>FUFK010718401.1_pt1 | contig 16001 bp, 13 predicted proteins | sample 1021851 | NCBI WGS metagenome assembly FUFK01 (sample SAMEA51879418, study PRJEB19060) | metagenome | reverse complement strand
TTAATCCCAAAACAAATTCATTTAGGGAATTTCCAGCATGGGTAGCAGGAACTCTTGAGAAAATGCCCGATATAAACAAGGAATCTAAAATTGCTATGTTTTGTACTGGGGGTATTCGTTGCGAAAAAGCTACCTCCTACCTAAAAGATAGAGGCTACAAAAATGTTTTTCACCTGGAGGGTGGAATTTTAAAATATTTCGAAGATATATCGGACGAAGAAAATTTATGGAATGGAGAATGTTTTGTTTTTGATAATAGGGTCTCACTTAAAAAGGATTTAAAGCCCGGTGAATATTTGATGTGCCACGCATGCAGAATGCCTCTGGCTCAAAAAGATTTAGAATCCAAAAAATATTCACCGGGCGTGCACTGCCCAAAATGCTTTGGGACACACACTGAAAAACAAGTTAAACGATTTAAAGACAGACAAAGACAAATGGAACTATCGAATCTCCGCGGGGAGAAACATTTAGGAGGCATAATAAAGCAGGATGGCTGAACCATTACAATCTAATAAACGGCTTCCCGTGCTATATAGTTTCAGACGCTGTCCTTATGCTATGAGAGCGAGAATGGCTATCAATCAGTCAAATAAGACTGTTGAATTACGCGAGGTAGTTTTAAGAGATAAGCCCAGTCACATGATACAATTGTCACCGAAGGCGACCGTGCCAGTTTTATGGTTGGAAAATGGTGATGTTATTGATGAAAGTTTAGAGGTGATGGCTTGGGCTGCAAATTATGCAGATTTGGCTTCTTTTCCACTGGAAATGTTCGACAGCGACTTAATAAGTCAAAATGATACCGCATTTAAAACTCATTTAGATAAGTACAAGTATTCTAATCGTTATCCTAACTCTAATGCTTTGGAACATCGTGAAGCTGCATTAGACATTTTGAGAGAAATTGAAGATAGTTTAAAAAATAATTGGCTTGGTGGTCGCCGGCCAAGTTTCACTGATATCGCTATTCTTCCATTTATCAGGCAATTTAGAGGAGTAGACGCTCAATGGTTTGATAATTTGAAGGATATCCCAAAAGTGATACTTTGGACGCACAGGTTCCTTGATTGGGAAGGATTTAAAAGTGTCATGATTAAGTACCCACAATGGAAGCCTGGCGATTCTGTAACAACTTTTGGTGTAACTTCATTATAAAAATGAAGTAAGTTTTCATTTTTTTGACTATTTTTTCATAAAATTTTCGCTTCCTGAAACATCCAAACAGCGATTAACAGCATTATAAAACCAATACCAATATTTATGTATCTCCACACTGCAGGGTTTTGAACTCTTGGGGCCATTAAGTTTGCCCCATACCCTAATCCAAAGAAAAATAGAAAACTTGCAGTTGTTGCCCCCAAACCAAATGCAACTCTCGTTAGGAATTCAAATTTCATAGAAATAGTGCCTAACAAAACAACCGTATCAAGGTACACATGTGGATTTGCAAATGTCAGGACAGCCGCTGACATAAGTGTCGTTGACAATTTATTGTTTGGCCCCTCTATAAAATGCCCCACGCCATGACCTCTATAAACGTCGATGAATCTAATAACGGCATAAAATAATAACCAAATCCCAACGGCCAAAAATATCCACGTGGAATATTTTTGAACAACCTCAGTAAGGAAACTACTTGCACCGCTTATACCGATAAAAATTAAAAGTGCATCTGAAAAAGAGCAAAATAACACGACTGGNAAAATGTGTTTACCTAGAAGTCCCTGCCTCAATACAAAGACATTTTGTGCCCCAATAGCGATGATTAGTGAAAAACCTAGTGTAAGCCCGGAAAAAAATCCAATAGTCAACGAAGGAGTCTATCGGAATCGNAGATTTTTTCTAGATAACTCTNCTATCGATTTGACCCCCATCAAACGCATGTCTCGCTCGATTTCCTGTTTCATTAGAGTCAACGCTCTCTCGACGCCCGCCTGTCCGGCGGCAGCCAAAGCATACAAATAAAAACGCCCNCCTCCAACGGCCTTTGCCCCAAGTGAGAGAGCTTTNAAAACATGTGTGCCACGTTGTACACCACTATCCATGATGACATCTATTTTGTCGCCCACGGCGTCCACAATTTCTGCTAACTGGTCAAATGGAGAGCGTGAACCATCTAATTGCCTACCACCATGATTGGACACAACGATTCCNTTACAGCCAATTTCTGCAGCACGCTTTGCATCATCGGCACTCATCACACCTTTTAGGCAGAATTGCCCATCCCAGAATTCAACCATTTCTTCGACATCTTTCCAATTCATGGTTGGGTCCAACATTTCCGTGAAATAACTCCCTATCGAGAGCGCGCCCTCAGACATATCTACAAAGTCATCCAACTGAGGAAGGGCAAATTTAGGATGAGTGAGATAATTTATTCCCCACATTGGTTTGATAGCAAATTGCATAATACCGGCTAATGTCAATTTGAAGGGAATTGAAAACCCAGTTCGCAAGTCTCTCTCTCTATTTCCTCCAGTAATTGTGTCCACTGTAAGCATCATTACTTCGACGCCCGCTTCTTTAGCGCTTTCGAGCATTGCTTTATTCAAGCCACGATCTTTATGAAAATAAAACTGATAGCATTGAGGTGTCTTAAATTTATTTCTTATCTCTGTTAGACTTACNGTCCCAAGCGAGGAAACACCAAACATAGTACCAAATTTTTCAGCAGCAGCCGCGACGGCGTTTTCTCCATCGTGATGGAATAGTCGCTGCAAAGCCGTTGGCGAACAATAGATTGGCAACTGAAGTTTCTGGCCCAACACCTCAACCGACATATCAATTTCATCAGTACCTTGTAATATATTTGGGATCAAATCGCAGTCATCAAAACTTTGCGTGTTCCTTCGATAGGTTTTCTCATCATCAGCGGCACCATCAATATAGTTGAATATTGGACTAGGCAGTCTTTTTTTGGCCAACTTCCTAAAATCCATGAAATTGTGACAATCGGATAATCTCATTTGAANACCTANCCCAAGATTTATACTACCTCNTTACTTGTTTAACGAAAGTATGTTGGATATTCAATTGCAAGTCATGATTAATCTAATAAAACCACCCATATGGAAGTTTCAGATTTACATTCGTTCAATAATTGAGCCGACACCTTTTATTCGCAGCCGCTACTTAGTATAACATTTGTTGAGATTTATTGCATGATGGGAAAGACATGGAAAAACTTGGCATTATGATTTGCGGCCATGGGAGCCGCTCAAAAACTGCAGAAATAGAATTCGGACTCTTAGCCCGCGGCTTAAAACAGCGTTTCCCAGAAACACCTGTCGAGTATGGGTTTTTGGAATACTCAGCCCCAAACATTCATATGGGGTTAGACGAACTTCGAANTGCGGGAGTTAATCACATCGTTGCCGTTCCAGGTATGCTCTTTGCCGCAACACATGCAAAAAACGATATCCCTTCAGTGCTAACAACTTACCAAAAAAAATATCAACATCTTAAGATAAGTTACGGTAGAGAATTAGCCTTGCATCCTAAAATGATCGCTGCATTCGAAGCTCGGATACTCCGAGCCTTAGGCCGGGATCATGTACATCCGGGAGATCTTTACGATACAATGCTGGTCGTTGTTGGTCGAGGAACCTCAGACACATATGCAAATGCCGAGGCTGCAAAATTGACGCGCATTGTGACAGAGAATCTTGGTTTTGGGTGGTCTGAGACTGTTTACTCCGGTGTTACTTTTCCATCAGTTGGAAAGGGTCTGGAGATGGCTTTGAAACTTGGATACAAAGATATAGTAGTAGCACCATATTTCCTATTTTCAGGAAAACTGATCGATCGAATATATAACTATGTTGATCGAGTTGCTTTAACGGCTCCAGACGTAAACTTCGTTAAAGCACATTATCTCGCTGACCAGGATCATGTAATTAGCACCTTTGTTGACAGAATTGAGGAAGCGAAAATAGGCTCTCTGAATGAGGATTTTGATTTGATGAAATCTTTTAAGGAGCGTTTAATAAAAGGTGAGGTAGATGTTCATCATCACCATGCAGAGTATAAGCCCGTAGATACAAATCATGGTAACCAGAAACTTTCAAAGGACAACCACGGGCACAGTCATGACCACGGGCACAGTCATGACCACGGGCACAGTCACGCTGTTTATAAACATATAGGACATCCAAACGGACCAAGGACAATGATTGATCAAGGTGTTTGTGGGTGTTTCATGAGCCAAATTCCTCAGGCTATAGTAGACGAGCAACGCGCGATTTTAGCTAAAGCATCAGGTTAGAAATTGGAATTAATTTATTAAATTGTTCAAACCATTATCATCACACTTTCTTTGTATAAATTTCTTTTATATAAATGTGCGGTAATAACATCGGGGCATAATGACGAGAGAACTATTGTGAAAAATTCGAAAACTGTTTTGATTGATAATAATCCAGGTCGTACCGCGCAAACGATCGGTATTGCTAGAGAATTAGGAAGCAATATTGAGCTCATACATGAGCCCTCAATAGGTGTGATCGGAAATAAAGGTGACTCCCAATGCTACCTTGGGGTGCAACGCAAGGTCGAGATAATCCACGAGCAACTTAGGAAACGGACAGAAACAGGTACAAATCAATTACGGATGCGTCTTGTTCAACCAGAATANACCGTGGCGACATCAGATGGAATGCGGAATGGCACAAAAGAAATGCGCTATTCGCTAATAGGACGTGAGGTAACCCATGATTCCGTTTGCGAGCACCTGAGTGCTAGCGGCTTGGAAGGAACCATAGCTGTCGTGGCTTGTGACAAACCTCCTGTCGGTACTGCGGCTGCAATACTTGAACATAATAAACCTGCTATAATAATGTCGGACGGCCCTATTCGCCCTGGTATGGATTCCATAACCAAAGAGAGACTAGATATCATATCTGGATTTCAAGTTGCAGGTAGTGAANATGAAGAACTAAAACACCGGATAGCTTGTGAGGCTTGTCCTGGTTATGGTAGTTGCGGGGGAATGTTTACATACAACACGATGCAAACATTCTTGGGCGTAATGGGTTTGGAACCACTTCATATGGTCGCACCGCCTTCCGATGACCCAAGAAGAGTTGAACAATTTCCAGATGAACTCATCGATTATTTACTACAAATGATAAAGAACAACGTAACTCCCCGTGATATTGTAAATAGAGACTCAATTCGCAATGCGATGATTGTTGCCATGGCAATTGGAGGGTCTACAAACGTATTATTACATGGACCAGAGATAGCCCGAGCTGCTGGTTTTGGAGACTTCGCAAAAGATATAATGACACCTCAAGAGTTCAACCATTTATCAGAAAATGTTGTTCCTGTTCTAATTGATGCACGACCGTTCGGAAATTACTCGATGGTGGATATCGATGAAAAAGGAGGCATTCAAGTTATTGTCAAAGAACTACTCGATGCGGGACTTTTAAATGGTGATGCAATGACATGCACCGGCGAAACACTCTCTGAACAGATAAAGAGGTTAAATCCTCCGCCACCTGACGGCAATGTAATTTATACGGTTAAAGAACCATATAAGCCAACCGGCGGCCTAAGGGTTTTGGGTGGAAATTTATCACCAGAATTCAGCTCTGTCTTAAAATTAGCTGGTGTTGAAGGTGGACTCGAAAANAATGTTTTTGTAGGGACAGCGAGAGTTTTTGATGGCGAACAAGGACTTTTATATTCTCTAGCAAACGAACCAGAAATTTTTCAAAATGGAGACATGATCATAGTGCGGTACGAAGGTCCAAGTGGAGCTCCGGGCATGCCGGAAATGTTGGACTCTACTTCGCGTATTACTACACTTTGTAGGGAAAATAATATCGTCGTTGGATTAATGACTGATGGCCGTTTCTCAGGTGGATCAGTTGGCCTTGTGATTGGGCACGTTGGCCCAGAGGCGGCACTTGGTGGGGAAATCGCACTTATCGAGAATGGCGATGAAATTGTTATTGATCTCAATTTAAATGAAATTAATTGTACGCCTTTACAAAATGAGGAAACATTAAATAAGCGGCGTAATTTATGGAAAGAGACAGTGGAAGCTAATGGGGGAACCCACCCGTCAATAGGNCTAGCCGACACGCGACTTTTGAATAGGATGCGAAGATCAGCGGTGTCTGCCGTTTACGGCGCAGGCATGCACCCGGATAGACAGCTGTGGGTAAGTGAACCGCGTGATCCGGTAATGACAGAGTTCTCGCCAACAAATAAATATCGTGACTAAATTTGGTATCTTGAAGAGCTTTGGTTGCTAGAGAAGTACTCTAATCTCTCAGGACAGGGATAACTTCTTTTGCAAAACGAGCCAGTGCTTCGTTTGCTTCTTGCCCAAAATGGTCTGGCCTCGGTCCAATTACAAATATTCTGTCTATTCCTAACTCCTTTATAGATAATAATCTCTCTATACATTTTTCAGCAGACCCAATCAGTGAAAATCTTTCAATAAATTCCATCGGCATTTTTTGAGCATGAGACGCTTCAGCACGACCATGCCGTTTTTTATCATATTCTTTCCCCAAGGCATCAAAAACTGTCTGGTCTGCCTGATTTATATTGTCTCTATTGGCGCCAGGCATTCCGGTAAAATGCGCGAATATCCCAACGCCAGGACGAACTAATTCAGCAGCCCTATCAATATCATTATGAATGCAAATGTTTAAATAGACGCCGAGTGATGGCGGCACCTTTTGATTANCTGTATTTTTATTAACTACAGCTTTTACTTGATCTACACCCCATTTTATTCGTTCAATATCTGCTCCTAGTGAAAAACTAACACGCTCTCCCAATTCAGCACCCATCGCTATAATTTTTGGACCTGTTGCCGCTACATCTAATGGAACTTTCGGTAGCTTTGAACCCACCAACCATCTCAACTGGCTATCGTACCCGCTTTTATTTAAAACATCCCCTCTTAGGTAACTTTGAAGCTCTGTAATATACGTTTGGAAAATATCCGGATTTGCCGGCTTAAACCCTATGTTAAACAAGGAAGAATCACCGCGGCCTATACCAATNATCACCCTTCCGTTAGAAACTTCTTGTAANGTCGCCGCCGCACTAGCAGTTAACGCCGCATGACGAGTAATGGGGTTTGTAACACCTGGTCCTATTTTTAAAACGTTTGTCGCTTTTGCTGCCAGCGTCAAGGCAATGTACGTTTCATTAGATAAATTTTGCGAGTCCGTTAACGTTAGCCCATCGAAATTCAGCTCTTCACACCTTTGTGCCATACGCTCTACGCCAGAAACCGATGGAACACCAAAATGCCAAAATTCCATCAAACACTCCATCACTTTAAATTGTATAATGTGTTACAAAACTAGTTTAAAGCTGTCCATCAACGACCCATTTCTTGATTTCTTCCAAGTATAGGGGATCTTCATAGCGCGAAGGCAGGAAAGCATCCGCATAATCAGGAAGATCTGCTTTCGTTATATGCCGAGCTAATAGCTCTCCTGCTCCACATGCGCTCATTATACCAAATCCTGAGAATGCACCACAGACAAATGCACCTGGTATCTTTAAAGGTCCTATCAACGGACGATTCTCTTGAGTTTTTGTGTAGTAGCCGCCATCTACATAAGGTCGTGGCATTGGATCAAAATACTTTTCCAGCCCCGGAACCATCACAGCCATTCCACGTAAAGTGACGTCAGGTAAATACGGGTCCCATTCTATTGGAAACTTCGGATAGGTGCTGGTTTCACAGTCATAGGTCCAATACATTAGAACTTGATTGCCAGCGCCAACAGGCCGACCATGCACTCCAGGTGGGAACGTTTTCAACAACCACTCGGTTTCAGGTGNCTCTGCAAGATGTGATTTTTCTTCATTAGTCCATGGCAATTCAATCGGATCGTTCCAAATGATCAAAGGTGCGTCACGTGGCACAACATTTAACGTGTCTGGCAAACTGATCTTGACATGTTTTTCTACCAGGACAGGTAGATCCAAGCCTATTTTCTCNAGCGTGTTTTTTAAATGAGGACCAGGTGCCAGAACCAAAGNATCAGTTGCTATGGAGTTTTCTATACCATCTTGCTNTATTGTTACACTAGATACTTTCCCACCACTGGTCTCTATCCCAGTAAACTTACCTGTCTGAAATTCGCAACTTTTTTCACGCGCTTTTTCCAGAAGATGCATACCTAGTTGCTGCGCGCTTAGTGAACCGCATCTTCGCACATGTAGAACAGCTTCCGTGTCCTTATTTAGATAAGGGAAAAGGGTTTTAATAGTTTCCTTATTTGTTATAAAATCTGATCCATCTTGATCACTTATGGGGCTTTCAAAATTATTTANTTTGTACTTTGAAAATTTTGTGATTTCCCGAAGACAACCCACACCCAACAATTCCGCATCTTTGGCCTGCTTATATAACTGCTCTGCTTCATTGTTATTTTTTGTAACAAATAAATATCCANGNNNTNGTNGATTTGAAAACTATTATTGCTTTCAACTGCATGCTCTTCCATNAAGTTAATACTTCTGTTCATTAATGANAGCATCGCATTGTCTGGTCCACCCCACCAATTTCGATAACATTCAGTCGATTTGTCGCTAGTTAATGAGAGAGGTGCACCTTCGTCAATCAGAAGAACCCTCTTCTGAAACTTGATAGCCAAGGAGTAAGCAGTGGCAATCCCTGCCATACCTGCACCACAGACAACTACATCATAAAATTTATCCGTCAATCCAATATATCCAACTGAAATTTGGGCAAAAGAGATTTTTATATTCGGTCGAAACGACTTTCGACTATTTTATATTTTAGGCTCCACGAAACTATTTACAAGGACTACACCCGAAACTATCAAGAACAAGCCCAATATCACAGGCCACGGTAACCCTTGACCAAAAATAAAATACCCAAGAATAGCTACTGAGAAAACACCCAACCCACTCCAAGTGGCGTACACCACGGCTATGGGAAGCGTCTTCACCACTACAGTCAAAAGAAATAAAGCGCCAAGATAACATAGCGCCATGATTATAGTTGGTATTGGTTTTGAAAAACTATTTGTTACGGGAAGTAGCATTGTTCCAGCCACTTCTAACAGTATAGCTACTATGAGAAAAAAATAGGTAATCATGCCTAATATAATAACTCCATTTTTCGACTCAACTTACTAATTATTTTAGGGACACAACGCTATTTTTTCACTCGTTCCGGATTTTTTTCCTCCAGTATTGGTTTGACCCACTTGCCAAAGCGGATAGCCTCATCATCATGAAGATATCCAGATAAACAGAAAGAGTGACATCCAATATCAATATAACTTTGAAGTGTCTCTGCACATTGTTCTGGGTTCCCCACAATGACAATTCCGGCACCAGGTCTAGCTTTCGTTAACCCAGTCCATAGGTTTGGACCGAGCATTTCTCCATATTCCGCAGATAATTGTTGAACGCGTTGATTTGCTTCCGAACCAGCAAAATGTGTCTTTATAATATTCTTTTGGTCATCGGTGACGTTTTTTATCAATCCTTCAGCTACGGCCCAAGCTTCAGATTCCGTTTCACGGCAGATGATCTGCAAGCGCATGCCAAAGCCGATCTCGTTCTCCCGTTCATATTTACTTGCCAATGTTCTTATTTGAGCCATGTTTCTTTTTATACGGTCAACGGTATCACCCCAAAATAAATGAACGTGAGCATGCTTTGCCGAGAAATCAGCGGCTTCTGGTGATCCCCCACCCAGGTAAAATTTTGGAAATGGTTTTTGATAAATTTCTGGCCCAATGTGAGCCTGCTTTAATTTGTAAAATTTTCCATCGTAATCAAATTTCCCCGTTCCTGACCATAAACCTTTGCAAATCTCAACCTCTTCCATCATCATTTCATATCGATCATTCTTACTGAGCCCGACGCCTTCTGCTATATTTTCAACATCATTTTGTCCCGCAATCAAATTTATTGAAATACGTCCCTTAGTCATCTGATCAAAAGTTGCAATCATTTTGGCAAGTAAGACAGGATTAATGTAACCTGGCCGTGCTGCTACAAGCATCTTTATCTTTTCGGTGGCACCCGTTAAAACAGCACTTGTTAGCCAAGCATCCCAGCACGCCGCAGCAACAGGTAGAAGTATATATTCAAATCCATTATCTTCTGCCGCCTTAACAACACGTTTAAACATTTCTGGCGAAGGTGGTATTTGTTGAGGAATCGCATAATCAAGTGTGTCGCCGCGGGTTGGCAAAAACCAACCAAACTCCAAATCATTCATATCTAAAACTTTCCCTTTACAGCACGTGGNCCTTTAATCCTATCTTTTACCAAACCCCAAACAAATAACCCCTTTTTTTACTTGAGCCTGTCCGTTCAGCTATTACGTCTTTGCTTATTGTTTTTCTAATTTGTCTCTCACTTATCCATTCAAATAACTTTCTAAACAATCGTTCCCGCGTCTCCGAATATTTTGGGTCTTTACCTAAATCGTTTAATTCCTTCGGATCATTTTCTAGATCAAATAATTGTGGATCGAAACCATTGAAATAAGCATATTTCCATTTCTTTTCACGAACCATATAAGCCCTGCACTTATCAACTGTTCGTGCAAGGGTGTTTCTTGCGTGCCTAATGCAGTAATCCATCTCACAAAAAGTAGCATCTCTCCAAGAATGTTCTAAGTTGCTGTGTAAGAGAGGCAGCAAAGACCTTCCCTCCAAAATATGGTCATGATTGTGAGGACTTCCTGCCATTTCGAGAAACGTTGGTATGAGATCGATGCTTTCCACAAATTCATCTATGCTCGTTCCCCTAGTGGGCGACGCCTCATGGCCTGGATCAATAATAATCATGGGAATTCTTATCGCAGATTCATAAAATAATTCTTTTTCGCCAAGCCAATGATCACCTAGATAATCGCCATGGTCGCTAGTCAGAACAATGATCGTATCGTCAATTTTTCCCTCATTTTCGAGAAATTTTATCAATCGGCCAATATTTGCATCTAACTCGGATATCAAACCCATATAACTCGGGATAACACGTTCTCTACACGCATCCTTACTAAAGTTGATACTTTCCTCGTGCTTTGCGTACGCATCAACGACAGAGTGTCGCGTTTTTATTTCTTCATTGCACCGAATGGGGGGTAATATATCATCTTTAGAATACATTTTATGATATGGATCTGGCGCCATATAAGGCCAATGAGGCTTGATATAAGAAACGTGCAAACACCACGCCTCATCTCCTAGGTTTTTTATAACTTCTATAGCCCTGTCCGTCATGTAAGCTGTTTCCGAATGCGCCTTATCTACTCGCGCNGGCCTATCAACATTTCGCATAGCCCAACCGGTGAGAAGCTCACCNTGATCACCAAGTGCCGAATTTGCAACTGAGTGCCATGGATTCTCGCCTTCATACCCCATCTCACGTAAATACATATTGTAAGCTAAGTCGGGCGAGACACTTTGGTCTGGGTGCAGACCATCATCTCTTTCCCAAGGTTCAAAACCGCTTTCACTTATTAATACACCAAGGTCACTCTCTGGAGAAATCCCAAGTTTCTTCATACCTTCTAAATCGCGTTGAAAGTGTGTTTTACCAACCAGTCCTACTCTATAACCCAGAGGTCTAAGAAAATCTCCCATGGTGTGTTCATCAACTCGAATAGGAATATTGTTCCATGTTCCCCCATGAGTAAAAACGTAACGCCCTGTATAAAATGACATCCGAGACGGCCCACATACAGCAGATTGACAAAAGGCATTTGTAAAATTGACACCCCTAGCCGCTAAAGCATCAATATTTGGTGTTTGAATTGAAGGGTGACCATTGCATCCCAAATAGTCATAACGTAGTTGATCGGCCATTATGAACAAGATATTTTTCTTCATTAACAAATCACCATAAGAGTCGAAAGATATAGATTAATTTCCACCATGCATAACTTTCAAAAGGTTTAATTAAAATTTGGTTCATCTATCGCATTACAGTCATAGAGAGGATAGCGCGTGCAAAGTGATCTAGAAAGTGAAATCCAGTTTGCAAGACAACATAATATCGGTGATATTTTAAGAAGAAGTGCGATGCGGTTCCCTGATAAAACAGCGATCATCTGCGGACAAACTGAGTGGACGTACAAGGCATTTGATACGGCATGTAATCAGTTAGCTCGACATTTATTAGCTCGTGGCATCTCCGCTGGCGACAAGATTGCCGTAATTGCAAGAAATTCACATGGATTTGCCGCAATAAGATTTGCAATCGCAAGAATAGGCGCCGTACTTGTACCTATAAACTTCATGCTCAACGCTAATGAAGTCCGTTATATACTGAATAGTTCGAGGTCAAAAATGCTGGCACTTGGACCAGAGTTTATAGATATTGGTCTAGAAGCAATATCAAAAGGTACTGATNTTGAAATAACGCTTGGTCTACCTAGCGAACATCANAGCAGTTCATTAAAAACGGACCTCCGTTTCGAGGGACTGCTTACGGGAGATGCAACAGCACCAGAGATCCACCTCGATGACCGTTCGCTAGCACAAATTGTTTATACAAGTGGAACCGAGGCAATGCCTAAAGGTGCAATGCTATCTCACAGTGCCGTTTTGTGGCAATACACAAGCTGCATAATAGATGGGGAGATGACTACAAGTGACGTTATGTTGCACGCTCTTCCACTATATCATTGCGCACAGCTCGACGTATTTCTTGGTCCAGCTGTCTATCTTGGCATGACAAGCACCATAACGTCCGAACCTAGTCCTGATAATATTCTAGCTTTGCTTGAAAAGAGGGAAATTTCATCCTTCTTTGCGCCGCCTTCTGTCTGGATCTCTTTGCTTAGGTCACCATTNTTCGACAAGACAAACTTTCAAAAATTAGAAAAAGGTTATTACGGGGCTTCAATCATGCCTGTTGAAATTCTGGCAGAATTACAACAACGGCTACCTAAATTACGTCTGTGGAACCTCTACGGTCAAACGGAAATGGCACCAGTCGCAACTGTTTTAAAACCCGAAGACCAATTTAGAAAAGCAGGATCTGCGGGTACTGCCGCTATTAATGTTGAAACACGTGTTGTTAACGATGATATGCTTGATGTTAAAGTTGGGGAAGTTGGAGAAATTGTTCATCGATCCCCACAATTGCTCACAGGATATTTTGAAGATCCAGAACGCACTGCTGAGGCTTTTGAAGGTGGTTGGTTTCACAGCGGTGATTTAGCAACAATTGACGAAGAAGGTCATATCACCGTCGTCGATAGAAAAAAAGATATGATTAATACTGGAGGAGAAAATGTTGCTAGCAGAGAAGTGGAGGAGTGCATCTATTTAATGCCCGAAATCTCTGAGGTAGCAGTAATAGCTTTACCTCACCCCCAATGGATCGAAGCTGTCACCGCAGTCGTCACAGTAAAGGAGGGCCAAAACACAACAGAAGAGGCAATTATAAAACATTGCAGAGAACATTTGGCTGGATACAAAACACCCAAACAAGTGATTTTTCAACACTCGCTTCCTAAAAATCCAAGCGGGAAACTATTAAAACGTGAATTACGGGCTAGTTTAGCTAAGTAGAAAGCCATCTATTTTTGGATAGGATGGCTTTCTTTNNACTTAAACTAANCGCGAACGAAAGAAGTCTACCGTCGCCTTAAAGGATGCCTCAGCTGCATGCCTATCATAGCTTCCACGGTCCTCACAGAAAAACCCATGACCAACATTTGGAAAACACGTTAACGTATACTGCTTTTTTTCTTGAGCCATTGTTTGGGCTATTCTTCCTAATTCATCAGGAAGTATCGACTGATCCTCCGACCCATACCAAAGTAGTATAGGAGANACAAATTCAGGAACCCTTTCCAAAAGAGTCTTACGTCCAAGACCATCTTCAATAGGACCAATGCCTCCTCCATAAAAAGCTGCAGCGCCTTTGAAATGATTTGCCAATTCCGCATTAGCTAAAAAGGTAAATCGACCGCCCATGCAGAAACCCGTGACACCTGCTCTATTTGAGTCGGCCTCTGCTCTTCCACCTAACCATTTCAAACAAGCTTCCGTCTGAGATATAACGGTGTCATCATCCATTGTTTTCAATTTACCAATAGCGCCATCCATATCATCGTAAGAATAGGTGTCTCCACCATAAATATCAGGCGTAATAGTTGCAAAACCCTCGTCTGCCAACCTCTTTGTAAGTTTTTTAAAATGCTCATTAACGCCAAATGCTTCTATGTAAACAAGAATGCAAGGATGTGGGCCGGCACCTTCTGGAGCCCCATAATATGCCTTCAAACCATTTCCAACATCCACCCAATCACAAGTCGCTACCATAAACCCCCTCCTACANTAAGTTTAAAAATACATAAATAGCACGCTAGCATAACTAAAACTGATGTAGTTACGCATAGGCGATATTTTTTTTGTGTTACATTTTATCAAACTTTTTCCCGGGACGACTTAATGGCTCTCCAGACTTTCTCCGAGGTGGTGGGCATTTCAATATGCTTAACACCAAATTCTGATAAGGCATCGACAATCGCATTTACGACAACACCCAATGCCGGCGTGGTGCCACCCTCGCCTCCAGGCCTTATCCCATAGGGATGAGATGTTGCAGGTGTTTCGGTTATAACAGTATCTAAAAAAGGAAAGTCCAATGCCCTGGGCATCGCGTAATCCATAAAAGAACCTGATAATAAAAATCCTTCCTTGGAGTAATAAATTTGCTCAAGGAGGGCTTGACCCACTCCCTGTACAATTGCCCCATGAGCTTGACCATGAAGGATTAGTGGGTTTACTGCCAAACCCACATCATCTACACCAGTCCATCTTACAATTCGCACCATACCTGTCTCTGGGTCTACCTCCACCTCACATACATGAGAACCATAAGGGTATCCTCCAGCTCTATTTGTTATATCACCAACACCGATGAGTTCATGTTGCAACTCTGGCGGAAGACTATTTAGCGTCTCACATGCGTTAGCGAGTTGCGAAATCGTTACAAACTTTTCAGAACCTTTAAAGATAAAGTGACCCGCTTTGTAATCAACTTTGTCTTGGTCTGTTTCTAAAATTTGAGCTGCTATTTTTTTACCTTTGCTCAAGAAATCATCTATAGCTTCACCAATTGCAATACTCACCAGGCGCATAGAGCGACCAGAATGTGATCCTCCACCCACAGAGATTTTGTCAGTATCATTAGCTATAAAATCAATACTTTCAATTGGAAGATCAAGCCACTCGCCCGCAACCTGAGCGTAACTTGTTTCATGACCTTGCCCGCTACTCATTGTACCAACCGCCAGCTCTATCTTGCCTGTTGATTTTGCCCTTAATTCCACTCTCTCTCTTGGGATCCCACTGGTTACTTCAATATAATTCGCCACCGCCCTTCCTCGGCACATACCATTTTTAAGCGAGGTTGCCTTTCTTTCCTTGTAGCCTTCCCAATTACTCCGTTTGATAGCAAGTTCCATGGCTGAGTTATAATCACCGCTGTCATATGTGACCCCTACTGCAGTTGTGAATGGCAATTTGGTGGCAGGAATAATATTCTTCCTTCTCAGTTCCACTCGATCAAACCCACATTGGTCAGCGGCAAGATCAATTAGCCTTTCAATAACATAAATCGCTTCTGGACGGCCAGCACTTCTGTATACAGCCGTTGGAGGAGTGTTGGTAAAAACTGCCAACCCTTGAAACGAAACAGCTGGGATATCATAGATGCTCTGCATGAGAGACAATCCCTTACGCAAAGGCCAAAAATAAGCAACATAAGCACCTAAATTTGACACATTAGTACCTCGTAGGCCCAAAAATTTTCCGCTTGCATCAAGAGCAAGTTCAGCTTCGACTGCTAGATCTCTACCTTGATAATCACTTGAGAAACAGTCTGACCTGCTGCTAATCCACTTCACCGGCCTTCCTATAATTTTTGCTGCCTGATCGTCACTTAACCGCTCTCCTATTTTCGCTAATTTAAACAGCGGCCGAAACACAAGTAAAGAAAAAATACACAAGTAA
>FUFK010044069.1_pt1 | contig 16002 bp, 33 predicted proteins | sample 1021851 | NCBI WGS metagenome assembly FUFK01 (sample SAMEA51879418, study PRJEB19060) | metagenome | reverse complement strand
TGAAAAAATTAAATTATTTCCTAAAGCACTAGATGAGATAACTTTGAAACCATGGCAATATGATGGTAAACATGTGTTGGTTATACCACCTAGTTATCATACTGCCAAATGGTATGGCATTGATAGGCACGATTGGGAAAAATATTATGTGAGTGAATTAAAAAAACATACTAAAAGAGAAATTAGAGTTAGACATAAATTTAAAAACAACGCAGATGATATTACACAAGCAAAAAAGAACGGTACAAATTTGTATGATGATTTAAAAGATTGTCATGCTATGGTATCTTTCCATTCTATGTGTGCCTCTCAAGCTGTAGTGCATGGCATACCTAGTTTCTGTAGTGAACATAGTCCAGCATGGCCTGTGAGTTTGAGTTTAAAAGAATTAGACCAAATAGAAGACCCTTTATATTCAGGCGAAAGAGAATATTGGTTGTACTCATTAGTAGGTTCACAATTTACAGAAACAGAAATGGCAAGTGGCAACGCATATAGATATATAAACGGAGAAAATGTATGATTAGAAAAATAATAGATTTCTTTAAGACAAAGTATAAAAACTGGAAAGCTAAAAGAGATTTAGATAAACAAGACCCTTTTATTTACAAATGAGAATACTAGGTATAAATTGTTTAAACCATGACGCAGCTATGGCTGTTGTAGATGGCAAGGAGATATTGTGGGCTGCTCACGCTGAACGATATTCGCAAATTAAGAACGACCATTATCTTAATTGGGATATTGTTAATGAGGCAATGAGTTATGGTCCTTTTGACCTTGTGGTTTACTATGAGAAACCATGGTTGAAAAAATGGCGACAATTAAAAGCAGGTCAATACAAGTATGCTTTTGATTATAAAGAATTACCAAGTGTTTACCTAAAACAATTTGGTATCAAGATTGATGAATATGTAAAGCACCATCATTCACACATGGCAGGTGGTTATTATACAGCACCATTTGAAGACGCAATGACATTGACAATAGACGCCATCGGAGAAATGGAAACTATGACGGTATGGGATAATGAGAAGATGATTGCTCGTCAACAATATCCTTTATCATTAGGTTTATTATATTCTGCCGTTACACAAAGAATAGGTTTGAAACCTAACGAAGAAGAATATATCACCATGGGTATGGCTGCTTATGGTAAACCTAATCTTACTGAACATATGAAAAAGTTTTTATTGAAAAGAAACAATCATAAAGGCATAGGTTATTATGTAGAGTGGGCAAAAAATTATGATTTGGCTGCCTCTGTACAAAAAGTTTATGAAGAAGAACTAGAAAGAATTGTAAAGAAACATTGTAAAAAAATTAATTTAGTTTTAAGTGGTGGTTGTGCCTTAAATTGTGTTGCAAATAGTAATCTAAAAAGAAACATATGGATTATGCCAAATCCTGGCGATAGTGGTTCATCATTAGGTTGTATACCTGCCGTTACAAAAGAAAGATTAAACTGGAAAGGTCCTTTCCTAGGTTTTAATATTGAAGGCGAATATCCTATTGACACTATCATAAAAGAATTAGAAACAAATAAAATGGTAGGTGTTGCAAATGGCAGAGCAGAGTTTGGACCTAGAGCATTAGGTAATAGAAGTTTATTGGCCGACCCTAGAGGACCTGAAGTAAAAGATATGGTCAATGAAATAAAGAAAAGACAAAAGTTTAGACCTTTTGCACCTGCTATTTTACTAGAAGATGTACATGATTATTTTGACATGCCACAACCTACAAGTCCTTATATGCAGTTTGTTGGTACATGCAAATACCCTAAAGAGTTTCCAGCAATCATTCATGCTGATGGTACAAGTAGAGTGCAAACGGTAACTAAAGAAGACAATGAGGGTTTTTATAATCTATTGAAAACTTGGAAAGATAAGACAGGTTGTCCTATGCTTTTAAATACAAGCCTAAATATTAAAGGTAAACCAATGGTGAATAATTTATGGCATGCCAGAGATTTTGAGAGGAAATATAATGTCAAAGTTGTATAATTTAGGTTGTAGTTTTGCATATGGCAATTGTGTACCAGAGAAAAATAAACTATGCGATACACATAAAAGTCCAGGTACCTTTATTGCAAAACATTTAGGTATAGAAGAAGTCAACCTTGCAGTAAATGGTAATAGTCTTGACGGAGTATTACGAAGATTATACACTTATGATTTTGAAAAAGACGGAATAATATTAATTGGTGTTCCTCCAGCTGGAAGATTTCAAATAGTAAGTTATCAAGAACAAGTACATAATAAAATTAGAGGTGGACAAGCAGAGCGTACAGGTAAAGGTGTATCTGCTAAAGAATGTATAAAATATGGTTTCTCAAAAGGTCCTGGTGGACATGATGATTTCTTTAAAACTAGTAAATGGCCTGAACTGCCCGAAAAGCACATGAAAATGGACATTAATGAAACTGCCAGTTATTTACTTAATTTTAATCTTGTTAAGATACAGACAAGATTGAAAGAACTTGGTTTAAAATATTACCTATATAATTCTATAGGTTTTAATTATAAGCCAACTAACCGGGAGACAATTCAACTACAAAAACAGGTAGATTTGTCTTCTTACTATAAACCAGAGTCCGACATGTTCGCTATCATTAAGTCAGATAGTAAATACGAACTCGCAGATGGAGACCAACATCCTAATCATTTGGCCTATGAAGTTTGGTCAAAAGGTTTTATTGAATGGTTGAATGGGAAACAATGAGTCATTATACAAGATTATTTGAAAGTTTAAGCAAAGCAACAAGACACGACAATCCATGGGAATATTTTACCTTTGGTCAATCACTATCACCTCAACAAATAGAAGAAATAGCAAACGCTAATATTAATAGAGATGGTGTATTACATGACGGTACAAGGTCAGGTTACAAAGAGGGTGTTGAAAAACAAAATCATAAATTAAGAGAGTATATTACTAAAGAAAATGCCGACAAATATCCTGCTCTAACAGAATTTATAAAAGAGTTGCAAAGTAAACCTATCAGAGAGATTATAGCAAAGATGGTAGGTAATAAAGAACAATTTAAAGGTTCGTATGTGAGATTAGAGGTCTTAAAAGATACAAAAGGTTTTTATCTAAAACCTCATTGTGATATACCAGAAAAACTAATATCAAGTTTAATTTATATCAATCAAACTGGTGAGAATGTAAATCTAGGCACAGATTTATATAATCAAGATTTAGCGTTGATTGATACCGTACCTTTCTGGCATAATTATGGTTATATCTTCCACGGTCCTAATAAGTGGCACGGCATGGAAGAAGGAAAAGAAATACAAATAGAAAGAAGAGGAATACAATTAAATTATGTTACCTTCAAAACCGACTGGCCAGTACACTAATTACGATTGGTGTAAGGAAACTTACCTGGCTGCTAAACCACATGTAAAAGAATTTAGAGTTGCAATTGATGTAGGTTGTCGTGATGGTGATTTTACAAGAATTATGTTAGATGACTTTGATTTTGTACATGCCTTTGATTACAGAAATAGAATGAAAGGTATGAACAATAACAAAAAATATGGATATTATAAAGTTGCATTAGGCGACATAAATAAAGATGATGTTGAGGCATATAAAGGCACCATTGGTAAAAGTAGAAAAGACTCTATCAGAGTGAAACAAAAGAAACTAGATGATTATAATTTTTCAAATGTTGACTTGATAAAGATAGATGTTGAAGGCTATGAAATGAATGTTATCAAAGGTGCAGTTGCAACAATAGATAAAAATAATCCTGTTTTAATTATAGAAGACAATGGCGATACAGGACATGACGCATTAAACTTTCTTCTATCAATTGGATATAAAGTACAAAGGAAATTTGAGAAACCAAATCCTTTAGATATAGTGTTAGTGAGGTAAAAATGGAAGAACAACAACTATTTAATAAAATGAAAGAGATTGAGGCAGAATATCTAAAACCTCACGATTTCGCAAAATTTAATAACTACTGGTTACCAAGAGAAGTAGTTGAACAAAGTACAAATGTATTATCATATGGTGTACATAGAGATGTAGGTTTTGAGCAAGAGATGTGTGAACTAAATCCTAATTTAAATATTCATCTATATGACCCTACACCTGATACGATAAAAATGTGGGAAGGTAATTTTCCACATAAAGATAAAATGACATATCATCAAAAAGCATATGCTCATTTTACTGGAGAGATGAATTTTTATTACAACAAAAATGACTTGACAAAATGTTATTCATTATTACCATTACCACAATTAGGTGATGGAGCAGACTTTATAACCGTTGATACAATCAATTTAGCAGATAGTTTAAATGATGTTGATGGTAAAGTTGATATTATGAAAGCAGATATAGAAGGTGTGTGGTATGATTTCTGTAGAGAAGTATTAGATTTAAAGGTAGATTTCAAAGCATTAGCTATTGAGTTTGAAGTAAAACTTATTAATAATGATTTAAGTATTAAAAACTATGAAGAACTACTTAAAGAATTTAAATCAAAAGGTTATGATTTATATTTAAATAGACCAAGAAATAAAATTTTAAGTGAAGCAATCATATTAAAGAAATGAAAAAAGTAAAAGGCTGGTGGTTGCCAGATGACGACAAACATATCGCTGAGAAGATAGAAGAAGATACTCGTATGAATAGAGGTGCTGGTTTTCAGACCGAACAACGAGATTATTCTTTGGCATTAGCGGCTAAGTTTTCTAAAAGAAGAAGATTAGCAATTGATATTGGTGGTCATGTTGGTTTATGGTCAGTTGATTTAGCAGAATTTTTTAAGGGTGTGTGGATATTTGAACCTGTGCCACAATTTAGAGAGTGTTTAGTTAAAAACTTAAAAGATAAACTTGAAAAGAATAATTACAGAATAGAACCAATAGCATTAGGCAATAAGTTTAATCAAGATGTAAAACTAAAACTAGGTGTTGACAATTCAGGTGATACACATATTAGTGATGATGGTGAAATTTCTGTACCAATTAAGAAGTTAGATAGTTATGGTTTAAAAGAGGTAGACTATATCAAGATAGACGCTGAAGGATATGAACTAGAAGTTTTAAAAGGTGCAGAATGGACATTAGCAGAAAATAGACCAATGGTGGTCATAGAAATAAAAGATAAACATTTTAAAAGATATGGCACAGAGTTTTTAGATGGTGTGAAAAAACATATGGAAGATAGAGGTTATTATATTGAGAATGTTATCAATTCAGAGGCATTTTTTGTACATAAATCTCAAAAAGTAAGAGAGTTTATGAATCAAAAAGTATATGCAAGGGAGCATAGTAAATGAAAATAGCAGTTGTAACAACCATGAACAAAAGATTATATGATGAATATGGTCATAGGTTTTTAACGACATACAATTGGCCATTTGATTGTTATGTTTACTATGAAGACAATGAGAAATTTCATCCAGTAATAGAAGAACATCATTTTGGTAGAGATGGTAAAACACCATTCTTCTATAGAGATTTAAATAGAGAGGCACCAGCATGTCCTAAATTTGTCAAGAGAAATAGTCATAGACAGATTACAGATAAAAGAAAAGATTTTTGGAAAGATGGTGTCCGTTTCTGTTATAAAGTATATGCTTATTCACATTTTATAACAACTCATAGAGATTATGATGGCGTTATTTGTATTGACGCAGATAGTGTATTTCATAAAGCTATTGACGCAGAATGGATTAAGAAACACATACATAGAGATAATTCTATGATGACTTACCTTGGTAGACCAGTATATACAGAGTGTGGATTTTTATATTTTAATATGGCTCATAGTTATGTAAAAGTATATGCAGCTGAAATGGAACAAATGTATACCGAAGATAAGATTTATAAAGAGCAACAACAACATGATAGTTGGATATGGGATATTGTCAGAAAAAGATTTGAAACAAAACATGGTGTAGAAAATCATAACATTGGTGATAATCAAAATGGTCATGTACAAGCTAGGTCTATATTAGGTCCTGTTTATGACCATACTAAAGGTTTAAGAAAACAAAAAGGTAAAAGTCCGGAGGCAAGAATATGAAAGCAGGTAAAATATGGGGTCAGACAGAGTTAGTACATGCAAACGGAGTATTAGAGTTTCATAGAATAGAGTTTAAAAAAGGTGTTGCTTGTTCTAAACATAAACATGACTTTAAGTGGAATGGTTTTTTTGTAGAAAAAGGTAAAATGTTAGTCAGAGTATGGCAGAAAGATTATAACCTAGTAGATGAAACTATTTTAAATGCAGGCGATTTTACAAGAGTTAAACCTGGTGTATTTCACCAGTTTGAAGGATTAGAGGACGGAGTTGCGTTTGAGTTATATTGGGCAGAGTTTGACCATAATGATATTCAAAGAGAATCAGTAGGTCATAAAGTCTTTGATGATGACGCATATACAAATGAGGCAATCTAATGTTAATGGTAATCGGTTGTGGGTTTGTAGGTGGCACAATTGCAGATAGTTTAGAACAACTAGGCCATGAAGTTGTAAGAATAGACCCTAGATTAAATAAAAATAAAATTAGAGATTATAAACATGCCGAGGGTGCCATCATTTGTTTACCTACACCAACGGTCAAAGGTAAACCAGACGATAGTATAATTTGGAAGGTGGTAATTGGTCTACCTGATATGAAAATACTAATCAAGTCCACTATTCTACCAAATCAAATAGAAAAATATCCTGAAAATGTAACTTATTCTCCAGAGTTTTTAAGAGAGAAATACGCTAAGTTTGATTTTCATAATCAAAAGATATCAGTATGGGGTGGTAATGATATACCTTTCTGGCTAACAAAGTTTAAAGGTTTAAAGAAACAAAATGTGATTACTAATAGAACAACAGCTAGTATGATAAAGTATGTACATAATAGTTGGTTAGCAACCAAAGTGGCATTTTTCCATGAGTTGTATAGTAAGATATATAATGGTACGAAGTATAATGATATGATAGGCATATTAAGTATGTTTGAAAATATAGGACCTAGTCATATGAAAGTTGAAAAACTAGGTTATGATGGCAGTTGTTTTCCTAAAGATGTAGAGGCATTTGCCAATTTCACCGATAGTGAGATATTAAAAAAGGTAATGGAAGTTAATGACAAGTTAGTGAGGTCAAGATGATAAATGTATATATTGGATTTGATGAAGGCGAAAAGGTTGCCTTTCATGTATTATCAGAGAGTATAAGAAGACACGCAAGTGAACCAGTATCAATAACACCTATATGTTATTCTCAAATAAAAGAATTTACCAGAGAGAAACAACCTAATCAATCTACAGATTTTGCTTTTAGTAGATTTATGGTACCATATTTAAGTAACTACAAAGGGTGGTCTATTTTTATGGATTGCGACATGTTATTCAGAGGTGATATTGCTGAACTATGGGATATGAGAACATTTAAGTATTCTGTTATGTGTTGTCAACACGATTATGTACCAAAAGAAGGTGTAAAATTCAGAGGTGCAACGAATCAACCATTTCCTAAAAAGAACTGGTCTAGTATGATGTTATTTCACAATGTAATGTGTACTAAATTGACACCAGAATATGTAAATACGGCAACAGGTTTAGAGTTACACCAGTTTAAATGGTTGCCAAATGACGAGGCATGTGGTAGTATACCACTTGAATGGAACTGGTTAGTTGGTGAATACGACTATAATGAGAACGCTAAGAATGTTCACTATACACTAGGTGGTCCTTATTTTAAAGACTACAAAGATTGCGACTATGCAGACGAGTGGTTTAAAGTATATAACGAGTTAAAGCAGATTGATTTATGAAGTTAGTTAAAGACAAAGTAAATGATTTTTACAGGTGGGTAAAAGGTACTGAACTTGTTGAATTAGACGACATTGATGTATCAGAGGATCCTGTAAGACCAGAGTTGACACTAGGTTGGCGTATAACTCATGGTCGTAAAATCTTTGGACTACAATATGATAACGAAATAGAGGGTATTATATGCCTTGCTTTTACAAATGACATACCAACAACCGTAAAAGAAATGGATATGATGAGCGAACTTGCACACATCAAGAACGAAAAAAATATTGCTATCGCATACACCGTCTGGTCGAGAAAAAGAGGTGCAGGCAAAGAAATTATAAATAAGGTTTTAGAACATGCGAAGCAAATTGGTATTCAAAGAGTTGTTACATTATCTCCTTTGACGCCCATGGCAACACATTTTCACATAAGAAACGGCGCAAAGCAGATTAACATTAACGAGGAAACACAAAACTTTGAATATGAGCTTATCAATTAGAAAATTCATTGTTAGATTGCGAATGTGGTATGCAGATGTAAGAGGTCACCACGGTAAGAAATGGAATTACGAACCGGGAGATTATTACATGGGCAGACATTTAAACAGACGCAATGATAAAAACACATAAAATAAATTGGCAACATTGCCTATCTCACCAACTCTGGCCAGCCATTGAAAAAGGTTGGCAAGATGAAGGCCGTCCTGTACACTTTTTTTGGGGGTTAGCAGGTAATAATATTAGAGAAATACAGAGATGTATAGACTATGGTATAGAATGGTGGTATGTTGATGTTGGTTACCTTACACAACAAATAACTAGATATCCCGAACCTAAAATACACGATTACGACAAGACATATTTTAGAATATGTAAAGGTAATATTCACACTATCAGATGTAAAGTTGGCGATGGTACAAGAGTATCAAAACTAGAAAGTCAAGGTATAGATTGTCTATTCAAAGGTTGGGGTGGTGGCGAAACTAAACATATATTACTAGCACCATCATCACCTACGGTAACTCATCATATTAATGGTATGACTCAAGAAAAATGGGTAGATGAAGTTACACATGAAATTAGAAAACATACAGANATGCCAATTAAGTTTAGAAATAAACCTAGACCAGGGAATGAATGGTGGGAAACTGATATTAGAGATGACTTCAAAGATTGTCATGCTTTAGTAACTAATATGTCATTAGCGGCTGTTGACGCAGTAATTAATATGGTACCTGTATTTACACACCAAAGGCATATATGTAGTTTTATCTCAAGCAAAGACTTATCTAAAATAAATAAACCTATGAAACCAGGTCATAAGACCATGAATGAGTGGATTAAAATGGTTGCAGATAACCAGTTTACTCTACAAGAAATAGAGAGTGGCATTGCTTATGAGATACTTAAAGAACAAATATAGATGGTTAGGTTTTAGTCTTGCTGTTATAAGTGTTTTTATTTTATCAGCCGCCAATGTGGCAACACAATGGGTAGGTTGGTCTTTTAGTGTAGTAGCATGTATTATGTGGGTATACTTTGGTTATAAAGATAAAGACTGGCCTAGAACGCTGATGGAATGCATGTATTTAATTTTATCTTTGAGGGCAGTTTTTAACTGGTTAGGAATATGAATAATTTTGCTTGTGTATGTTATGGTGACAAATATCCTGTAGAGTATGTTCAAAAACTTTACAACATGGTGTCAAGAAATACCAATCACTTAATAAACTTTTATGTATTTACAGACCATGTAAAAATGAATAAAATGGTAGATGGTGGAAGATTGTATGTAAAACAATTTCCTGAACATGACCTACAAGGTTGGTGGAATAAAATGCAGTTGTTTCATCCAGATGTTCAATTACCAGGTAACACCTTGTATATGGATTTAGATGTGGTAATTACAGATAATATTGATTGTTTCTATGACATATGAACCAGAGTATAGATTTCATTGGNATGAACGACTTTAATCCATGTACTGGTTTATGGAATTCTAGTATTATGAGATTCAATCATTCAAAAGTTTCACAATCGGTGTGGGAAAGATTTAAAAGTAATAGACCAGAATGGTTAAAAAGGTTTCCTGGTGACCAAAACCTAATTTCNCATCTCCTGAAAGAAAATTCGGACGGAAGGGTGGCCGTCTCCTCATTTCCTGACTCGTGGACACAATCTTACAAGTGGTTTGACCGAAAAGGTAAACGATACTCCAGACAGGACATGACCTTTGAACATAATGGCGAATCGTTGGTAACCGTGTTTCACGGACAGCCAAATCCTCATGAATCAGACAAGGAATGGATAAAAAACGCATGGAAATGACATTGACAAGATGTCGCACCTCTAAAACCCTTACCTGGTATAGAAAAAAAAGTTAAAAAAAGCGCTTTTTTCGCTTGCTTTTGGTGGTGGAACCTGTATAGTGTATGTATGAATAAAGAAAAAAACACTATAAAGAAAGGACAAACACCATGGGTGCAGTAAAACAATGGGCTTGGGACGAAGCCGAGAAAAAAGTAGATAATATCTTACAAAAATATGTTGATTTAGAAATTAAGTATGATGACGCAAGGGCTCAAATACTTGCAGTTGACAATCTTGATTTAGTTGACATTGACGAACATTCAGTTGATGATGTTATGCATGATTTTTGGAATGATACAATGAACGATAGAAAGAACAATTTACAATAATGAAAGAATCTACAATACATTTAGTCTATCAAAGAGAATACTATGATGATGAAGATATGGATTATTTCTTTATCAATTATACAATATTCAGAAATGTACCGTTATCTCAAATAAAGAGATTAAACGATAAGAACTTTAAACAAAAAGTTAAAGAGTTTTGTGATAAGAATTTTAAAGAGACCGCTAGTAATTATAGTAATTATTCAGAGGTCAATATGATACCTGGTTCAGAGTATTATAAAACATATGCAGATGAATTTGGTAAATCTGGTCATTATGATGATAATACATTTTATACAGATTATGGTCAGAAATATAATACGAGAGAATTTTTTAAACATGACTTCAACGAAGAAGTTACTAAATTTATGGGAGGTATAATATGATAATCAGAATAGGTGATACTATTGAAGATGATAGAGGCAGACAAGGTGAACTTATTAATATAGGTATCGCTACAGAGAAAGATGATATAGCTGCTGAAAAAGAAACTAGTTGTAATGCTCAAGTGTATGATACAGATTTAGGATATACAGGTGCAGTTACATTTGGTGGTTCTAACTGGTGTTATTTTAGTCAGATAGTAAAAATTGTTAAAAGAAAAGCAGACGATTTAGAATAATGAATAGTCATCAAACAGATTGGGAAAAGAATATAATAGATAACGCAGATAGTTATTCTATTGTTGAGTGGCGACCATTAGGCAAAACCACAAAAACAATTGTTAACACATATGACGAGGCAAAAGAGTTGTTTCATAAAACACTAAAAGAACATACAGCTACTTTAGCATATGCAATCAAAGACCAAAGTCATGCAAATTTAAATCATTTAGATGATTTTAAGAGTGAGGAGAAATATGTCAAATCAAAGACCAGGTAAATATCAAAGTAAACCAGATGTTGCTGGTAATGATATGAATATCTTAAAGTTTTTTAAGATAGCACAAAAAGTTTTAGAAAAAGAAGGCAAGGCAGATGAGGCCTTTAACTTTGAACAAATGGTAGATTGGTTACAATCAGGAAAAAGGTTGCCATTGTCAGAGGAAGATGTTATAAAGGCGTTAGGAATATAATATGAAATACAACGAAGATAAAATAATCAAAGAAATATACGATTACATCAAAGGTACCTATGGTGAACACTATAGTACCACAAAAGACGGTTTCCAGGTGCAAGATATGTTAAGACATTTGAATATTGACAAAGATTTTTGCCAAGCAAATGCCATTAAGTATCTTTGCAGATTTGGTAAGAAAGCAGGTCGTAATAGAAAAGACTTGTTGAAAGCTGTACACTACATTGTACTATTAATGTCAAGTGAGGACAAGAAATGATTGATATTTTAAACCATATTGATGACCTAAAAAAGGTCAAAAAGATGATTGAGGGTGGTCTTACACAGGACGCCATCAAAGCATGTGATGTAGCAATCGCTCACCATCAAAAGAGTATTGACGAATTTGAGAAGTGGGCTGAAGAGGAATCAAAAAGAGATTATACTCCTGAGCACATAAAACAGCAACAGGATCCTCGCCATAATCAGGAACCCTTTAAATAAGGGGGTATGGTAGTATGCAAACGCTACGATTCGCCAATCCTGGCGCATCCTGGCGCCTCTTTTTGGCAAGAAAGTGAGTAAAATCACGCTTTTTTGCAAGCTTGCCATTTCCAGATGGTTATGGTATAGTATAGTAAATTGAGAAAGGATTAACTATTATTATATTATGTTCTATTCAAAAGAGACTCTATATGCAGAGTTTAAACAAGCAGAAAGTAACGACAATAAACTAAAAAAAGACAAGTACAAAAACAGAATACAATTTTTCAAAGACCACATTGAGTTGAGAAAGACAAATCCAGAATACTATGATGGTATTGATGTCAACTTCACGAACCTATTAGAGGCGTGGTCTTCTCCCAACCCTAGAGACCATTTTTATATGAAAGTATTTGGCAAAACATATGCTGAGAAAATGCAAGAAAGTGAACTAGAAAAATCAGAAAAGGTGAGTATTAACTAATGGCAATTATCTACACAAATCAATCAAGTGGTGCAATTCGTAAAGCAAGACGAAGAAAACCAACAAAGGCGTATTTAGAATCATTGAGAAAACATATCAAGTATCTAAAGAAACTAGGTTTTGATTGTGATGATAATGGTAGAATTAAATTGACTAGCGATGGTAGACATACGATTGATATTGCTAGTAGAACATTTGAACCTAGAGAGAATACTTTATCAGATGTTCCTATGTCAAATAAAATTGGTCATGGTGGTACAAAACCTGACAATAGTTGGAAGATTGAGGCGAGTAAGAACTTTACAATTGCTCCAGCTTACAATAAGGGTCCTTATATGGTAGTCGCCAAACAGGACATAAAAACAATGGGAAGGAAAGTATGAAGTTAAAAGATATAACAATGATTACTATAGCAGCCTTAGCATTTATGTTGATTACAGGTGTCGCTAAGAGTGATGAAAAGTCTATAACTCCTAAAGAGTTTGTTTCAAATGTTGCCGAGGTACCAAGTAAAGTTGGTAATTGGTTTACAGGTGAAGTAGAAAAAACAAAAGAGTACCAAGCAAAGAGTTGGGCAAAAACTAAAGAAGATTTTGCTAGTCTAGTAAAAAAGTTTGGTCTTTTAGGTGAGAAAGAATAATGCATACGGTCAAACAATTTTTAGATAAAATTGATTCTGTTAAAGTCATGGCGGATAAGTTAAGAAAAACTCCGCCATCTGACGGAAGTTATGCTAATCAAATAGATAATATACAAGCAGATTGCTTATTGTTGGCAAAAGGTAAAGTTGATAAAGAATTTTTTACAAATATAAAGGATTATGAAGAACACAATTATGATTATTCTGGTATTGACCATGCTGACGGCATGTCAATCTCCAAGGACAAATGATGAAAAGAAAATTAATCCTTTGTTTAGTGTTTTTAGGACTATTCTCACTAACCAATTGCAGTAAAGCAATTAATTGTAATGAGATAAAACCAAAATGTTTTCAAGTATGAAAAAAATATTATTAATATTAAGTTGCATATTATTAGCAAATTGCAGTAGCACAATTAATAGAAGTCATATTGGTGCAGCTTCAGGTGGTGCAACAGGTGTGGCGGCTTGTATAGGTGCAGGCGTAACAGACCCTTATGTGTCTGGTGCTTGTGCTATTATAGGTGCATTTGCTGGTGCTAATGTAATGTACAAATCAGATTATGATGTACACAACGCAGTATTTGTTGACCATTTAAACACAGCACCTGGTTATGGTCAATCTTATACTAACTGGTATAATCCAGGTACAGGCAATTCAGGAATTATTAAAGTAACTAGGTCATATGTACACGGACCTTTAAAGTGTAGAAAATATAACGCAACGGTTGATGTAACTAATAGTTGGCCATTAGTTGGTATCGGAGGCGTAAACAGAGAGGTAATATTTGGTACGGCATGCCAAATGCCTGACGGCCAATGGATTGAAATGCCAGAAAGTATGAAATAGTATGAGTTATAGTGATAGATATAAAGAGAGAATAGAACAATTAGAGAACGAANTNAANGAAAAGCAAGAGGAGATTGAATTAACCAATAATCAATCCACCATTGACATTTTAGAAGAAGACATTTATAATACTAAACAATCAATAGAGGAATTGAAAAAATATGCTTGACCCTTTTAATGATACAAGAAGATATCTAGTATGGAGTTTCATACTAATTATATTTTTACTAGTTACAGGTATTGCTGTTGCAGATACCAAAGATAAAGTAATTGATGTATTAGATAAGATTGAAAAAATTGAGAATGACGATAGCGTATATTTTGACAAGATAGTTTCCGTTGAACCAAAAAAAGTAGATGGTCAATATTGCTATGTAAAAATTATTATCAGACAAAAAGGTGATACGATAGAGAAAGAAGAAATTTTGGAGTGTGCTGATGGTAGAAAGAAGTTTGATGGTCCTGGTTATTGGGATTTATTTGCAGCTTTCTATTATAAAGACTTAAAAACTCCAGAATACTGCCGAAAATATAGTCGGCCAAATCATGCCTTTAAGTCATATGGTACGGTTTGTTTAGATAAAAATGGCGAATGGGAGGTAAAATGATAAGAAATCTTATTATTGTTGCTCTTGTTCTTATAATTATATATGATGTAACAGGAAACGAGGCATTGAGCTATGTTCAATCCACGCTTGACTTTTTACAAGAATTAATATATAGTGTAAAGGAGAGTAAAAACTTATGATGAAAAATAAACTAAAGACTTTAGGTGCCGTACTGGCCATTGCTGGTTTGTCAGCGTGTTCTAGTATGAATGGTACCTATAACATAAAATCAGAGAAAGGTGATGTAGTCAACAAAGTACCAAAATGGTACATGGCAGACTTTTCAGAAACAAAGGCATGTGATTTATCGTTGTTTGATGGTTCAGATAATGAAAAAGAATGTATCTTTGGTGTTGGAACAGCAGTATCACCAGACCTTAATTTAGCGATAGAAAAAGGTAAGATGATTGCGAAAGCAGAATTAGCCGATATAATCAAAGGCGAAATGAATAAATCATCTAAACAATTTATTACTGAATTAGGTAAAACTGAAACAAAAACTATAGTGTCTGAAGTAGAGTCAACTATTGTTAACTTGATTAAGAATACACCTGTAAGAGGTTATGAAATCTTTGCTCAAGATGTAACATTGACTAAACAAGGTTACTATAGAGCATGGGTAGGTTTAAGATTACCTTTAGGTGAGTTTAATAAAATGTATAACTACAATATTGAACAAGCTGTTGACGCATTTAATTTAAATGAAGCGTCTAAAAAAGCGTATGAAAACCTAATGAAAGATAATGACAATAACGATTTATAGTAAAAATAATTGTGGTTATTGTGTGAAGGCAAAGGCCTTGCTGAAAGGCCTTGGTCTGGAGTTTGAAGAGAAATCACTAGAGAAAGATTTTAATTCAGACCCTAGCAAATTAATTGAAGACATTGGTAAAAATGTTAGAACTATGCCTCAAATTAAAATTGATGGTGAGTTAATTGGTGGGTACAATCAGTTAGTAGAACACTTTGCTGATAAGAAAAAAGTCAACTTTAAAGGAGAGATTGTTGAGTGATAAAGATAATATTATCCTATTTCCGTTAAACAAGATAAAAGATAAGGCGGCCGCTAAGGCAGTTGATGAAAAGACACATAAAAGAATTGTTGACGAACAAACAAAGGAATTTGTCGAAGGCAATGTTGACGAGATTGCATATTACTTGTTAGATAAAATGGTACAAATGGGAATAAGAACACAAGCATTATCATTTACAACTGATTTAGCATTGACTATTGATACTATTAGAGGTATGATTTACAGAGATTTTGGTAAAAGACATCCGGCTCAAGACTTAGCAGATAAAATGGTGACGGTAAGAACTGACCCTACAGGAAATAAAAAATCTGCTAGATTAAATTATAGTGATGTTTTAGGTATTAAACACAAAGAACATAAACCATT
>FUFK010019893.1_pt1 | contig 16002 bp, 15 predicted proteins | sample 1021851 | NCBI WGS metagenome assembly FUFK01 (sample SAMEA51879418, study PRJEB19060) | metagenome | reverse complement strand
AATTTGTTAAGAGGTGTTGTTCATGGAATTGGTGGTTATGGAAATTGTATGGGAGTACCAACAATAGCTGGTCAGACATCGTTTGACAGTTCTTATAACGGAAATATTTTAGTAAATGCAATGACTTTAGGTCTTGTAAAAAAAAATAAGATTTTTTACTCAAAAGCAGCAGGTTTGAATAAACCGGTCATATATGTAGGATCTAAAACTGGTAGAGACGGAATTCATGGAGCAAGTATGGCTTCTGCTAGTTTTGATGAAAAGATTGAAGAAAAAAAACCTACAGTCCAAGTAGGAGATCCATTTACAGAAAAACTACTTTTAGAAGCATGTTTAGAATTAATGGCTGGAGACTCAATTATAGCTATTCAAGATATGGGTGCAGCTGGACTAACATCATCAAGTATTGAAATGGCCTCAAAAGGAAATCTGGGTATCGAAATTAATCTAGATAAAGTTCCTTGTAGAGAAACAAAAATGACACCTTATGAAATAATGCTTTCTGAAAGCCAAGAAAGAATGCTTATTGTTTTAGAAAATGGAAAAGAGGATTTAGCAAAAAAAATATTTGATAAATGGAATTTAGATTTTGCTATAATTGGTAAAACAACTAATACAAAAAAAATTGAACTATTTTTTGATAACAAGCAAGTTGCTAACATACCCATTAAAACTTTAGTTGAAGACTCACCAATGTATAATCGAAAATGGAAAAAAGCTAAATTACCAAAAAAAAATAAAATTAAAAAAGATATTTATAAGAAATTAAATATAAAAGATGTTTTAAAAAAAGTTTTATCCAATCAAAATATTTGTAGTAAAGAATGGATATGGAGACAATATGATCATACAGTTATGGGAGATACGATCCAAAAACCTGGGGGAGACTCTGGTGTTGTGAGAGTTCATGGCACAGATAAAGCCGTAGCTGCATCTGTTGACTCTTCAGCTGTTTATTGTTGGGCACATCCCCTTACCGGTGGCAAACAGGTTGTTGCAGANAGTTGGAGAAANTTAATATCNGTTGGAGCAACTCCTATTGCAATTACAAATTGTTTAAATTTTGGAAGCCCAGAGAATGAGAATAACATGGGAGAGTTTGTTGAGTGTGTGCAAGGAATTGGGGAAGCGAGCAAATATTTGAATTTTCCAGTAGTTTCTGGAAATGTATCTTTTTATAATCAAACTAAAGAGGTNGGAATTAAACCAACNCCGTCAATTGGTGGNGTAGGTTTAATTAAAGANTATAAAAAAATGGTGACNATGGATTTNAAAAAGATTGATAATTTAGTTNTNGTCATAGGTAAAACCGAGGGACATATTGATCAAAGTTTATTTGCNAGATCAATTTTAGATGAAAAGAATGGTCCTCCGCCTGAGGTTAATTTATTTAATGAAAAAAATAATGGAGAGTCTTTGTTAGATTTAATTAATAAAGATTATATTCAAAGTGCGCATGATATTTCTTTAGGAGGTCTTATAACTGCTATTAGTAAAATGTGTATTAAAGGTAATAAAGGAATCAAATTAAAAAAAGCTGAAAATTTTGTTAATGAACTAGAATACCTATTCTCTGAAGATCAAGGGAGATATATTATTGAAATTAAACCTGAGGATCAAAAAGAGGTAACTAATATATTAGACAAAAACTCAGTTCATTATGATGAATTAGGGATTATTACTGACAAAGANATNATTATTAATCAAAAGACAAAACTTACAATTGACGAATTAAAGTCATATTATACAAATTGGTTAACAAACTATATGAGTACTTAATGGCAATGGATCTAAAAGAAATTGAGAAACATATAAAAGAAGCATTACCAGATGCTTTAGTTGAAATTCAAGATTTAGCTGGTGATGGTAATCATTATTCTGCAACTATCACATCATCAAGTTTTTCAGGTAAAAGTAAAATTGAACAACATAAAATGGTTTATAATTCTTTAAAAGGTAAAATGGGTAATGAATTACATGCGCTTGCAATTAAAACAAAGGAACAATAATGAATGATCAAACAAAGAATTTAATAGAAAATCACATAGATAATAACGAGGTATGTTTATTCATGAAGGGAACTCCAGATGCACCACAATGTGGATTTTCAATGGCCGTATCTAATATACTAAAGATTCTAGAAGTGAATTATAAAGGAGTAAATGTATTGGAAGACCAGTTATTAAGAGAAGGAATAAAAGTTTATAGTGATTGGCCTACTATTCCCCAGCTTTATATTAAAAAAGAATTCATTGGTGGTTGTGATATCATTAAAGAGATGTATGAGAGTGGTGAGCTAAAAAAAGTTTTTGATGATAAGAATATAAATTATAAGAAATAGTTATTATCTTGAATAATATTCAATTACTAAATTAGGTTCCATTACTACAGGATAAGGAACTTCTTCAAACTTAGGAATTCTTACAAACTTAAACTTCTTATTTTTTTCATCCATTTGAATATATTCTGGAGTTTCTCTTTCTTTATTCGCTAGGGCAATATCAACTATAGCTAATTGTTTTGATTTATCTCTTATTTCAATTGTATCTTCTTCTCTTACTAAAGCGCTTCCTATATTAATTTTTTTACCATTTACTTTAACGTGGCCATGATTAATTAATTGTCTAGCTGAGAAAATAGTTGTTGCAAATTTTGCTCTGTAAATGACTGAGTCTAGTCTTCGCTCAAGTAAACCAATTAAGTTTTCACTAGTATCACCTTTTAGCATACTCGCTTTTTTATAAATATTTCTAAATTGTTTTTCATTTATATTACCATAGTAAGCTTTTAATTTTTGTTTTGCTTGTAATTGAATTCCATAATCTGAAGGTTTTGAAGTTTTCGTTTGACCATGTTGACCCGGTCCATAAGCTCTTGTGTTAAATGGGCTTTTCGGTCTACCCCATAGATTTACTTTTAATCTTCTATCTACTTTGTGTTTAGAGTTTAATCGTTTTGTCATGTGATAGAGGGTCTTATAAACTTACTCATTATTTTGTCAATCGACGTTTTTTACTTAAACTTGCAAATACACCAGATAATATACGTGTTTCTTTATCAGATAAGTCCATTTTATAAAAAATATTTCTAAGGTTCTCTAGCATTTTTGGTCTTTTTTCCTTAGGTCTAAAAAAATTTATCTCATCTAAATTATTAATACAAAGATTTAACATAGATTGTATTTCTTTTTTACTAGCTGATTTAACTTTTTTAGATTTTCTAAATGGAGCATTTTTTATTTTAAGAAGACTTGAAACGTATTGAGCAATTATGATTAAACTATGAGATAAATTAAGAGATTTGAAGTCAGGATTAGTTGGTATTTGTAAGGTATAACTCGCGTAGCTTATCTCATCATTTGACAAGCCTGATGCCTCTGAACCAAATAAAAAACCAATTTTCTTTTTAAAATTTATTTTTTTTAAGTCCTCTAATTTAATGTGTTTTATATTCTTATTTCTAAATCTTGCAGAAGTGGCAATTAAAATATCTATTTTGTCTAAAGCTTTTTCTAGATTATCGTAATTTTTACTATGACTTATAATATCTTTTGCTCCAACTGATGTAGCCAAAATTTTATCATTAGGAAAAATTGGTTTTGGATTAATTAAGACTAATTTCTTAAATCTAAAGTTTTTTATAGCTCTGGCACAAGCTCCAATATTTTCTGATAATTGTGGTTTGTGTAAAATGAAAGAAATATTTTTTTCACTCATTTATTTACTAGCAGGAGCGTTATCCTTAAATAGTTTATAATCTAAACTATCAATCAATGCTTTGAATGAAGCATCAATTATGTTTGTAGACACACCAATAGTAAACCAATTTTTTCCTTTTGAATCTGTGCTTTCAATTGATACTCTGGTTACAGCCTCAGTCCCAGTATTTAAAATTCTTACTTTGTAATCAACTAGTTTTAAATCTTTTAAATATTTAGAATATTTTGCAAGTCTATCAACGTTTTGTCTTATAGCATTATCAAGAGCATTTACTGGCCCATTCCCCTCTCCTTCACACATAATTTTTTCGCCATCAACTTCCAATTGTGCCTTTGCAGAAGATACAATTTCACCAGATTTATTTTTTTTTACCGAAACATCATATTCGTTAATTGAAATATATCTTGGTATTTCTCCGATGATTCTTCTAGCCAATAATTCAAATGATGCATCAGCACCATCATAACTATAACCAATAAATTCTCTATCTTTTACTTCGTCTAATAATTTTTTAATTTTTGGATCACTTTCCTGAATGTTAACGTTGATACTTTTCAGTCTGGAAATTATATTTGATTTCCCAGATTGATCTGAAACAACAATATTTCTTGTATTGCCAACTTCTTCAGGATTGATGTGCTCATAAGTTTTTGGATCTTTTTGAACAGCTGATACATGTAATCCTCCTTTATGCGAAAANGCTGCTGCACCAACATATGGTAAATGTTGATTGGGTTTTCTGTTTAAAATTTCATCTAATAATCTTGAACAATCAGTTAATTTTTTTATGTTTTCTGATTTTATTCCAANTTCAAATTTAGATGNAAAATCTTTTTTNAAAAAAAAAGNNGGTATTAANGACATNANATTTGCATTTCCACATCTTTCACCTAATCCATTTATTGTACCCTGAATTTGTCTAGCACCAGACATCACTGCTGCTAATGAATTAGCCACTGCATTACCTGTATCATTATGTGCATGAATACCTAAGTTCTTTCCAGGAATCACTTTTGAAACTTCATTTACTATTTGTGTAACTTCATGAGGAAGTGTTCCACCATTTGTATCACATAGTACTACCCATCTAGCACCTTGATCATAAGCAGCTTTAATACATTCAATTGCATATTTTGAGTTTGCTTTGTAGCCATCAAAAAAATGTTCTGCATCAAACATGAATTCTTTTTTTGCTTTAACAAAATGTTTAGCGCTATCGGAAATATTATCTAAATTTTCTTTATTTGTTATTCCTAAAGCAACATCAACATGGAAATCCCAAGACTTACCCACTAAACATACAGCAGAAGTATTNGAGTTCATAAGTGCTGATAAACCAGTATCATTTTCTGCACTTCGTCCTGATCTCTTGGTCATACCAAAAGAAGTTAATTTTGAATTTTTAAAATTATATTTTTTTTGAAAAAATTCAGTATCTGTTGGATTTGCCCCAGGCCATCCTGCCTCTATATAATCCACACCNAGATTNTCTAAAGCTANNGCAATTTTTTCTTTATCCTCTAAAGAAAAATCAACACCTTGTGTTTGGGCTCCATCTCTAAGAGTTGTATCGAATATATATAATCTTTCTTTACTCATTTAAATTTCCACAGTGTTTTACCATCTTTATCCTCTAATAAAACACCTTTGTCTAAAAGCTCATCTCGAATTCTATCAGCTTCTTTATAGTTCTTATTTTCTCTAGCCTTATCTCTCAAACTAAGCATATTTTTAATTTCAGACTCAGTAAGTAATACTCTATTCTTTTTAAAATCATTCCATTGTTTGCTAGTTTCATTCATCAAACCAATAAATTTACATGCTGAAACAAATAGGTCTACGTGTTCACCTTTATTAGCTTTTTCATATAACTTGTGAAGATTGGCAATATATCCAGGAGTATTCAAATCTTCGTATAATGGTTTTAAAATTTCATCTGATATTTTGACAGATTTAAGATTTGATGAATAAACTTTATACCATTTATCTAGAGTACTTTCACAATCACTTAAAAGTTTATCATTCCAATCCAATGGCTGTTTATAGTGAGCGCTCATTAAAGCCAGTCTAATTATTTGACCACTAATTTTATTTCTAAAATCTTTTATCTTAAGAATATTACCTTGAGACTTTGCCATTTTTTCATTGGATAAGGTAATAAATGCATTGTGAACCCAATATCTTGCAAAAACTTTCGTATCATTTGCACATCTAGATTGTGCTATTTCATTTTCGTGATGTGGAAAAATTAAGTCTATACCTCCACCATGTATATCAAATTCATCACCTAAAAATTTTTTTGACATTGCTGAACACTCTAAATGCCAACCTGGCCTACCTTTGCCCCAAGGTGAATCCCAAGCAGGCTCATCTTCATTAGATGGTTTCCATAAAACAAAGTCCTCTGAATTTTTTTTATTTTCGCTTATCTCTACTCTAGATCCTGCAACTAAATCTTCTAACTTTTTATTAGATAATTTTCCATAATCAGAAAATTTTTTAACCTCAAAATAAACATGTTTTTTATTTTCATATGCGAAACCTTTTTTAATTAAATCATTTATCATTTGAATCATAAGATCGATATACTCTGTTGCTTTTGGCTGATGAGTAGGATTTTCACAATTTAGAAACTCACAATCTTTTAAAAAACTTGAAGTTACTTTTTCTGTAAGTTCTTTTGTTGAAATTTTTTGTTCCTGAGAAGATTTGATAATTTTATCATCTATATCAGTTATATTTCTTACATAGGTTACTTTTGAAAAGTTATTTTTTAGTAATCTAAATAAAATATCAAAAATTACTAACGGTCTTGCATTTCCTATATGAGGATCATCATAAACTGTTGGACCACAAACATACATTCCCACATTTTTTTTATCTTTAGGAGTAAAAAGTTCTTTTTTATTACTTAAATTATTTGTTAAAAAAATATCCATATCAGTTGATTAAGAAATATACCTTATTTGATGATTTGTTAATCTAATTGATTAATTAGGAATTTTGCATACAGGAATAGGGTCCATTTTATGCAAATTTTGTTTTCTAATTTTTTCGTATTTAGCTTTGTGAGGTGAGTCGGGATTACTCATTGCATCCTCTAATTCATTGTAACTAAAACCAAGTTGTCCTTCGTCAGTCCTACCATCGTCCCATAAACCATCCGTTGGTGGAGCATCAATAATTTCTTTTAATATTCCTAATTCTTTCCCTAATTCCCAAACTTCNGTTTTATTACAATCTGCTATTGGTGAAATGTCTACTCCACCATCTCCATATTTTGTATAAAATCCAACACCAAAGTCTTCCACTTTATTACCAGTACCAACGACAATTCCCTTATTTGCTGCAGCAACTTGATAAAGTGTTGTCATTCTTAATCTTGCTCTAGAATTTGCAAAACCATGTTCATTATCAAATTTATTTAATGTTAATGAAAAAGTCTCAAATAGTTTATCTAAGCTAATAGTGTGAGCCTCAACATTTTTGAAGTTCTTAACTAACCAATTTTGGTGTTTTAAGCTTAAATCGTGTTGGCTTTCTATTTGTTTGATTGGCATGGTAAGAACTATTGTTCTTAAACCGGTCATAGCACTTAATGTACTTGAAACAGACGAGTCTATACCGCCTGAGATACCTATCACTAAAGATTGTGCTTTTGAAGGCATTCCATCTGCATAAGATTTGATCCAATTTGATATAAATTTTATTTTTTCTTTAGGATTCATAATAATGTATTTAATTATCTCGATACAGATAGCAATAGCTTAAGATGCCGCTTGAATGGCATTTTTAGAATAGCTGCTATTCTTTTTGATCTCATCTGAAATTAAAAAAGCTAATTCTAGGGCCTGATCTGAATTTAATCTTGGATCACANTGAGTATGATATCTNCTTGATAAATCAGCATCTGATATTTTTCTNGCTCCNCCTGTGCACTCTGTCACATCTTGACCAGTCATTTCAACATGNANTCCACCTGCGTATGAACCTTCTGATTGATGAACACCAAATACATTCTTNACTTCATTNACNACATTGTTAAATGGTCTNGTTTTAAAACCAGTGGTTGATACTATTGTGTTTCCNTGCATNGGATCACATGACCAAATAACATTAATACCCTCTTTTTTAATTCTTCTAATTAGCTTAGGTAAAAACTTTTCTACATTTTGATGACCAAATCTTGAAATTAAAGTAATTTTACCTTTTTCATTTTTTGGATTTAATACTTCACAGATTTTTGCAATCTCTTCAGGTTTAGAAGTTGGCCCACACTTAATACCTATTGGATTTTCTATTCCTCTACAAAATTCAACATGTCCACCATCTAGTTGTCTTGTTCTATCACCTATCCATACAAAATGAGCTGATGTATCATGGTATTCACCAGTTGTAGAGTCAACTCTGGTCATACTTTCCTCAAATGGTAAATGTAATGCCTCGTGTGATGTCCAGAAATTTACAGTATATAATCTATTATTAAAATCTGAAGTTATTCCNCATGCNTCCATAAATGCNAATGCGTCNGCTATTTTATCTTCTAGATCTTTAAATTTTTTNGCCTGAGGACTTTTTTTAATATAATCTAAGTTCCATAANTGAACTTTATTTAAGTCCGCAAAACCACCTTTTGAAAAAGCTCTTAAAAGATTTAGTGTAGATGCTGATTGAGAATACGCTTTAAACATTCTCTTTGGATCAGGTCTTCTAGCTTTTTCATTAAANTCTATTGCATTAATATTGTCACCTAAATANCTCGGCAGTTCTACACTACCCTGNTTTTCTGTTGGTGCACTTCTTGGCTTAGAAAATTGTCCTGCAATTCTCCCAAGCTTTACAATTGGTAAAGATGCTGAGTACGTCATCACTAAAGCCATTTGAAGAATTACTTTAAAAGTATCTCTTATATTATCAGGATGAAATTCTGCAAAACTCTCTGCACAGTCTCCACCTTGTAATAAAAAAGCTTTACCATCAACTACTTTTGCAAGTTGATCTTTAAGATGCCTTGTCTCACCTGCAAAAACAAGTGGCGGAAATGTTTTTAACTTATTTAAAACACTATTAAGTTCCTTTTCATCACCATACGTAGGTATGTGTTTGACAGGATACTTTCTCCAACTATTTACTTTCCAATTTTTCATGTTCAACTGAGGATTGTTGTATCAGAGTTTTTCTATTATTCAACGGTTACCGATTTAGCAAGATTTCTAGGCTTATCTATATCAAATCCTTTTTTAAGTGCTGAATAATAAGCTAGTTTTTGCAAAGGAATTGTTAAAAGAAAGGGTAAAAGATCCTCATTAGCACTCTCAACTTCTATTTTTTCCCAAATATTCTCTGAAACCACCTCGTCTCGACTTTTNTTTGTTACTAATAAAACTTTTGCTCCTCTGGCAATTACTTCCTGCATGTTTGAAATTGTTTTTTTATAATAGTTATCTCTTGGTGCTAATACAACAACTGGCATTCCTTCTTCAATTAAAGCTAGTGGTCCATGTTTCATCTCACCAGCTGGATAACCTTCTGCATGAATATAAGATAGCTCTTTTAACTTTAACGCACCTTCCAATGCTATTGGAAAAGAAAACCCTCTTCCTAAAAACATTGAACCTTTTGCTTCATTAAAAGTATTTGATATTGCTTGTATTTTGTTGTCTGTAGATAAAGTCTTTTCTACTAACTTTGGTAAAGATTTAAGATCTTTAAGCTTCTCATTAAATAACTCTTTTTTCAAATCTCTTCTCAATAATCCAAGTTTTAATGCTAAAATGTATAGTATTAAAATTTGGCCTAAAAATGCTTTAGTAGATGCCACACCTATTTCAGTTCCACAATGTATTGGTAAAACAAATTTAGAGTCTCTTGCAATAGAACTTTCAATAACATTTACAACTGCACATGTTTTCATTTCATTTTGATTACACAAATCTAATGCTGCATAGGTATCAGCTGTTTCACCGGATTGAGATACAAACACATATAAAGTTTCTTTCTTAAATCTATTTTTTCTATATCTAAACTCTGATGCGATATCCACACTTACATCTAATGAAGTAAGTTCTTCAAACCAATATTTTGCGAGTAAACAAGAATGATAAGCTGTTCCACAACCAATAAGGGTCACTGATGAAATTTCATTAGTTTTCCACGGAAAATTATAAATGTTGATATCATTATTTAACGTATCCACATACTCATTAATTCCATTTTTTAACGTAGTAGGTTGTTCCTCTATTTCTTTAGCCATGAAATGTTTATAATCGCCTTTATCATACTTCTCATCTTCCAAAGACAACTCTAAAACTTTTTTGTTTATCTTAGCNCCATCCTCATTGAAGAATTCAACATGGTCTTTTTTTATAATACAAAATTCACCATCATTTAGATAAGTAATCTTATTTGTCATTGCTTTCAGTGCATAAGAGTCTGATCCTAAATAATTTTCATTTGGACCATAACCAACGGCTAGTGGAGATCCTCTTCTTGCTCCTACAATTAAATCGGGTTGATCTTTAAATATTATACCCAAAGCAAAACTACCATGAAGAGATTTAAGAGTTTTTTTAATTGAGTTTACAATATTTTCTGTTTTCAAATTCTCAGTTATTAAATGTACAATCACCTCAGTATCGGTCTGAGATTTAAATTTATGACCTTTGCTAACTAAAAATTTTTTTAATAATGTAGAATTTTCAATTATTCCATTATGAACTACAGAAACATTCTGTGAAGAATGAGGGTGTGCGTTAATACTATTGGGTAAACCATGTGTGGCCCATCTAACATGACCTATTCCAATAGTGCCTTCCATTTTTTGAACAATTAAGTTATTCTCTAAATTATCAACTCGTCCCTCAGATTTTACTTCATTAATTTCATTATTATAAAGTGTGGCAATTCCTGCAGAGTCATATCCCCTATATTCCAGTTTCTTCAAAGAATTAATGATCGTTGATGAAACAGCTCTATTACTATTTATTCCAATAATTCCGCACATTATAATTGAGACTTTCTTTTATAATTTTTTATTTCTAATTGTTGACTTCTAGTTAATGCCAAAGATTTTTTACTTACATTTTTTGTAATTACTGATCCCGCTCCCACAATACTTTTTTCTCCAATTGTTAAAGGTGCAACTAAAGAGGAATTTGAGCCTATAAATACATTATCTTTAATTCTAGTTTTACTTTTTTTTATTCCATCATAATTACATGTAATTGTTCCAGCACCAATGTTTGTCGATTTACCAATCAGAGTATCACCAATGTAAGTTAAATGATTTACCTTAGATTTTTTTCCTATTATACTTTTTTTAACTTCAACAAAATTTCCAATTTTAGATCCTTCTTTAAGAGTAGTGCCAGGTCTTATTCTTGCGTATGGACCAACTTCAACCTTATTTTCAATTTTACAATTTTCTAAATGACTAAAAGATTTTATAGTAACACTGTTTCCAATTTTTACTTTTGAACCAATTACTACGTAAGGTTCTATAGTCACATTTTTTCCAATTTTAGTATCTTTTGAAAAAAAGATTGTCTCTGGGGCTATCAAATTTACTTTTGATTTTAAAAATTTGGTTCTCAATGAATTTTGCAACTTATTTAAATTTAATTGTTTCATATTTGAAATTCTTTATATTAAGTATATATGTTTCTTAATTCACAAAATATTTCTTAAAAATACTTTTAATTATGGCTCAACAATTTACCATTCTTTTTGATCTAGACGGAACTTTGGTTGATACAGCACCAGATTTAATGCGTGCTCACAATCATGTTATGAAAAAATTTGGCTATCCAACAAAATCAACAGATGAAATTAGAAATCTGGTTGGACAAGGAGCTGGTGCGATGCTTGGAAGATCAATTTGGGGACAAGCAAAAAAAGAATTTGGTAAAGTTCAAGATGAGAAAATTAAAAAAGAAATGGTTAAAGATTTTGTTGATTTCTATGGAAAAAATATTGTTAATGAAAGTACTCTTATAAACGGTGTCAAAGAGTTTTTAATATGGTCAAAAGAGAACAATATTTCTATGGCCGTTTGTACAAATAAGACTGACTATTTAGCTGTTGATCTTCTTAAAAAAATTGGAATTTATGATTTTTTTGAATATGTTGCAGGACATAATACTTTTGATTATTGTAAACCCGATCCTAGACATTTAACTTCAGTTATTGAAATATTAAATGGTGATATAAAAAAATCATTAATGATAGGAGATAGTGAGACAGATGCAAATGCAGCTAAAGAAGCTGGCATTCCAGTAATTCTGATGGAAGATGGTTATACTGAAAAAAATACCACAGAAATTTATCATAATCACCTAGTAAAAGACTTTGTTGGTATTGAAAAAATTGTATCTCAATACCTTTAATATTGATTATTTTTTTTTAACTATTAAAAACAAATTCGTTAATTAGGAGTTTTTTTGATAATTCATAAAGTTAAAGTTTACCCATCTAAAATTCACTTACCCAAAAAAAATCAACTTGCCTGGAAAATAGCAGAAATTGCAAGTGATAATTCTAAATTGAATAATGATGCTATCGAAATGACAATTAATAGAATTATTGATAATGCATCTGTCGCAATAGCATCTCTAAACAGAAGACCGGTAATATCATCAAGAGAAATGGCTTTGAAACATTCAAGAAAAAATGGCGCAACATTATTTGGTGTGAATAGTAAACTAAAATTTGATTGTGAGTGGGCAGCCTGGTCAAATGGCACTGCAGTAAGAGAATTAGATTTTCATGATACTTTTTTAGCTGCTGATTATAGCCATCCTGGAGACAATATTCCGCCTCTCTTAAGTGTTGCTCAACAAAATAAAAGAAGTGGTTTAGATCTTTTAAGAGGGATTATTACTGCTTATGAAGTTCAGGTAAATTTAGTAAAAGGAATTTGTCTTCATAAACATAAAGTAGATCATATTGCTCACTTGGGCCCAAGTGTTGCTGCAGGAATAGGTTCGATGTTAAAATTAAAAACTGAAACTATATTTCAAGCAGTGCAACAGGCTTTGCACACAACAATCTCAACTAGACAATCAAGAAAAGGTGAAATTTCAAGTTGGAAAGCATACGCTCCAGCACATGCTGGAAAGCTTGCTATTGAAGCTGTTGATAGAGTTATGAGGGGAGAAGGTGCTCCAAGTCCAATTTACGAAGGTGAGGACAGTGTAATTGCAAGAATCCTTGATGGTAAAAAAGCATTATATAAAGTTCCTCTTCCAAAAAAAGGTGAAGCAAAAAAAGCAATACTAGAGACTTATACAAAAGAATATTCAGCTGAATATCAATCACAGGCTTTAATTGATTTAGCTAAAAAATTAAGAAAAAAAATACAAAATCTTAAACAGATAAAAAAAATTGACATTTACACAAGTCATCATACTCATTATGTGATCGGCACTGGTGCAAATGATCCACAAAAAATGGATCCAAATGCAAGTAGGGAAACTTTAGATCACTCAATAATGTATATATTCGCTGTTGCACTAGAAGATGGGACTTGGCATCATGTGAAATCATATACTAAAGCTAGAGCCAAAAAAAAAAGCACAATTAAAATCTGGAGATCAATAAAAACTCATGAGGATAAAAAATGGACAAAGAAATATCATAATCCTGATCCTAAACAGAAAGCATTCGGGGCAAAAGTTATAATTACTCTTAAAAATGGAAAGAAAGTTGCCGAGGAACAAAGCGTTGCAGATGCTCATCCCTATGGTTCACGTCCATTTCAAAGAGAGAATTATATAAACAAATTTTTAACTTTAACTGAAAATATAATAGAAAAAAAAGAGAGCAATAGGTTTTTAAAAGATGTCCAAAATTTAAAAAAACTCAGGTCAGGACAGTTGAATAAATTAAATATAGAGGTAAAAAAAAGTAAGCTTAAAAAAAATTTAAAAAAAGGAATTTTTTAATGCATTTTATAGATAAAGAGCCATATCAAAAAAGAAAAGATTTAGTTGAAAAATTAAAGTCTAATAAGATTTTGAGGGTACCAGGTGCATTCAACCCTTTAACTGCAAAACTAATTGAAGAAATAGGCTATGATGCAGTTTATGTTTCCGGTGGAGTAATGGCGAATGATCTTGGATTTCCTGATATTGGTTTAACAACTTTGCAAGATGTAAGTACAAGATCTTATTTAATTTCAAGAGTTACAAATCTTCCAACAATTGTTGATATAGACACCGGTTTTAAATCTTGTAAAGAAACAATTCAGACTTTTGAGGAATTTGGAATATCTGCTGTGCATATAGAAGATCAAGTAGAAAGAAAACGTTGTGGTCATTTAGATAATAAAGAATTAGTTTCAACAGATATTATGGTAAAGAAAATCAAAGAAAGTGTATCAGCTAAAAAGGATCAAAATTTTAAGATTATAGCAAGATCTGATGCAAAAAGCGTAGAAGGAATTGATAAAATGATTGATAGATGTAAAGCCTACATTGATGCTGGGGCTGAAATTATTTTTCCTGAAGCATTAGAAAACGAGAAAGATTTTGAAAAAGTCAGAAAAGAATTATCGTGCTACTTGCTCGCGAACATGACAGAATTTGGAAAATCTAAACTTTTGAATTATAAAAAGTTAGAGGAATTAGGATACAATATAGTTATTTATCCAGTTACAACACAAAGATTAGCGATGAAAAACGTTGAGGATGGGTTAAGGGACATTTATGCAAATGGACATCAGAATAACATTATAGATAAAATGCAAACTAGAAAAAGATTATATGAACTAGTCGATTACGAAAAGTATAATAGTTTAGATGAGAAAATTTATAATTTTAGTACAGAGGGACACGAATAATGACTGATGATATTAAAAAAGGCTTATTAGGAATAGTAGTTGATGAAACTGAGGTTTCAAAAGTTATGCCTGAAATTAATTCTCTCACTTATAGAGGATATGCAGCACAAGATTTATGTGAATATTGTAGATTTGAAGAGGTGGCTTATTTGATATTAAATAAAGATCTTCCAAACACTATAGAACTTAGAAAATTTGAAAAAGAAGAGAAAAATAATAGAGATCTTTCAAAAGATCTTTATTTAATTCTTAAAAAAATGCCAAAAAAATCTCATCCTATGGATGTAGCTAGAACTGCGGTTAGTATTATGGGTCTAGAAGATAAAGATACAACAGACTCATCACCAGAAGCAAATATGCGAAAGGCTATTAGAATTTTAGCTAAAACACCAACTGCTTTAGCAGCTTTTTATAGACTAAGAAAAGGTAAAAAAATTATTAAACCAAAAAAAAACTTAAATATTGCAGAAAATTTTTTCTATATGTGTTTTGGAAAAGTGCCCCAAAAGGAAATTGTAAAAGCTTTTGATGTATCTTTAATATTATACGCAGAACATAGTTTTAATGTTTCAACTTTCACTGCAAGAACAATTACCAGTAGTTTATCTGATATTCATGGAGCTATCACTGGGGCCATAGCCAGTTTAAAAGGTCCTCTTCATGGTGGTGCAAATGAAGAAGTAATGCACATGATGAATAAGATAAAAACCCCTAATAATGCTCTCAAATGGATTAATAGTGCATTGGATAATAAAGAAGTAGTAATGGGTTTTGGTCATAGAGTTTATAAATCTGGTGACTCAAGAGTTCCAACNATGAGAAAATATTTTGCTAAAGTTGCAAAAATCAAAAANGATAAAAAATTTGAAAAAATTTANGACATAGTTGAGAGAGTTATGATTGACAGAAAAAATATTCATCCAAATGTCGATTATCCTACTGGACCNACCTACCATTTAATGGGTTTTGACACAGACTTTTTTACACCAATTTTTGTGATTTCAAGAATAACAGGCTGGTCAGCGCACATTATGGAACAACATGCGGCTAATAAATTAATTAGACCACTTGCAAGCTACAAAGGAAACCAACATAGAAAAGTTGTTCAACTAAATCAAAGATAAACTTTTTATTTTGTAATTGCTTTTTTAAAAAGAGAAATTCCGTTTTCTAATTTGTTTTTATAAGATGCTTTAAAACTTTCTAATTGCCAACCAGTTAGTCTTTTTTGAATATCCAACAAGTTTTGTTCTTTCCATGTATCACTAGTTTCTTCTTCCTTCCAGATTATTTTTTCTTTGTTGGTTCTACCACAACCGTAGCAATAACCTGTAACTGGATCAGTTTTACAAATACTAATACAGGGTGAAACAACCATTTAAATTAAATATTAACTAAATGCTTCTACCCAAGTTCCTTGTGTTGATGCTTTAGAATATTCTGTTG
>FUFK010044892.1_pt1 | contig 16004 bp, 13 predicted proteins | sample 1021851 | NCBI WGS metagenome assembly FUFK01 (sample SAMEA51879418, study PRJEB19060) | metagenome | reverse complement strand
GTATATAATACAACTCGTTGCCACCTTAGCTCAGTTGGCTAGAGCAGTTGATTTGTAATCATCAGGTCGTCAGTTCGAATCTGACAGGTGGCTCCATATAATGATATTATTATTAGATGGAAACTTCCGATAATCAAAACAACCAAACTACTACTAAAGATACTAAACTTAAAAAAGATTTTAAGATTGCTCAGTNTGTNTATGTATCTATATATATTGTTTTAATAATTTGTTTAGTAGTTTTTTATGCATAATTAAAAAATAATGGATTTAACAACTTATATCATTGGAAATGTAATTTTGATTGGTCTTTTATATTGGGTTGTTGTAAACAAAGATAATTAATTTCTATATCCGTTAGGCTTATCTTTATTTTTTGTATATCTATCTGTTAATCTCGACATCCTGGATGTTAAATCAATATCTTTGCCATTAATAAATACTTTTTCAGGCATTGAAGAAGGTTCTAAAGGATCAGCATCCCAAATAATTAAATCTGCTATATTTCCTTGAGCGATCTGTCCTCTATTACCTAAATTAAAAATTTCTACTGGTGATAAAGTGATTGCTTTTAGAGCACCTTCATATGACATTCCATTTGCTACCGCAACGCCCGCTCCCTGCCTAATTAGATGATAATTATGGCTTCTTGGAGCATTAAACATCAAAGTAATTCCCATTCTTTCTAGATTTCCTGCTAACTCAATGTTGGCTGCTAACTCATCAAAAGACTCAGGAATGTTATTAATTGGATTTATTATCAAAGGTATATCACTTTCTGCAATTTTGTTTGCAACCAAGCCTGCTTCCTGTGCTCCCATAATTATTAAATTTAAATCATATTTTTCTTTTATGTTGATAAGTTTTAATAAATCTGAGGCCCTATTTGCTTTAATAATTAGAGGAAGATCATCATTAATCAATCTATAAAGTGCTTTCAAATCTCTTGGATGAAGCTCCATTGTTTCTGCAATTGGAGAATCATCAATCAAGTCAGCTGCGTCCTGGTATGACTCAATATCTTTAGAATCAATAGATGATGCAAATTCCAATAAGTCTTCCATAATTGAAAAAGTTTCAGATCTAGATTCTCCTCCTGATCCTCCAACTCGACCTATCATTACATTATCTTTTATACCTGTAATTTCAAGATTGCTATCAAGGACAAAAAAAGATCCAAGTCCTCCAATTGGACTATCTGTATTTTGAGGTAGCGTCAGAGTTGAGGTGATGCCATTTGACCTATTCCATGGAATTAAAACTGAGTTTGGATTAAAAGCATCATAAATGCTGAATCCTATCTTATATAAATCTGATGAATCATCTCTAGTTACACTTAATGCACCTATTTCTACAATTCCAATATCAGTGTCAGTGGATATTATTCCTGGAGTTAGTATTTTTCCTGTTGCATCTATTACCTTATCTCCTCGGAGATTAGAAGTTGAGACTCGAGATATTTTGTTTCCGTCAACTAAAACATTTCCAACAAAAGGATTATTATTTTTTCCGTCATAAATTGTTACGTTTTGAATAAGGATACTTTCAGAATTTATAATTCCATTAAAGAAAATAAAAAATAAAAAAAGAACTTTCTTTGATTGGCTTATCATTCTTCTATTCTATTTTTTTCTGGACTAATTATTCCAACATCAAAATCACTTGCAGGTTGGAAATTATTTTCTCTGTCATANGCTGTTGCGCCATCAATAAAAACTCTCTCAACAAGNGCATAAACACTAAATGGGTTTTTTGACCAAATGACGACATCAGCATTTTTGCCAACTTTTAAAGATCCAGTTTGATCATAAATACCCGCAGCCTTTGCTGGGTTGGAGGTAATCCAATTCATAGCTCTTGCTTTTGATATATCAAAACCAGCTCTTAAACCAGCAGCTAAAGCTTTTGATGCTTCTTGATTGAGATGCTGAATTCCTATGGCATCATCAGAGTGAACAATTGCACATCCTTTGCCACCAAGAGCTTGATCAACAATAGCTATATTAGCCTGAACCATATCATATGCCTCATGTTTGAAGCCCCACCAATCAGCCCATAAAGCTCCACATATATTATTTTCAGCTAATAAATCTGCAATTTTGTATGCTTCGACACCATGATGGAAAGCTGTAATTTTATAATTAAATTCATTTGCAATATTTATCATTGTTGCCATTTCCTCAGCTCTGTAACAATGATTGTGAACTAATATTTCACCTCGAAGCACTCCCGCAAGAGTATCCATCTCAAGATCTCTCTGAGGAGCATATCCTATTTCTTTAGCTTCATCTGATTTGGCTTCGTATTCATCTAACCGACTTAAATAAGCTTGAGCTTGAATCCATGATTTTCTATAACCTGCTGCATTACCCATTCTTGTAGACGGAGCTTGTTGTCTATTTCCATAAACTCTTTTTGGATTTTCTCCACAGGCCATTTTTAAAGAATGGGGTGCATCTGGAAATTTCATAGAATTGATGGTATTTCTTTGTAAATTTTTAACAGTTACTCCTCTACCACCAATCAAATTTGCTGATCCTGGCAAAATATGAAAAGCAGTTATCCCTCCTTTTAAAGCAAGAGCATACTGAGGGTCTTGAACCCAAATTGAATGTTCAGCCCATACATCTGCAGTAACAGGACTCGTTGCTTCATTTCCATCAGAACTTGTGCTTACCCCAGGAGCTGGNTAAACACCCATATGAGAGTGAATATCTATAATTCCAGGAGTTACCCATTTATTAGATGCATCAATGATCAAAAATTCATTACCAACTGGTAAATCTTTACCAATAGCAACAATTTTTCTATCCTGAATTAAAAGATCTGTTTCTTTAAATTCATTTCCTTCTCCATCATAAATATTTGCGTTTCTAATAAGAATATTCTCTGAAGGTAAAGGTTCATAAGTTGATTCAAATGGCTTTGCTTCAATAAAGCATGCAAAAATTAAAAAAGAGTATTTTATTAGCTTGGTCATATAATGAATAATATAATCTATAATAAATAAAACACAAAAATATATGAAAGCATATCAAGTTGTTCAAAACGGTAAACCTCTAGAAAAAAGAGAAATAGAAAAACCCAAACCGACTGGTAAAGAAATTTTAATTAAAACTTTAGCATGTGGTGTTTGTCATTCAGACGTCCATATACATGAAGGTTTTTTTAGCTTAGGCGAGGAGGCAAAACTTCCAGTACCTCTAATGACCGATGCGCTAGCAATGGGTCATGAAATATATGGTGAAGTGGTTGAGTTAGGGGAAGATGTTTCAGGTGTTGAAATTGGAAAAAAATATGTTGCCTATCCTTGGATAGGATGTGGCGATTGTGAAGAATGTGCTAATGATAGAGAGCATTACTGCTCACCTTTAACAACAAAAAATTTAGGTATTAATGTAGACGGTGGTTATGCTGAATACGTTCTTGTGCCTGATTCTAAATATTTGTTTGATGCCGGAGATACTCCTGATGAAGTGGCAGGAAGTTACGCATGCAGAGGTTTGACTGCTTATAGTGCTCTTAAAAAAGCAGATTTGGTTAAAGGTCAAAATTCTGTTGTTATCATAAGCGCTGGAGGACTCGGATTACTTTCACTAAAAATCATTCAAGCAGCCTACTCGATTAATCCAATAGTTGTTGATATAGATGATGAAAAACTTCAGCTAGCAAAACAAGCTGGCGCATCTGAAGTAATTAATTCAAGAGATGAGAAGTTGTATGAAAAAATTGCAGAACTTACTAATGGTGGTGCTACCAGTGTCATTGATTTTGTAGGTGCAGCTGAGACGTTTGAGCTTGCATCTGGAATGTTTGGTATGAAAAGAGGTGGCACATATGTAATTGTTGGTTTGATTGGAGGAGAAACAAGCTTACAGCTTCCAATGACAACTTTAACAGCAAGAACCATACGAGGAGTCTATGTTGGAAGTCTTCAAGAAATGAGTGAATTAATGGAGCTTGTTAAAGAAAACAAAATTGAACATGTAGAGGTTGAAAAAAGAAATGCCTCAGAAGCAAATAAAACTTTAAATGACTTGAAAAATGGAAAAATTAATGGTCTAGTATGCCTGACTCATGATCATGAATAAAAAATATCTACTATATTCATTCCTATTTATAGCAAGTTTGTCGTTGCACAGCTTTGCAGATCATCATGATCACTTCAGCTTTGAAGAAGAGCATTTGGNTGAATGCCAAGCTTGTGAAGAAAATGTTGAAATTAAAATTGCTTCAACAAAAAATAAAGGCAATTTTTTAAAAGAATCTCCTGAAACAAATCTAATCAATAGATTTGTAAGTCAAAAACAAAAATCAAACCTATCAAGAGCTCCACCTTTANATTAGTTAATTAATTAATTTTTAACTAATTTTTCATAAAGGAGGAAACATGAAAAAATTTTTNAACGCAATTATTGTTTTAATTGCATTTCATTCGAACAGTTTAATATCGCAAGAANTCGAAGAAACTGTCGTCGTTACGTCAGCATTAGTTGACACGTCAGAAATCACAAACCCTCTGTATGTTATAGACGGAGAAGATGTTACTGATGATGCAACAACTAGCTTAGGAGATGCNATAGATAGCTATCTTGGTNTTTCAATTGCTGATTACGGTGCTGCTGTAGGGCAGCCTATTATTAGAGGAATGTCTGGTCCTAGAGTAAAAATCCTTAAAAACGGTATGGTAAATCGTGATGTTTCAGGACTTGGAGTAGACCACCTTAATGATGTTGATTTAAACGATATTGGACAGATAGAAATTGTTAAAGGTCCCTCTTCTTTGCTTTATGCCAATGGAACAATTGGAGGAATTATAAATGTTGTCGATGACGTTATATCTCCAGTTGATTTTGACACTAGAGAAATAAAAGTTGGGTATGAGGATCAATCTGTGAATGATGGAGATTCAAAGACTATCAATTATAGAAATAACATTGGTGGTTTCAATTTCAATTTTGGTTATAAAGACACTAATTTTGGAAACTATGATATCCCTAATGGAGCAATAATTCATAGTGAAGAAGAGCATCATGATGAAGATGAGCACGAGGACGAGGATCACGGTGAAGAACATCATGATGAAGATATGGGATATGTAAATAATTCAGATTTTGCTGTTGAAGCAACAAAATTTGGTATCTCTAAAACAGGCGATTGGGGTTATCTTGGTTTTTCATTTGATAACTTAGAAAGTCTTTATGGAATACCTTTTCATGGTGACGAACATGGAGATGAGCATGGAGATGAACACGGTGATGATCATGATGAAGATCATGATGAAGATCATGAGGACGAAGGTCATGATGAGCACGGAGAAGAAAGAATTTTCTCAACTACTGACTCAGAAACTTTTAACATCAAAGGTTCATATAACTTAAATGGAACTTTAGTTAATTCAATTGATTTTAATTTCCGAAATTCTGATTACACACTTACAGAAGCTCATGAAGAGGAAGAAGGTCATGATGATCATGGTGATGAAGAAGAAGGTCATGCTCCAACAGTATTCGCAAATGAGGCAACCGAATATGGTGCATCTTTTGATGTGTCTAATGAAAATCTGTCACAAAATGTTGTTGTAAATTTTGTTGATGAAGACAACTCAATTGTTGGTGAGGAGGCTTTTATGAATCCAGCCAACAGTGAAGAATTTACAATTGGATATTATATGAGTAAAGACTTTGATTCATTTAATGTCGATATGGGTATGAGAATAGATCAAATTGAAAGATCAGGAAGTGTAACTGACGAAGATCATGGTGATATAGATCAATATAGTATTGATGATACAACTAATAGCTTTGCAGTTAGCATTGGTACTGACATAACTGATAGCCTTAATATCAGCGCTGGCTTTGCAAGTGTTGAAAGATTGCCATCAGTTATAGAGCTATTTATGAATGGTCCTCATATGGCAACAGGAAGATTTGAAGTTGGTAATCCAAATTTGAATAGCGAAACCTCAGAGAACTTTGATATTAGCGTAAATTATGAAAACGACGGATTTTATGCAAATGCTAGCTTTTATATTACCGATGTTGATAACTATATAGCTCTTATCGACGAAGAAGAAGATCATCACATGGATGAAGATGAGCATCATGAGGATGAGGAAGATCATCATGAAGGTGAAGATGAGCATCATGATGAAGATGATCATGATGAACATGAACATGGTCATGGAAATCTAATTCATGCTAATTATGTTCAAGAAGACGCTGAATTTGATGGTTATGAATTTGAATTTGGTAAAGCTTTTGAAATGAATTCGGGTGTATTAGATCTATCTTTTGGAAGAGATGTGGTAAATGCGGAATTTTCAGATGGACATTATGTTCCAAGAATCAATCCATCAAGAAATGTTTACTCAATGTCTTATAGTACGAATGACTTGATTTTCAAGCTACAACTAAAAGATGTTGATAAACAAAAAGAGATTGGTGAAGGCGAAACTGAAACTGATGCATATAAAATGTTAGATTTAAGAGTCACTAAAACATTTAGTCTTGCTGATAATAGTAAATTGAAGATTTCACTCTTTGGAAGAAACCTTCTTGATGAGGTTGCAAGAAATCATTCTTCTTTTGTTAAAGATGAGGTTCCTCTTCCAGGTAAAAATGTTGGAGTTAAATTCAGTTTAACTTTCTAATTAATTTTTACATTAAAAATTTCACTGGCCCTTACTGGGCCAGTGTCTTTTTAGATTAAAAAACCTTTGTTATCTTTTTAAAGAAAACCATATAATTATTTATATGTTCAACAGAAAAGTATTTTTTTATCTAATATTTTTCTCTTTTTTTAGTTTTGCAGATGATTTTGAAGAAACAGTTATTACTGGTTCTTTAATAAAGAATGCCGAGAATGATTTATCTCCGATTCAAGAAATTAAAGAAAGGGATCTAAAAAATTTCAATATCACAAATATTGGTGAAATAAGTAAATATTTGAACGTAAGCTCAGGATCTAGATTTCAAACAAATGCACTTGAGGGAGTTGATCAGGGCATGTCATCAATTACCTTAAGAGGTTTGGATGCTTCCGCAACTTTATTACTATTAAATTCTAGAAGACATACCTTTTCAGGAACACCATCAAATAACGGAAATGGCTATATTGATGCAAATATTGTTCCAGAAATTGCTATTGAAAAAATAGAAATTCTAAAAGAAGGTGCAACATCAATATATGGCTCAGATGCAATTGCTGGAGTTATTAATTTTCTTACATTTAGAGAATTTGAAGGATTCAGGGTTAAAGCCGGTAAACAAGCCACCACAAACTATAATCAAGATGATAATAGTTTTGGTATTTTGTTTGGAACAAAAATCCTAGATGGAAAACTCGTAATTGGTTTCAATGCGCTTGAGAGATCTCCCTTATCTGCAAGTGAAATAGATGGGATTGCTGAATTGGGATTAAGTGGTCTTGGTAAAACCTTCAAGGTGTTTGGTCCGGACACTGTTTCATCTGGACTTTTTGCTGGAGTTTACCCAAAAGCAAGTCAATTTGTTCCAGATCCAAATTGTGAAGAAAATGGCGGCGTTCTTGATGGAAGTTTTTGTAGATTTTTATATGGAGAAAGGTTCAATATTGTNAATGATGAGGATCATCAAAAAATTTATTTGAATTTTTCAAAAGAAACGGAGGTTTTAAAACATAATTTCCATTTCATATCATCTAAAGTTGATGTAAACGATAATCCTCAATCTCCTTCATATCCTGCTCTTCCTTTTTTATCAAGAAATATTGAGCCTGGTGAGGGCGGGAGCCCTTTTAATGTTCCNGTTGTATGGTATGGCAGACCNCTTGGTTCGGAATTTAAGTCACCCTACTCACCTAAAGACATTGAACAATATAATATTAATTACAATCTTTCCTTTTTAATCAATCAAACAACTGATGCCGAAATTTCAATAACTATTAGTGAGCACTCTAATGATCACTTTAGGCCTGATATTATTGATTCAAGATTTCTTGCTGCCATAAAAGGAAATGGTGGTCCTGAGGGAAATCTTACTTGGAATATATTTGATTCAACTCAAAATCCAAAATCTCTTATTGATTATGTTAGAGGCGCAGAAGTTTCATCAAAAGTAGCTGACCTAATTTCTGTAGATGGAATATTTAATAGGAAATTAAAAAACCTTAATTTAGCTTATGGGTTTCAACTAAATAAAGAAAGTTTAGATATTTATTANGATGAAGTTAGTAGAGCTGAGTTTGATAAGGATGGAAAGTTANTAAAAACAGCTGACCTTTTCTTTCTGGGTGGAGGAATTAATTTATCCAAATCAAGGACTAGCAATGCATTATTTGTAGAAATAGAAAAAAGTATTCAAGAGGCCTTAGATTTAAGAATCGCAGCAAGATATGAATCTATGAAGAATGAATCATCATTCGATCCAAAGATTTCNTTGAAATATAGAGCAGCTGATGCTCTCACAATAAGATTTTCTANAGGNACTGCTTTTTCTGCGCCATCTATGGCACAAATGTACTCAAGTGAAATTAATCTTGGAAGTGTAAGAGACGTTAATGATTCTGTTTTTGTAAGACAAGCTTCAACAGGTAATCCAAACTTGAAGCCAGCTACCTCAACAAATTCAAATATTGGACTAATATTTCAAAGAAATGATCTTAGAATTAGCTTGGATGTTTGGGAGATAGAATATGAAGATAGAGTCGAGGTCGAAAGTGCTCAAGCGATATTATCTTCAAATCCTTTTGGGCCGAGTATTACAAGAAATGAATTTGGTGATCTTATAGGAGTTACAACTACCTACTTCAATGAAGATAATACTTTGGTAAAGGGGATTGATCTTCAAATTCAATATCTTATTAATTTGAAGCAAAGCGATCTGTCTATAAATTTAATGGGTACTAACTTATCTGACTTTAAAACTCCTAGCCTCACAAATCAAAACTTAATGNTTAATCGNGTTGGAAAGTTTAATTTTGATACTCATACTTTTTCTCTACCAAAGAAAAGAATTAATTCTTTTGTAAGCTGGAACTTCAAAGACTTAAGCATAAGCTTAAACTCAAGATATTTGGATGGATATATTAATGAAAGAGCCATTACTGGATTAGGACTAACTTATGGATATTCCAATCAAGTTAAATCTTTCTTTGTTCATGATATATCNNTTAACAAAAAGCTATTCGTTTCGAGTGGTCAACTTGATTTAAGATTATATNTTTCAAATATATTCGATAAATCTGCTCCAAGGTTATATGATGCACCTGATTTTAGTTTTGATACGAGATTGCATGATCCNAGGGGAAGAATTCTAGGATTAAATGTTGAGTATAATTTCTGATTTTTAAAATTTTTCAAAAATATGGATAACCTTACTAATTCTATTGATCAAGTAGTTGAAGAAAATGCTTTGCCNCATGAATGGTCAAAGGAAGTACTTGCTGAGTTAAAANACTTAGGAGTAAAAAATAATAAAAGNGATGACCTNAGAAAAATCCCATTTGTAACTATTGATGGNAAAGANGCNAAGGATTTTGATGATGCAGTGTTTTGCGAAGCCAATAAAGATGGTTTTGTTCTTCAAGTAGCTATTGCTGATGTAGCTGAGATTGTTGAACCTAGTTCATCTATCGACAAAGAGGCTTTATCAAGAGGAACTTCTATTTACTTTCCTAAGAGGGTTATTCCCATGCTTCCTGAAGAGATTTCGAACAACTTGTGTTCATTAATTCCAAATGAAGATAGAAATGTTTTGGTATGTAAAATGAATTTTACTCAAGAAGGAGAAATTAATTCATATGATTTCTCAGAGTCTATAATAAATTCTCATAAAAGATTTACTTATAACGAGGTTGAATTCTTAAAGCAAAATAAAGACACTAATCTNAGTGCTGACATTCTTAACTCAATAAATGCCCTTGAAAAGCTTACAAAACAACTTCTTNACAATAGATCAAAAAGATATGCATTAGAAATAGAATCTTCGGAACCAACTCTTTCTTTTGGAAATGAGGGTAATATTTCAGAAATATTTATTCCAAAAAGACTATTTGCACATCAGATGATTGAAGAAGCAATGATATCTGCAAATATCTGTGCTGCTAAATTCATAAAAAAACATTTAGGGTTTGGTGTTTATAGAATTCATGAAGAGCCTGAACATTTAAAACTTGAAAACTTGAAGAAGTTTTTTTCTTTGAAAGGTCTATCAACAAAATCTTTTTCAAGTCCCTTAGAAATGATNAATAGCTTTATCAAACATGTTAATAANGANNAAAAAAATAAAATAATGAANGTTTTAATTCTTCANTCNCTTAAGAGAGCATGTTACTCAACTAAGGANATTGGGCACTTTGGACTTCAATTAAAAGAATATTCTCATTTTACTTCTCCAATAAGGCGATATCCTGACTTAATATCTCACAGGCTTATCAAAAATNTTCTAAATAAAAAACAACTTGATTCTAATCAAGATGATCTTGAGATGACACTTAATGATCTTTCAGACTTAGAGCAAAGAGCAGAAAGATCGTCTAGACAAGTTATTCAACGACTTATTTGTCATCATCTCGAAGGATCTATTGGAGAAGAATTTTCTTCAATAGTTGTTGGAATTACAGAATTTGGACTTTTTTGCGAAATTGAAAATTACTTTATATCAGGCCTGATTCATGTATCTGATTTAAGTCGTGATAGATATATTTTTGATAAAGAAGCAAATATACTAAAAGGGAAAAGAACAGGGAGAACTTTTAGAATTGGGCAAAAAATAAATGTTCAGCTTGCTAATGTGATCCCTGAAGAAAGAAAAATTGTTCTTGTACCAAANTAGCTATGAATAAAAAAATTGATAACAAGAGGGTCGGTTTTCATAGCATTGANAGTATTATCAAAAATAATCCTCATAAAATTAAAAAATTATTNATACCCCAGTCAAGAGAAGACAAAAGGATAATTAATTTAATTNCTCTTGCTGAAAAAAATGGAATTAAGTATCAGGTATCAAAAAAGCTTAAACAGGAACCTGAAGCTGAAANATTAAGTGAAAATAATTTAAGCTTTCAGGATTTAAAAATATTCTTAGAAGATAAAAGTAATGAGAACCTGAATTTATTAATTCTAGATAATATTATTGATCCAAGAAATCTAGGTGCNTGTATCAGGTCAGCTGCAGTAACTAATGTAGACGCAGTNATTATTAATAAACANCACTGTGCGCCATTAAATGATGTTGCTCATTCAGTGTCATCAGGTGGTGCTGAATACGTTCAGATATTCTTTGTCTCAAATCTAGTAAATTGCATAAAGTATTTAAANGGATTAAATATCAATATTTTTGGTNTAAGTGAGCACTCTAAAACAGATTATGATCAAGCAGATTTTACTGGAAATACTGCTGTTATAATGGGATCTGAAGAAGATGGTATAAGAAAAAAAACGCAAGAAAGTTGTGATTCAATGATAAANCTTAGCAATAATAAAAATTTTAAAAGCTTTAATGTTTCTGTCGCAACTGGGATAATATTGTCAGAAATTGCGCGACAAAGAAAATGCTAAAACAAAGAACGCTTAGAAATTCAATAAAGGCTGTAGGTATTGGACTTCATACTGGCAAAAACATTAATTTAGAACTTATACCAGCTGAAATAAATTCCGGTATAAACTTTATTAGAACTGATGTCGACGANAGTNTAGTTATTCCTGCTATTGCCGAGAATGTTGGCGATACAAGTTTATCTACAGCACTAGTCAAAGATGATGTAAAAATTTCTACAATTGAGCATTTGTTGTCAGCCATTGCTGGTCTTGGAGTTGATAATTGTCTCATTAAAGTTGATGGTCCAGAAGTCCCAATAATGGATGGAAGCTCAAGCCCATTTGTTTTTTTAATTCAATCTGCAGGGCTTGAAGATCAAGAAGCATTAAAAAAATTCATAAAAGTAAAAAAAGAAGTAACGGTTACAAGAGATGACGCATACGCAACTATAAAACCTTTTGATGGTTTTAAAGTTTCATTCAAGGTTGATTTTGATCANCCAGTGCACAAACAACTTCCATCTGAATCNGTNATAGATTTTTCTTCAACTTCTTTTGTNAAAGAGGTNTGTAGAGCAAGAACATTTGGTTTNATGANTGANGCTGAAATGCTAAAGTCCAGAAATCTGGCTCTTGGAGCAAGTGTATCTAATGCAATTGTTTTTGGTGATGATGAAATTTTAAATGANGAAGGACTTCGATTTAATGATGAAATAGTAAAACATAANACGTTAGACGCTATAGGTGATTTATATTTNTTGGGNGGAAACTTGATTGGCGANTTNTCTGGNTATAAATCAGGACATGANTTAAATAATAAGCTTTTAAGAAAAATAATAGAAGATGANGATGCTTATGAAACTGTTGAATTTGAAAATTCAGAAAATGCCCCTATCTCTTATGTAAGGCCACCTTTTGGGGATATATAGTAGCTTTGATTTAAATTAGCAGATCATATAAAAATGTTAAATTTCTTTTCTAATATTTTCGGTTCGAAAAATGACAGAATTCTTAAAAGAATGATGTCATTTGTCAACACAGCCAACAAAATGGAACAGGAGCTTTCTGAAAAACCTGATTCGTATTTCCTAGAATTAAAAGATCAACTTTTAGAGAAATATAAAGAAAATAATGATATGTATTCAATTCTGCCTCACGCTTTTGCTGCGGTAAGAGAGGCAAGTAAAAGAACAATTGGTCTTAGACATTTTGATTCTCAAATGCTTGGTGGAATTTCTCTAGCAGAGGGAAATATTGCAGAAATGAAAACTGGTGAGGGAAAAACATTAGTTGCTACCCTGCCAGTATATCTAAACTATGTAATGGAAAATAAAGCTGTAATTGTNACAGTNAATGATTATTTAGCTAGAAGAGATGCCGAATGGATGAGGCCTGTATATGAGTTTTTGGGGTTAAAGGTTGGAATAGTTAATTCAAATCANCAAGTAAAGGAAAAAATTTATGCTTATAAGTCAGATGTAATTTATGCGACAAATAATGAGTTAGGCTTTGACTATTTAAGAGATAACATGGCTAGATCAACTGAGGAGAGAGTTCAATGTTCTCTTGATTTTGCAATTGTTGATGAAGTTGACTCAATATTAATTGATGAAGCAAGAACTCCTTTAATAATTTCAGGGCCAACTGCTGAAACATCAGACTATTATCGACAAATAAGAAAATTTATTCCTCACTTAAAAAAGCAAGATAGAGAGGGAACAGAAGAAGAGCCGCTTTTAGATGAAGAGCGTGGTCATTATCTTATTGACGAAAAAAATAGAAGTATAGAGCTTACTGATGATGGATATATTCTGGTAGAAGATTTATTAGAACAAGCGAATATGCTTGGTGAGTCAGATGGTCTTTACTCAGCATCAAACCTTAAAATTATGAAATTTGTTCAGGCTACACTCAGAGCAAATTACTTATTTCAAAAAAATGTCCATTATCTTGTAAGAAACAATGAGGTTCTTTTGGTTGATGAGCATACTGGAAGAACTATGCCAGGTAGAAGAATGAGTGATGGCGTTCATCAAGCTCTGGAATGCAAAGAAAATGTTCCAATTCAAAGAGAGTCACAAACATTAGCATCTACGACTTTTCAAAACTTTTTTAGGCTTTTTAATAATTTGTCAGGCATGACTGGAACTGCTGATACAGAAGCTGTGGAATTTAAACAGATATATGGCTTGGATGTAGTAATTATTCCTACTAATGTTCCTATGATACGTGATGATCTAAATGATTTAGTTTTTCTTACCAAAAAAGCAAAATATTTAGCACTGATCGATGAAATCGAATCACTTAGAAAAAAGTCTGCTCCAATTTTGGTAGGAACTGTTTCAGTAGAATCATCCGAACAAGTTTCTAAACTATTAAAAGAAAAAAATATTTCTCATCAAATTTTGAATGCAAAACAGCATGAAAAAGAAGCTGAAGTCATTGCAAATGCTGGAAAACCTGGAATGGTTACTATAGCAACAAACATGGCTGGAAGAGGAACAGATATTGTTTTAGGTGGTAGAAAGGATGATCAATCTGATGAAGATTGGAAAAAAAATAACGGAATTGTTCTTGATGCTGGTGGGTTACATATTTTAGGGACAGAACGACATGAATCTAGAAGGATTGATAATCAGTTAAGAGGAAGATCCGGAAGACAAGGTGATCCAGGCTATTCAAGATTTTTCCTTTCGTTAGAGGATGACTTATTAAGATTATTTATTTCCGATAATCGAAGAGCTCTTTTTGAGAGAATTGGAATGGGCGATGATCATATTGAACATAAAATGCTATCAAGGGGAATAGAAAATGCTCAAAAAAGAATTGAGAATAGAAATTTCGATGCAAGAAAAAATCTTCTTGAATATGATGATGTCTCCAATGATCAAAGGCAGGCTGTATACTCGCTGCGAAATCAATTATTAGAAGAAGAAAATATAAGCGAAACTATAAATGAACTAATTAGATCTGAGTTTAAAAGATTATCAAACCTCTATGTCCCAGAAGAATCTATAGAATCTCAATGGAGAACTGAGGAGCTACAAGAAGTGCTTTTAGTAAATTACGGAATCGAAAATGATATTCATGATAGAGTTCAAAATGATAAAAAATTAGTGCCTGATTCAATCGCAGAACTTATTGTAAATAACTCTTTTGAAGTCTATAAATCAAAATACGAGTCTTTTGGCGAAACAAGACTTCTTTTGGAAAAACAAGTTATGTTGCAAGTATTAGATGTTCATTGGAAAGAGCATCTAGCTGAAATAGACCATCTCAGAGGAAGCATTGGTTTAAGAGCCTATGCTCAAAAAAATCCTAAAAACGAATTTAAGCAAGAGGCTTATTCAATGTTTGAGTCTATGTTAGATGCAATTGATTCAGAAACAGTAAGAGCATTGTTCTCAATTGATATTGTTTCAAAAGATCAGCTTGAAGCAATCAAAAAGAAAGAAAAAGAAGACGTAGAAATGGTTTTAGAAAAAGCAGACGCTTCTCCTAAAGAGGAAATTACTAATAATCAAAATATTAATCCTGCAACTATTACAAGAGATGATGTAAAAGTTGGTAGAAATGAAATTATTTCAATTACTAATGGTACCGAAACCAAAGAAATGAAATATAAAAAAGCCAAGCCTTTAATTGATTCTGGTGAATGGAGAATTTCTTAGATATATTTTAATCTTCGTAAAAGTCTTCAGATTTAGCAGGCCTAGATATAATATTTTCTTCATTTGCCCATGTACCAAAGTCAATTAATTTACACTTTTCTGAGCAAAACGGCCTATGTTCATTTTGTTTACTATTGGAACACGGTTGTTCACATCTTGGACATTTAATCATCAATATTAATTCCTAATAATTTCTGATGGACTTTTATTACCTGTTTTTTTAAATCATCCAATGATGAATCATTTTTGATAACCTCGTCTGCAATAGACATTCTTTCGTTACTCGAAGCCTGATTTTTCATAATATTGATAATATCATTTTTTGTTTTATTATCTCTTTTACTTGCCCTAATAATTTGATTTTCCTCTTTACAATCAACGACCACAATTTTGTCATAAAAATCTTGTGAATTAGTCTCGTAAATTAATGGGACCATTATAATTTTATATACGCTATTTGAGTTTTCTATAAAATTAAAGATTTCCTCACGAACAAGTGGATGAATTATTGATTCAAGCGCTTCTTTTTTATTTTCATTCTTAAAAATTTCGTCTCTTAAAAGAGCTCTATCAACATTGTTATTTTTATCAATAAATTTTTCACCAATAATTTGTNCTAGGAAAAGTTTTTTTGCGCTTTCATTATCATCAAGAATGTTTTTTGAAACATGATCTGCATCTATTACATCGATTCCTAATTCAATAAAAAAATCTCCAGCAACAGATTTTCCTGAGCCAATTCCACCAGTAAGACCAACAATCATTGAATAATTATAGACCTAGACATAAAAAAAGGCTCTTAGTAATTACTAAGA
>FUFK010049356.1_pt1 | contig 16005 bp, 12 predicted proteins | sample 1021851 | NCBI WGS metagenome assembly FUFK01 (sample SAMEA51879418, study PRJEB19060) | metagenome | reverse complement strand
GCGATCGTGACCGCCTGCATCGCCTCGATCGCCTCCGCCATCTCGCGTCCGGCGTCGGCTGCATCGCGTGGCAGGGTTCCGGCCGGATCGCCAAAGCTTGCGAGGTCGGCGCCGGCGCTGAAGGCCCGACCGGCGCCGTGCACGATCACCACCCGCACCTCGTCGCGCGTATCGAACCAGTCGGCCGCCGCCACGAGCTCACGCAGGCATGTGGTCGACAACGGGTTCAGCTGCGCTGGCCGGTTCAACTGGATGTGGCCGATCGTGTCGTCGACCGACACGGCCAGGGTTTCGAAGTTCGCCATGACGAGACGATGCCACGCCCGGAGGGGCGGTATCGACCCATGCACTCAACCGCGCCGAGGATTCGGGAGCGGGGTTGGGAACCACGAGGAGTCGTGGCATCATTTTCACCGCTCTGGCCCCGGCTGGAGCAGGCTCCCTTAGCTCAGTCGGCAGAGCGTCTCCATGGTAAGGAGAAGGTCGTCAGTTCAATTCTGACAGGGAGCTCGTCGGTTCGACTCGCCTGCCGAACCATGGCGACGTAGCTCAGTTGGTGAGAGCGCTCGACTCATAATCGAGAGGTCGACAGTTCGAATCTGTCCGTCGCTACCACCCGAAACCGTTCGACCCGAGGAGGCGCAGGATGGCCCAGCAGCCCCGCCGCCTTCGAATCGTCACGGATTCGACACGTAACCCGGCTCGGTCCCAGAGGTCCAATTCCTCCGAGACCGACATGGCCGCGCTGGTCGATCGGGCCGCCGACGGCGAGCGTGAAGCGTTCGACGAACTGGTCCGCCTCACCCATCGCGACGCATTCGGCCTCGCCTTACGACTGACCGGCAACGAGGAAGACGCGCAAGACGTGGTGCAAGACGCCTACCTGAGGGCCTACCGCAGCATCGGCCGGTTCCGTGGCGACGCGCGCTTCAGCACCTGGCTGTACCGCATCGTCGCGAACACGTCGTCGACGCACCTCACGAAGCGCAGTCGTCATCGCCACGACGAATTGGTCGACGACACCCAGATCGTCGACCAACGGCCCGATATCGACCCCGTCGTCGCCGCTGAGACCGGCGAACTGCGCGACGAACTCGACACCGCCATCCGCGACCTCCCGCCCCGCCTGCGGGCTGTCGTGGTACTGCGCGACGTCTATGACCTCTCACACGACGCGATCGCCGACGAACTCGGCATCTCCGTCAGTGCCGCCAAAGTCCGCCTGCACCGCGCTCGCCGTCGCCTTCGCGAGCAGGTGTTCCCCCTTCCCGGGGAGAACCCGACCGGAGAAACGATCCATGCCCGTTGACCCCACTTTCGACGATCCCGAACAGGTCACCCTGCTCGACCAGTGCGCCCGGTTCTTCGACGAACTCGCCGCCGATGACGGTGTGCTGTCGGCTGACGCCGCTGCCCACGTCGCCCAATGCCTGCGCTGCCAGGCCGAGATCGCCAACTACAAGCGCATGCGTCGCGTGATGCGCAGCCTTGCCGACCACGACGATGTCGAAGTCTCTGATCTCGAGCACCGCATCCTCGTGGCGCTCGACGCTGCGGATGGCACACCGTCTGCCCGGGTCCCGGCGGTCACCGCCGCCACCATCGGCGGCGTCGCTGCGGCGGCGGGGGTCATCGCGCTTGCCATCCGGCACCGTCGCGTCGTTCGACTCGCTGGCTGATTCGTCGCTCCGACCTGCGATGCCCGTTGCATTCGATGCCCCGAGCGCGCGATCTCGCCGGTCGGGAACGCTGATGCCGGTGGTAGCCTCGCTGATGCCTTCTCAGGGGCGTGGCTCAATTGGTAGAGCACCGGTCTCCAAAACCGGCGGTTGGGGGTTCGAGTCCCTCCGCCCCTGCATGACGAGGTCGTCAACCGGCGACCTCTTCGAGTACCAACCCGAGGACCTGCACCCATGTCGATGAACCGACAGCAAAAGCGGATGCTCCAGAAGCAAGGAGAGATCGACGCCGACGGCGCGCCGGTCCGCTCCCGCAACGCGCCTTCCGGTGCGTCACCCCAGGAACGCACCAGCCCCGGACAGTTCCTGCGCGAGGTCCGAGCCGAGCTCCGGAAGGTGGCCTGGCCGACCCGCGAAGAGACGATCAACTACTCGATCGTCGTGTTGATCACCATCGTTATCCTGGGCGCAATGATCTATGGGCTCGACTGGTTGTTCTCGACCTTCATCCTCGAGCTCTTCGACAACAACTGAGTTTCATGACTGACGACACCACCATCGAACCCGAGGCCGCCGACGAGGCGTCCGACGCTGAGGCCCCCGCCGACGCCGCGCCCGTCGGTGCTGGCCTCGCCAACGAGTGGAGTGGCGGCGAAGCGATGTCGGGCCGCCCCGAGACCGAGACCGGCAGTGCCGATGTCGAGGTCCTCGATGAGGACGCCCTGCTCGAAGCCGGTGAGGACGACGACGAGGAGCGCTACATCTCGCCGTTCGATCGTCCGGGCAAGTGGTTCGTGCTTCACACCCAGTCGGGCTACGAGAAGAAGGTCAAGCAGAACCTCGAGGCCCGCATCGCCTCGATGAACATGGAGAACCGCATCCACGAGGTCGTCATCCCGACCCGTGAGGTTCCCGAGTTCAAGAACGGCAAGAAGGTCATGACCGAGAAGAAGCTCTTCCCGGGCTATCTCCTCTGCCGCACGGTGCTCGACGACGACGCCTGGTACGTGATTCGCAACACCCCTGGTGTCACCGGCTTCGTCAACCAGGGCGGCAAGCCCTCGCCGATGCGTCGCAAGGATGTCGAGAACTTCCTCGGCGTCGAAGCGGACCGCAAGCAAGAGCAGTCCAAGAAGTCCAAGCCCATGTTCGAGTACTCGATGGGCGAGACGGTTCGGGTGAAAGAAGGCCCCTTCGCCGACTTCTCCGGCGAGATCATCGAGATCAACGAGGATCAGCTCAAGGTCAAGGTGCTCGTCAACATCTTCGGGCGTGAGACTCCGGTCGAGCTCGAATTCGCCCAGGTCGCTCGGCTCTGAGCGCTCACCGCCCTCGGGCGGTCCCGTCAACATTTCTGCGCGTCACCGGTTGGCGCGCGTGCACAACCGGCCCAAACTTGTGGGTCCGCATTTCTCGCTAGGAAGCACTCATGGCCAAGAAGCAGGTCGCTGCTGTCGTCAAGATCCAGATCCCCGCCGGGCAGGCCTCGCCTGCGCCGCCCGTCGGCACCGCGCTCGGTCCGCACGGTGTCGCGATCATGGACTTCTGCAAGGACTACAACGCGAAGACCGAAGACAAGCGCGGTCAGATCGTTCCGGTCGAGATCACGATCTACGAGGACCGTTCGTTCTCGTTCATTCTCAAGACCCCGCCCACCCCGTTCCTGATCCGTCAGGCCGCCGGGCTCGAGACCGCCGCCAACAACCCGGGCCGCGATGTCGCCGGCACGATCACCAAGGCCCAGGTCGAGGAGATCGCCAACACCAAGATGCCCGACCTCAACGCCATCGATCTCGAGGGCGCAATGCTTCAGGTCGAGGGCACCGCCCGCTCGATGGGCATCAAGGTCGTCTGAATCGCGCTGACCTCGGTCAGCACCACAACCGGAACCACATCGGTTCCCCGCTCGCTCCGGAACACCTCACCGGGCGGCGTGAACAGAGAGGGAGCCAACCATGGCGAGAGACAAGCAGTACCGCGACAACGCGCAGAAGTTCGATCGTGATCGTCTGCACAGCGACGAAGAGGCCATCGGCATCATCAAGTCGCTCGGTACAAAGAAGTTCGACGAGACCGTCGACATCGTGGTTCGCCTCGGGGTCGANCCCCGCAAGGCCGACCAGATGATCCGCGGCACCGTGGCCCTCCCTGCCGGTACCGGCAAGGACGTCCGCGTTGCGGTGTTCGCCCAGGGTGAGGCCGCCACGGCCGCTCGTGAGGCCGGTGCGGAGTTCGTCGGCGCCGACGATCTCGCTGCGGAGATCGAGGGCGGCATGACCGACTTCGACGTGGCGATCGCGACGCCGGACATGATGCCTACCGTCGGCAAGCTCGGTCGTGTGCTCGGTCCCCGCAGCCTCATGCCGAACCCCAAGACCGGCACGGTCACCCCTGATGTCGTCAAGGCGATCAATGAGTTCAAGGGCGGCATGGTCGAGTACCGCACCGACCGTTTCGCCAACGTGCACGTACCGATCGGCAAGGCGTCCTTCGGTGAGGATGCGCTCCTCACCAANCTGCGTGCGCTCGTCGGCGAACTCGAGCGGGTCAAGCCGGCTGCGTCGAAGGGCAAGTACGTCAAGAAGGTCGTCATTTCGACAACCATGGGTCCCGGCATCCGGATCGAGCCGTCCGCCATCGGCACCACCGAAGCCTGAGCGTTTGGCTTTTCCCCGGGCACTCGTAGCCTGGGATCCACATAGCCCGGGCTTCGGCCCGCGGTGTTCACGATCTGCTCACCCGAAGACCTCCGGTGCGCTCGCTGCAATGCGAGAACCAATGGGCACCGTCCCCGCAGTCCCGACTGTGGGAGATCCCGCCCGCCGGACGAGGAAAGAGCTCCGCTGATCGTCCCCATCTCATGTGCGGGCTGTCGACTGGGCGCTTACCGAATNTCGGTGGGCGCCCACCGCTCTTTTCAACCGGAAAAGAGCCCGACAGCAAACAAAGGAGGTGAGATGGGAGACCCGAATACGGACAAGGCTGCAATCGTCGCCGAGGTGCGTGAGAAGTTCGACGCCAGCGATGGCGCGTTGCTGACCGAGTACCGAGGCCTGGATGTACCTGCCTTGGCTGCACTCCGCAAGGAGCTTCGTGCTGCTGGTGGTGAGTACAAGATCTACAAGAACACCCTCGTGCGCATCGCTGCGCGCGAGCAGGATCTTGATCTTGACGATCTGCTGACCGGCCCGACTGCTGTTGCGTTTGTGAAGGCCAAGGAAGACGGTTCTGCGGGCGACGCGGCTGCGGTCGCGAAAGCCCTGAAGGAGTTCGCGAAGTCCAACGAGAACCTCGTTCTCAAGGGTGGCGTGCTCGATGGCGCCATGCTCAGCGCGGACGACATCAAGGCGCTTGCCGAACTTCCATCCCGCGACGTCCTGCTCGCCCAGATCGCCGGACTCCTGCAGGCCCCGCTTGCAGAATTCGTCGGTCTTCTGGACGCCGTGCCGCGAGAGTTCTCGTACGCACTGCAGGCCCTCATCGACAAGGGTGGCGCCGGCGAAGCCGGAGCTGCCACTCCCGCGGAGGCATCCGACGACAGCAGCGACGTAGACGCTGCCGAGGAAGCCGCCGAAGAACCCGCCGAGGCAACCGCCGAGGCAACCGAAGACAACGTCGCCGACGCAGGTGACACCGAAGATTCCGCCGGCGAAGCCGACGGCGACAACACTGAGGAGGAGTAGCCATGGCTACGACTGAAGAGATTCTCGACGCGATCGGCGGCATGACCGTCCTTGAGCTGAGCGAACTGAAGAAGGCGTTCGAAGAGCGCTTCGACGTCACCGCAGCGGCCCCGGCCGCCGTGATGGCGGCCCCGGCTGGCGGCGGCGACGCTGGTGGCGACGCAGCGGAGGAGAAGTCGGAGTTCGACGTCGTCCTCACCAGCGCTGGCGACAAGAAGATCCAGGTGATCAAGGAAGTCCGTGGCCTCACCAGCCTCGGTCTGAAGGAAGCCAAGGAGCTTGTCGACAACGCCCCGAAGCCGATCCTCGAGGGTGCCTCGAAGGAAGACGCCGAGAAGGCCAAGGAGGCCCTCGAGGCCGCCGGTGGCACCGTCGAACTCCAGTAGTTCCCGGTTCCTCGGCCGCACCCTCGGGTGTGCAGCCTGAACGAAACCGCGCCGGCCCTTCGGGGCCGGCGCTTTCGTTTTCCGGTGGGTGGTGCGGCATAACCACTGCGTAGGGTGCGGGTCGTGAGCGACACCCCCTCCACCCCCATCTCCCACCTCAATGTCTGGCCGGTCGGCGACGAACTCGTCGTGACCTGGCGTGGTGGCGGGCCGGCGATCAACGTCTTCGTGTCCGACGACCCGATCGACGCAGGCACCGATGTCCGGGCCCCTGATGGNCCCAACCAGGTCACGGTNCCGCGCCGCGAGCAGACCTATGTGCACCTTTTCGATCCCGAGCACGGCTTCACCGTGGTGGGGGAGCGGCTGCTTGCGATGGACGGCGTGATGAACTTCCGGGATCTCGGTGGCTATCCGACCATCGACGGCGGAGCCACCCGTTGGGGTCAGGTCTTCCGGAGTGCTCGCCTCAACGAGACCAGCGACACCGACCTTGAACGCATCGAACGACTCGGCATCACCAAGGTCTTCGACCTCCGCACCCANGCCGAGGTCGACANCGAACCGGATCGNCTGCCCGACAGTGTCGAGCATGTCCATCTGCCGATGTCGTCGAGCGTNGCCTTGCAGAAGGGGCTTTTCGAGCGAATCCTTGATCGCGACATGACGAGTTTCACGAAGGCAGACATGGCCGAGGGCTATGTCCGGATGCTCGAGAGCTTTCCGGAGCACCTTGGGCAGATGGCGCACGCCGTCGCCGACGGCGAGAAGATCCTGTTCCACTGCACCGCCGGCAAGGATCGCACCGGCATCACCGCGATGTTGCTGCTCGGACTCGCGGAGGTCGGTGATGGCCATGTGCTCGACGATTACGAGATCTCGGCTCGGCATCAGCCCGAGGGGCGCATCGACGCCTTCACCAAGATGCTGACCGACGAGGGCATCGACCCCGACCCGTTCGATCTCGACGCGATGCTCGGATCCCCGCGGCCAGTGATGCGGATGACGATCGACTCGATGCGCGATCGATGGGGCGGGATGGAGGGCTATGCCGGCTTCCTGGGCCTCGACGCCGGCCGCCGGGCGGCAGCCCGCGCCAATCTGCGTTTCGCCCAGCCCTGAGGTCGTCACCGGCTGTTGCATCACGGGTTTCGGTGGCCGAGGACCCTTGACCGATTGCGATTGTTTCCCTACTGTGCGCGTCTGTTGCGGCCTTCGGGCCCCAATCGCAGCACCGCCATGTGTGTTCGAATCGAACACAGTCGGTGTTGACTTGGGTTGNCGGAGAGTTGTCGCATCGGCATCTGAGCACTAGCTTGAGTGGCAACGTGGTCGTCGCTGCGCGTTCTTCTGCTTTTTCCGAGCGGATTTGCGCGCACTGACGGCCGCTTGGCGACCTTTTCCACCCAACTCCTGGGAGTCTCAGTGACCACACGCGCTGCGCAACGCGAACGGTACTCATTCGGCAATCTGGAGGAAGTTCTCGAACTTCCTGATCTGATCGCCGTCCAGCGAGAGAGCTTCCAGTGGCTCCTCGACGAAGGCCTGGCCCAGACCTTCCGAGATATTTCGCCGATCAAGGACTTCACCGAGACCCTCCAGCTGGAGCTCGAGTTCGATCCCGACGACGAGGATCTGCGTCCACCGCCGAAGTACACGGTGGAGGAGTGCAAGGAAAAGGACATGACCTACAGCGCGCCGATCTTCGTGCGCGCCCGCTTCATGAACGCCAACACCGGCGAAATCAAGGAGCAGACGGTCTTCATGGGCGACTTCCCCATGATGACCGACAAGGGCACCTTCATCATCAACGGCACTGAGCGTGTCGTCGTGTCCCAGCTTGTTCGCTCGCCGGGCGTCATCTTCCAGCCGGGTGAGCGGTTCCGCCTGCGCAACCTCAGCAAGCACCAGCTCGTCACCGGCACGATCCATCCCTACCGCGGTGAGTGGATCGAGATGGATGTCGAGCAGAAGCCAGGCAAGGACGTCACCGCCGGCGCCCGGGTCGCCCGCAAGCGCCGTATCTCGCTGTTCACCCTGCTCCGTGCCCTCGGCTACGACGAGGAGAACGAGCCGGGCTTTCTCGATCGGTTCGTCCAGCACTTCGACTTCCTCGAGGGGCAGTGGGAGAAGGACCGCGAGATCGCCCCGACCCAGGAAGAGTCGCTGCTTGAGATCTACAAGCGGGCGCGTCCGGGTGAGCCGCCGACCGTCGAGTCGGCTCGTGCCTACTTCCGCAACGCCTTCTTTGAGCCCCGTCGTTACGACCTCAGCCGTGTCGGTCGCTACAAGCTGAACCGCAAGCTCGGCCCGGAACTCGACTTCTTGACCGAGCAGTTCGGTCTCGACCTCGAGCGCCCCGANCAGGACCAGTCGGTGCTCGCNCAGGCGGAGATGCTGGCCGCCACCACCTACCTCCTGAACCTCGCCAAGGGAGAGCCGGGCTACCGCCTTGACGACCAGGACCACTTCGCCAACCGGCGCATCCGCAGCGTCGGTGAGCTGATCCAGAACCAGGTCCGCATCGGCCTGAGCCGGATGGAGCGGGTCGTGCGTGAGCGCATGACNACCCAGGACGTCGAGGCCATCACCCCGCAGACCCTGATCAACATCCGCCCGGTCGTGGCGGCGATCAAGGAGTTCTTCGGTACCTCGCAGCTGTCGCAGTTCATGGACCAGGTCAACCCGCTGTCGGGCCTCACCCACCGTCGCCGTCTTTCGGCGCTCGGTCCGGGTGGTCTGTCNCGCGAGCGGGCCGGCTTCGAAGTCCGCGACGTCCACTTCTCCCACTACGGCCGCATGTGCCCGATCGAGACGCCGGAGGGCCCCAACATCGGCCTGATCGGCGGCCTGGCCTCGTTCGCCCGGGTCAACCCGTTCGGTTTCATTGAGTCGCCGTACCGCGTCGTCAAGAACGGCAAGGTCACCGACGAGATCGTCTACCTCACCGCAGATGAGGAAGAGGAGTACGTCGTCGCCCAGGCCAACGCCCCGCTCGACGCCAAGGGCAAGTTCCTCAACGACCGCGTGCTCGTGCGTCGCTCGCCGCAGGCGGCGAGCCTTCAGGACCTTCGCCTCCAGCTGGAGCAGGAAGTGTTCTTCGGTGCGACCACGGAGATCTCCTCGGTGGCGCCGGAAGAAGTCCAGATGATGGACGTCTCGCCGAAGCAGATCATCTCGGTCGCCACCGCCCTAATCCCGTTCCTCGAGCACGACGACGCCAACCGTGCGCTCATGGGCGCCAACATGCAGCGCCAGGCCGTCCCGTTGCTGCGAGCCGAGGCGCCCTACATCGGCACCGGCATCGAGGGGCGCTGCGCCAGCGATGCCGCCGACATGCTTCTCGCCGAGGACGACGGCACCGTCGTTGAACTCGACGGCGATCACATCGTCATCGAGTACAAGAAGCTCGGCCAGAAGACCCTGCGCCTGAAGAAGTTCGACCGCTCGAACCAGGACTCCTGCATCAACCAGAAGGTCCGGGTTGCCGAGGGCGACAAGGTCAAGAAGGGCGAGCTTCTCGCCGACGGTCCGTCCACCGATCACGGTGAGCTGGCGCTCGGCAAGAACCTGCTCGTCGCCTTCATGCCGTGGGAGGGCTACAACTTCGAGGACGCCATCATCCTCTCCGAGCGCCTGGTGAAGGACGACGTGCTCACGTCGATCCACATCAAGGAGCACGAGATCGATGCCCGCGACACCAAGCTCGGCGCCGAAGAGATCACCCGGGACATCCCGAACCTGAGCGAGGAAATCCTCGCCGACCTCGACGAACGCGGCATCATCCGTATCGGTGCCGAGGTCGGTCCGGGCGATGTGCTCGTCGGCAAGGTCACCCCGAAGGGCGAGACCGAGCTCACTCCGGAGGAGCGTCTGCTCCGTGCCATCTTCGGCGAGAAGGCCCGTGAGGTGCGCGACACCTCGATGAAGGTCCCGCACGGCGAGGTCGGCAAGATCATCGACGTCAAGGTGTTCGACCGTGACGCTGAGTCGGTCGGCGGCGAGCTGGCGCCTGGTGTCAACCAGCTGGTGCGGGTCTATGTCGCCCAGAAGCGCAAGATCAGCGTCGGCGACAAGCTCGCCGGTCGCCACGGCAACAAGGGCGTCATCTCCAAGATCCTCCCGATCGAGGACATGCCCTACACCGCCGACGGTCAGCCGGTCGACATCATCCTCAACCCGCTCGGTGTTCCGTCTCGAATGAACGTCGGCCAGGTGCTCGAGGCCCACCTTGGCTATGCCGCCCGATGGGGCTGGGACATCAACGGCGAGAAGGTTGGCGACGCTCCGGTGCGCGGCACGGAGACCAAGACCCGCCCGATCACCAAGCCCTCGACCTTCATCGCCACACCGGTGTTCGACGGTGCGAAGTGGGACGAGAAGGAACTCGCCGGCGACAAGCCGGTGATCGTCGACATCCTTGACAACCTCAACCCCGAGTCCAACGACGGCGAGACCCGTCTCATCCAGACCGATGGCAAGCAGACCTTGTTCAACGGTCGCACCGGTGAGGCCTTCGACAACCCGATCATGACCGGGTACGTCTACATCTTGAAGCTGGCGCACCTCGTTGACGACAAGATCCACGCCCGCTCGACTGGTCCGTACTCGATGATCACCCAGCAGCCGCTTGGCGGTAAGGCCCAGTTCGGTGGCCAGCGCTTCGGTGAGATGGAGGTGTGGGCGCTCGAGGCGTACGGCGCTGCCTATCTGCTGCAGGAGCTGCTCACCATCAAGTCCGACGACGTCCTCGGCCGTGTGAGGGTCTACGAGGCGATCGTCAAGGGCGAGAACATTCCGGAGCCGGGCATCCCCGAGTCCTTCAAGGTGCTCATCAAGGAGATGCAGGCGCTGTGCCTCAACGTCGAGGTGCTCTCGCACGACGGTCAGGAGATCGAGATGCGCGAGCTCGACGAAGAGACATTCCGCACGGTCGAGGAGCTGGGGATCGACATCTCACGGCCCGAACGTGGATCCGACGAAGAAGACGCAGCCCGCGCCGCCGCTCGTGCGGCCCGCGTCTGAGCCCAACAAGAACTGAGAGAGGACAGTCATGCTCGACGTCAACGATTTCTCCAACCTGAAAATCGGGCTCGCGACCGCGGACAGCATCCGCATGTGGTCCAACGGTGAGGTCAAGAAGCCCGAGACCATCAACTACCGCACGCTCAAGCCCGAGAAGGACGGCCTCTTCTGCGAGAAGATCTTCGGTCCGACCAAGGACTGGGAGTGCGCCTGCGGCAAGTACAAGCGGGTTCGCTTCAAGGGCATCATCTGTGAGCGCTGCGGCGTCGAGGTGACCCGCTCGAAGGTTCGCCGTGAGCGGATGGGCCATATCGAGCTCGCCGCCCCGGCCGTGCACATCTGGTACCTGCGTGGCACCCGTTCGTGGCTCGCCTACCTTCTCATGGGCACCGAGCCCAAGGAAGAGCTCAAGGCCAAGCAGCTCGAGAAGGTCATCTACTTCGCTGCCAACCTCGTCATCTCTGTCGACGAGGAGCGCCGTGACGAGGATCTCGCTTCGCTGGAGACCGAGGTTGTCGGTGAGCGTGAGGCCATCGACAAGGACATGGAGCTCGATCTCGCTCGCCGCAGCGAGGATCTCGAGTCCGAGCTCGCCGACCTCGAGAAGGACGGCGCCAAGGAGACCGAACTCAAGGCGGCTCGCCGGCAGGCCGACAAGGACCTCGCCGAGATCCGCGAACAGTTCGAGTTCGAAAAGGAGATCCTCGATCGGGCCTGGGACGAGTTCAAGTCCCTCCACGGCCGTCAGATCATCGAGGACGAGATGTTGTGGCGTGAGCTGCAGGATCGCTGGGGCGACTACTTCGACGGCGGCATGGGTGCCGACGCGATCGCCCGCCTCGTCGAGCATCTCGACTTCGACGATGAAGAAGCAAAGCTCCGCGAGCAGATCGACCCGCCGGAGGGCGTGAAGGGTCTCAGCGCGCAGCGCAAGCAAAAGGCGATCAAGCGGCTGAAGATCGTCGCTGCGTTCAACCGCCGCGACGAGTACGGCCGCCGCATCAACGACCCGCGCGCCATGATCCTCGACGTCGTGCCGGTGATCCCGCCGGAGCTTCGTCCGATGGTCCAGCTCGATGGTGGCCGCTTCGCGACCTCCGACCTNAANGANCTNTANCGCCGNGTNATCAACCGNAACAACCGCCTGAAGCGNCTGNTCGANCTNNGNGCGCCNGANATCATCGTGNNNAACGANAAGCGGATGCTNCAGGANGCCGTCGACGCGNTGTTCGACAANGGNCGNCGNGGCCGTNNNNTCANCGGCNNCNNCAANCGNCCGCTGAAGTCGCTNTCCGACATGCTCAAGGGCAAGCAGGGCCGNTTCCGCCAGAACCTNCTNGGCAAGCGCGTCGANTATTCCGGCCGTTCGGTGATCGTTGTCGGNCCNGANCTGAAGCTGCACCAGTGCGGCCTGCCGAAGAAGATGGCGCTNGAGCTGTTCAAGCCNTTCATCTANTCNAAGCTGGAACTCTATTCGATGGCCAGCACCGTGAAGATGGCCAAGCGCATGGTGGAAAAGGAACGTCCCGAGGTNTGGGATATCCTTGAAGAGGTGATCCGCGAGCATCCGGTGATGCTGAACCGCGCGCCGACGCTGCACCGTCTTGGCATCCAGGCGTTCGAGCCGGTCCTNGTCGAGGGCAAGGCCATCCAGCTTCATCCGCTGGTCTGTACCGCCTTCAACGCCGACTTCGACGGTGACCAGATGGCGGTCCATGTGCCGCTGTCGCTGGAAGCCCAGCTCGAGGCCCGCGTCCTGATGATGTCGACCAACAACATCCTCAGCCCGGCCAACGGCAAGCCGATCATCGTGCCGTCGCAGGACATCATTCTCGGCCTGTACTACATGTCGCTCGAGCGCGAGAACGAGCAGGGCGAGGGCATGGTCTTTGCCAACGCGCAGGAAATCCTGCTGGCGCTCGGCAACGGNTCCGTCAGCCTGCANGCCAAGGTCAAGGCACGGGTCGCCACCCGTGACGAGAATGGCGAGCGTGTGAGCCGGGTGATCGAAACGACGCCGGGCCGCGCGCAGCTTGCCGACCTGCTGCCCGACAACCCGAACTGTTCNTTCGACCTGGTCAACAAGCTGATGACCAAGAAGCAGGTCAGTGACGTGATCGACCACGTCTACCGTCACTGCGGCCAGAAGGACACGGTCATCTTCTGTGACCGGCTGATGGCGCTTGGTTTCGGTCAGGCCTGTAACGCCGGCATCTCGTTCGGTATCGCNGACCTGACGACCCCCGACCTGAAGGAAAAATACGTCAACGAGGCCGAAGCCGAGGTGAAGACCTTCGAGCAGCAGTATCTCGACGGCCTGATCACTCAGGGCGAGAAGTACAACAAGGTTGTCGACGTATGGTCGCGCTGTTCGGATCTCGTCGCCGACGAGATGATGAAGGGTATCTCGACCATCCGCGAGGGCGAGCCGATCAACTCCGTCTGGATGATGGCGCATTCCGGTGCGCGTGGTTCGGCGGCGCAGATCAAGCAGCTTGCCGGCATGCGCGGCCTGATGGCCAAGCCGTCGGGCGAAATCATCGAGACACCTATCATATCTTCCTTCAAGGAAGGCCTGAACGTTCTCGAATATTTCAACTCGACCCACGGCGCCCGCAAGGGTCTTGCCGATACGGCGCTGAAGACTGCGAACTCGGGTTACCTGACCCGCCGTCTGGTCGATGTGGCGCAGGACTGTATCGTCAACGAGACGGATTGCGGCACCAGCAAGGGCCTGACGATCCGCCCGGTGATGAACGGCAGTGATGTCGTCGAGACACTGTATGACCGCATTCTGGGCCGGGTCATGGCCGAGGACATGGTAGATCTTGCCACCGGCGACGTCATCGTCGCGGCCGGCGAGATGGTGACCGAGGAACATGCCGAGCGCATGGAGGAATCGGGTGTCGACCAGGCGATCATCCGTTCCGCACTTCTCTGCGAGGCGCAGACCGGTATCTGCGGCCAGTGTTACGGACGTGACCTTGCCCGCGGCACCTCGGTGAATATCGGCGAGGCTGTCGGTGTCATCGCGGCCCAGTCGATCGGCGAGCCCGGAACCCAGCTGACCATGCGGACGTTCCACGTCGGCGGCGCTGCCCAGCGTGGCGCGGAGCAGTCGAACATCGAAGCCGCCATCGGCGGCAAGGTGAAGCTCGAGAACGAAGCTCTGGTCAAGGACCGCGAGGGCAACCAGATCGTGATGAGCCGGAACACCGAGCTGCTGATCATGGACGAGCAGGGCCGTGAGCGCGAGCGCCACCGCCTGCCATATGGCGGCAAGCTGTTCGTCAAGGCGGGCAAGACTGTCGCCGCGGGCGATGTCCTGATCGAATGGGATCCTTACACTATGCCGATCATCGCCGAGATGAAGGGCACGGCGAACTATGTCGATCTCGTCGACGGAATCTCGGTTCGCGAGGTTACCGATGACGCGACGGGCATTTCCAGCCGCGAGGTTGTCGACTGGAAGGCGTCGGCCGGTGGCCAGAACCTGCGTCCGCGGATCACCCTGCGTGACGACAAGGGCGAGGTGCTGACTTTGTCGAACGGCCTCGAGGCCCGCTACTTCATGTCGGCAGGCGCGATTCTGTCGGTCGAGAGTGGTGCNGAGGTCCAGGCAGGCGACGTGCTGGCCCGTATCCCGCGCGAATCGTCGAAGACACGTGACATCACCGGCGGTCTGCCGCGTGTTGCCGAGCTGTTCGAGGCCCGCAAGCCGAAGGACTTCGCGGTGATCTCTGAATCGGACGGTCGTGTCGAGTTCGGCAATGACTACAAGGCCAAGCGCCGGATCAAGGTGACCCCGGTCGAGGGTGACGGCGAGCCGGTCGAATATCTGCTGCCGAAAGGCCGCCCGCTTGCGGTCAATGAGGGTGACATCGTTCGCAAGGGCGACCTTCTCCTCGACGGCAGCCCGGTACCGCACGATATCCTCGCGATCCTCGGGGTCGAGCAGCTTGCTGCCTACCTTGTGAAGGAAATCCAGGACGTCTACCGCCTGCAGGGCGTGAAGATCAACGACAAGCACATCGAGGTGATCGTTCGCCAGATGCTGCAAAAGGTCGAGGTCACCGACGCCGGCGACAGCACCTTCCTGATCGGCGAGCAGGTCGACCGCGAGGAATTCGCGTCCTCCAACGCCTCGCTCGAGGCGGAAGGCCTGCGCCCGGCGGTCGCGCATCCGGTGCTGCTTGGTATCACCAAGGCATCGCTGGCCACCGACACGCTCCTTCATTTCGGCCGCGTCNTTCCAGGAAACGACGCGCGTCCTGACCGAAGCTTCNGTCAGCGGCCGCCAGGATACGCTGGACGGCCTGAAGGAGAACGTCATTGTCGGACGCCTGATCCCGGCCGGTACCGGTTCGGTGATGAAGCGGCTGCGCCGAATCGCCGCCGACCGTGATCGCGTGATCATGGAAGAGCGTGCCGCTGCGACGCCGGCGCTCGAGAACATAGAAGGCGAAGCCGGTGACGGATTCGGAGCCGCGGCGGAAGAGGCCCAGACCGAAGCCTGACCTCGGTTTGCAAGATCATTCGATCCCCCGCCCGGCGCGTCCGGGCGGGGGATCGGCATTTTACCTGTGACGCGATTTTTTGCGGCAAAAACTGCTTGACCCGCCAAGGTCGCTGACATAGGTTCCGCTCACCTTTTGGTGCAGGTGGTGGCCCAACCGAACAGACACTGTTCGCAACGGGCCAGACGCTGGACCGGTACATAGGTGACGAAAAACAGGCCCGGCTGGGTTCTGACGTAAGGGTGGCCTTCCCTGAACGAAGGGGGAGACCGGCCCTGTTGCACGCTTAGTGCTCTATTTGGTTGAGACGAAAAAGGGGCAGAAATGCCGACTATTAACCAGTTGATCCGGCACGGACGCAAGCGTCCTGTTGCCCGTACAAAAGTTCCTGCCATGGAAGCATGCCCGCAGAAGCGCGGCGTNTGCACCAGGGTCTATACCACCACGCCGAAGAAGCCGAACTCGGCCCTGCGGAAGGTCGCACGTGTGCGTCTGACCAATGGCTTCGAGGTGTCGAGCTACATCCCGGGTGAGGGTCATAACCTGCAGGAGCACTCGGTTGTTCTGATCCGCGGCGGACGCGTGAAGGACCTTCCCGGTGTTCGCTATCACATCATTCGCGGCACGCTCGACACGCAAGGCGTCGCCGATCGTCGCCAGCGCCGTTCGAAATACGGCGCCAAGCGTCCTAAGTAAGGGAACACTGTTATGTCAC
>FUFK010049257.1_pt1 | contig 16007 bp, 15 predicted proteins | sample 1021851 | NCBI WGS metagenome assembly FUFK01 (sample SAMEA51879418, study PRJEB19060) | metagenome | reverse complement strand
AGAGCCCGATCGATCGACGCAAGTGTCATCTTCTGGGCGGCGCAAAGAGCGTCGGAAGCTTCGGAGCCGACGGTCGGGATCACGTGGCGGATGCGCACTCATTAATGATAACGGCCAGCAAGAGACCCGAGGGGCCCTCTGTGTCGTTGTGCTAGCAAAGGTCTTCTCGACTCTTCTTCGAGCGGTTCACGACCTTGAGGCGGCCTGCAGTTCATCAGCTCGCTCAAGCACGCCATCCCAAAACGACGAGAATCCCCGCCGAAGCAGGGATTCTCAGGGGTCGGGCTGAGAGGATTTGAACCTCCGACCTTCGGTCCCCCAGACCGACGCGCTAACCAAGCTGCGCCACAGCCCGTGTGAGGGGTGGATCGTACCGGACGGCTGGCGTTGCTCCCACCTCACCGGGCTCTTGCCGCCAGCCGCCAGACAACCTGACCGCGGGGCCAGGAACTCTCCGTTGGCAAGCGGTTTAGAAGAGCAGGAAGACGCCCTCGAATGCCCGCCAGATCAGATAGCCACCGGCGGCGACCACCCCTACCCAGAAGTGCCACGGCGTCGTTGGTGGCGTGTGGTCGGCGTCTGGCGCCGACTCAAGCCGGTCGCCACAGGTCGGGCACGCACCATCGGCATCCACCGAGGTTGGGGTGAAATAGCTGTCGCACGACTCGCACCAGGGCACGGCGCTGAGACTAGGGCCCTCACGGCCCTCAGCGGCCACTCCACAGAACGGACGTCGAGGTTGGACTCCGGGGTCAGTCCCGACGAATCGCCATGATGGCGGTGTCGTCGTCGATGATGCCACCGGCATGATCCTTAGCGGCATCGAGCAGGGCCTTGCAGAGCACGTCAGGCGGTGCTGCGAGCTCCCGTTCGGCCGCCTTGATGATGCGGTCCTCGCCGAAAAGCGAGCCGCCGGCGCGGGCCTCCGCCAGACCGTCGGTGTACATCACGACGAGATCGCCGGACTCCATCGGGATCTCTCGAGAGAAATACGAAGCCTTCGGGTCGAGCATCAGCAGCGGGCCGGTGGAACGCAGGGGCAGCACGCCGTCCTCCTGGAACAAGAAGAACGGCGGATGACCGGCCGATGCGTAGCGCAAGGTGCCAGCCTCGGTATCGAACACGACGACAGCCGCCGAGATGAACTCCTCGTGGCGGTCGCCGGCGGCGAGCTGCTCGTTGAGCTCCTCGAACGCCTGGGCCGGATCGCGGAACTGACGCAGGAAGACCCGGAGCAGGTACTTGGCCTGAAAGGCGGTGATCGAAGACTCAATGCCATGACCAGCGACATCACCGATGACAGCCGCAACACGGGTCGGGCCGACGCGGTGCACGTCGAAGAAGTCACCGGCCATCAGACCCGAGCCAGCCTGGTACACCCGCCCGATCTCGAAACCGGAGAAGTCCGGCACCTCTTCGGGGGCGAGACGGGCCGCCCACGCCTTCGGGGCGAGCTGCTCCTGCTCGAGAGCTTCACCCGCACGACGCTCGATATCCCATCGGTTCCGGGCCATACGGGCCTCGCGGACCGACAGGCGCGCCCACCACAAGGAGGCGGTAGCGGGAGCTGCCAGCACCGCAAACCCGACGATCACATCAGGGTTGTCGATGACAGCAGCCGAACCCAGCACGGTGGTGAGCAGGCCATAGACGATCGCCGAGTGCGCTTCCTTGCGGTAGGCCGAGAACGCCAGCGAGTGGGCCTCAACATCGCGATTCACATCGGCGTCGATGAGCCGCACCACCCGAAAACGGAGACGAGCGGATCGGATGTAGACGAGCGAGGCGAGCAACGTCAGGAACGCTGCGGCAGCGAGAACATACGTGATCACGGGAGTCACCTCCGTGGACGAGGGTCCACCAATGGTAGCTGGACGAGCTCAGTCGTTGCGCTTCCGTACCCGCAGCTTGATCGGCGTCGAACCCAGATTGAAGTCCTCCCGCAACGAGCGTTCGAGATAACGCAGGTAGGTCTTGGGAAGTTCGCGGTTCACAAAAAGCGTGAACGTCGGAGGGTCGGTAGCGCCCTGGGTTGCGTAGAGCACGCGGGCACCACCCGGAGCAGGTTGCGCAGATTGGGCCGAGCGGATCGACTTGTTGACGTCGCGGGTCGGGATGCGGGTGCGGTAGTCGCCGACCGCCTGCTGCAACTCGGGCCAGAGCCGGTTGACACCCTTGCCGGACAGCGCCGAGATCCGAAGGACCGGCGGACTTCCGAGGAAGCCGAGTTTGCGTTCAACGTCGTCGCCGATCTTCTCGCGTTGCTCGGTGTTGAGCAGCTCCCACTTGTTCAGCAGGATCACGATCGGGCAACCGGCTGCATCGACGCGCTCGGCGAGGCGCTGATCCTGGTGGGTGACACCAATCGTGGCGTCGATGACGAGGAGCGACACATCAGACTCGTCGACGGCCTTCAGAGCCCGCACGAGTGAGTAGTACTCCGTGTCCTCATCGATCTTGGCCTTGCGACGCATGCCCGCCGTATCGACAAACCGAATCGGGCCCGTCTGCGTCTCCACGATCGTGTCGATTGCATCGCGAGTCGTGCCGGGGCGGTCGTGGACGACCGCCCGTTCCTCACCGATCAGCCGGTTGAACAGCGTGGACTTGCCGACATTCGGCCGCCCGACGAGCGAGACGGAGAACAACTCCGGATCATCGCTGACGGGTTCCTCGGGCTCGCGATCACTTCCCTCAGGAAGGTGAGTGATCAGCGCGTCGAGGAGATCACCGGTGCCTTTGCCGTGCAGCGCACTCACCGGGAACGGCTCGCCGAGACCCAGCCCCATGAACTCCCAGATCGCGGCCTCATGGGAGGCATCATCGACCTTGTTCGCGATCACGAGTACCGGCGTCTCAAGCCGACGAAGGAGCAACGCCACCCGTTCGTCCTCGGGCGTGACGCCGACGGTCGAGTCGACGACGAACAAGACGACTTCGGCCTCCCGCATTGCCTGTTCGGACTGCTGGGACACCTTGTCGTCGAGCGCATCGCCATCGGCCATCCAGCCGCCCGTGTCGAGCAGGGTGAAGTGATAGCCGAGCCATTCGGCNTCGACTGCCTTGCGGTCGCGAGTGACGCCGGGGCGCTCTTCGACGATCGCCTCGCGGCGCCCGATGATGCGGTTCACCATGGTGGATTTGCCCACGTTGGGGCGGCCGACAATCGCAACGACAGGCAGGCTCATGCGGTGGACTCCAGGGCGAGGCGGAGGGCAGCGCCGTCGGTGGAGATGACCTCAACCGGGCGGGGCAGATCGGAAACGCTCATACCGTCGAGGAAGACCCCACGGCTCAAGCAGACGTCCGGCAGAAGATAGCGGTGCCCCTCGGGTTCTCCTTCGAGCACCCGGGCAACGTCCTCGCCGACCATCAGGCCGGTGACGCCGATGTTGCCACCGAAGTAGTCGTTGGGCACCGGGATGACGCGGGCATCGTCGCGACCACTCGCCTCGACCAACGGGGCAATGACCGGGGCGCCAAGCGTGCCGGTGAGAATGGCAACCGGTGCGTTCTTGCGCGGCGAAAGAGACACCGGCGTGAGGGCTGGTGCCCCGTCGCCGACCGACACAACTTCCGCGGGAGAGCCCTGGCGCGGCGCTCGGTAACCGTCCGCAGGCGCACCGTCGACCCAAGCAAAGAAGCCGGCACGGGGACCGGTCGGCTCAGTGATCGAGTCGTCGTGGAATTCAAGTTCAAGGGTGCGGGCCATGCCGATGCCGTCCTCGTGCATCTCGAACCCTCCGTAGGTTTCCGCTGCCGGGAACGGACGCTGCGCCATCAGGTAGTACTCGTCGGCTGCGTACACCATCCGGCGACCCAGGCAGTCGAGGAAGATCTGCTGCCACTGCTCGATCAGGTCGACGACCCGCTGCGCCTCGTTGAGCGTGTGTTCACGCATGCGCTCCTGGGTCGAGAACTTGGAAATGCCGAGCGGCACGACGGCGACGCTTGCGAGTTCAGGGAAACGCTCGAGGACGCCTGCCAGGGTGTCGTCGAGGACATCGGCGTCGTTGACACCCGGGCACACGACGATCTGGCCGTGCACCTCGATGCCGTGGTCGAGCAAGGCCCGTAGCCAGCGCAACGAAACGGCACCGCGACGGTTCTTCAAGATGTCGGCGCGGATGTCGGGGTCGGTGGCATGGATCGAGACATTGATCGGCGACAGCCGCTCCGTGATGACCCGTTCAAGGTCGAGTTCGGTGAAGCGGGTGAGGGTGGTGAAGTTTCCGTAGAGGAACGAGAGTCGGTAGTCGTCGTCCTTCAGGTACAGCGAGCGCCGCATGCCCTTGGGCAGCTGGTGGATGAAGCAGAACTCGCAGTGGTTGTCGCAGGTCTGCACCTTGTCGAACAGCGCCGCGTGGACTTCTGCCCCGAGAGGTTCACCCGCGTGCTTGGAGACGACAATGTCGAAACGTCGGTCGTCGCGCTGTACTGCGAGCTCGACCTCGGCGTCGTCGGTCAAGATCTGCCAGCGGATGACATCACGCGGGACTTCGCCTGCGATGGCGAGGATCTCGTCCCCGGGCTGAAGACCCGCCCGAGCAGCGGGTGAGTCGGGCTCGATGGCCACCACCTGCGGCGTGCTCACCCGGCCAGGCTACCCGTTCGCCCCCGCGCTGACGCGCACCGGTTGCCTTCAACTACTTTTCATGTAGTTTCATGTTGCATGATGATGATTGCAGCGATCTCATGACGGACATCACGGTCGGCTACCACAACGATCGACTCGTGGCCGTCAAAGAGTCCGACGACGCGGCACGCAGCGCCCGTCTCCGTCATGAGGCAGACCTTCTGTCTCGCCTCGATCACCCGGGCGTCGTACGCCTCGTCGACTTCACCGAAGGCCCACCCGCCGTCCTCCGCACGGTGTTCGTCGGTCCCGACACATGGCTGCGCCACGCCCCCGTCGGCGAGTTCCAGGCTCCGGCTCTGGCTGCGCTCATCGCCACGGTTGCCGACCTGCACGAGACGGGCATCGCCCACGGTGCGCTCGAAGCAGCGCACATCCTCGTCGGCGAGAAGCATCGACCCATCCTCTGTGGCCTCGGTGACGGCAACACGGCGTGCGACACCGGTATCACCGATGATCGCCGCGCACTCGCCGCCCTGATCGATCAACTCGGAACCGATGACGCACTTCTCGCCCAGGCACGAGCCGACCTCGAGGATCCGTCCGTCTCGCTTCGCGCAGTCGTGCGCCGACTCGACATGCAGTCATCCGCCCCGGTGTCGACCAACCGCCGTTTCCCTCGGTTGCCGCCCGCCGTCGAGCCCAGACAATTCGCGTTGCCGTTCATTGCCATCGCTGTGGCGCTCTTCCTCGTCGCAGGTGCTCTCCGNCTCACCGGTGGTGACGGATCCGTCACCGCAACGATTCCCCCACCACCGACGGCACCGCCGACGACGACCGCAGCGCCGGTCCCACCGCCATCGCCTCCGGCGCCGGCTCCCGATGCTCCGACCATCGATCACGCGGGCCGCCGTTACGCCGTCGGCGAGGCCGGCGACGTTGTCGTNCTGGGCGACTGGACCTGCGACGGTGTGCCGACACCTGCCGTGCTTCGACCAGAAACCAGCGAGGTTGCCGTCTTCGTTGCCTGGCCGACACCCGGTGCCCATATCGAGCCCGAGGTCGTCACGACTGTCGAGGGCGCCGAGAGCTTCGTGCCCGACAGCCGCCCCTGCCCGAACATCCGGGTGCGCACCGCCGGAGGCTCCCGAATCATCAACCTCCCGGAAGGCTGACCGTGCTCCCTTGCCGCTTCGCCATCTTCGCCACCGCGATCGCCATCGGTGTCGCAGTACTCCCGTCTGCCGCACGCGGACTCCTGTCGAATCCGACTTCCTTCCTGGTGTGGTGGGACTCAGTCGGCACGGCTTCGGCCGCAATCACCATCNTCCACCTGTTTGCGATCGTCGGCTTCGCCTACGTGGCGGTCGTCGCCACGCTCGTGACTGTGGCCGACACCTTCCGACTGGGAGCTCTCCGACACACCGTGCTGCGGGCGGCGACACCGCGTCTCCGACACACACTCACGGCGGGCGCATTCGTTGCGGTCTCGGCGGCTGCGCCGGCAATCGCCGACGAGTCGAGCATCATCATCACCGACATCGGATCGGCCGCACCCTCGATCACAGAGATCATGCTGCACGACGTGGGCCCTGTCCCTGTCCCCCCGGCCGCCGTTCCATTCGAGTCGCCCGACACCAACCCAGCCACGCCGCCAGCAGATTCCACGGCGCCGTCGACCACCGATATCTGGTCGGTCGAGCCAGGCGACAACCTCTGGGCGATCGCGGAGACCGTCGTCGCCGAACGCAGCGAGACGCAAACGCTAGGCTCGGTTGCCGCCTACTGGAGCGCGTTGCTCGAGGCGAATGCAGACCGTCTCGTTGATCCGGATCTGATCATGCCGGGCCAGTTGCTGACCCTGCCCCCGCTTACGGCTGGTAGCTGAGCCCGAGCGACTCGAGTCGGGCCGCCACGCCGTCGAGACTCGCGCCAAGGATGGCGGCGAGCGCCAGTCGGTCCTGCTCTCGCACCGTGAGCACCCGACCGTTGAAGTCCTGACGCTGAACCTGGATCATCGTGAGGTACTGCGTGAGCATCTCGGCCTCGGGGCCGGAGAGCGACGCAAGCTGGGTGAGGTCGATCGTGATCGGATCGACGGCGGGTCGACCGGAGCGGCCGTCAAGACCGGCCGCACCCTCATCGCCCGCGTTCGCCCCGAAGCTCGGACCCGCATCGGCCGGGAGCAACTGATCGGCGGGCACATTGTAGAAGCGGCTCAGCCGCTGCAGACGAGGCACCGAGATCGCCCGCTCACCGCGCTCGTAGGCACCGAGCACGGACGCCTTGAACTCTTGGTTCGACGACGCCTCGACTTCTTGCAACGACAGGCGCTTTTGCCGCCGAATCGAGCGGATCCGCTCGCCGACCCGCTTGCTGTACTCCTGTGTCATATTGAGTTCTGACACGGTGCTCTCCCCCTCCAGCGCGCCGGCCCGATCCAAATCTCACGTTTCGAGAGAAAACGAATACGCACCGTGGCGGGACCCTAGGTCAGCCGCCGTCAAGCAAGCAAAGAACGACCCGCAAGCTGTGATCAGTGGTCGAGATCGCGCCGGGCAGCCAGGAGCGCACCAGCCGCGATGGCGGCCGTCTCGGCCCTCAGCACCGCTTCCGACAGCGCCACAACCGGCAAATCGACCGCGCGTTCGGCATCCGTCCAGCCTCCCTCGGGGCCCACCAAGACGACCGGGTGGTCGAGCGAGACGGAGGCTCCACCGAGATCAGCGCGGGCTGCCCCGCTCAGGCGTGCGACATCCTCGAACGCAACGACTGGATGAACGACGGGGACCCAGGCCCGCCGACACTGCATGACNGCCTCGCGGGCGACCCGCTCGAGCCGCTGCTGATTCTTCGTTGCCTTGACCTCATCCCACCGCACCACCGACCGCTCGGCCGCAAACGGGCGGATGTCGTCGACACCGAGCTCGACGAGCTTCTGCACGACCAACTCGGGGCGACCTCCCTTGATCAGCGCGAACGCAACACCGAGTCGCGGAGACGGCGCCGGCACTTCGACGATTTCACCGGTCGGCTCGACCGTCGACCCCCAACGGCAAGGCCGCCAGCGCCCAGCCCCATCGCCGACGGTCATTGAGTCNCCGTCGCGCAGCCGCAGCACCCGGCCGAGGTGATGACGATCATCGTCAGCGATGACGGGAACCTCGACCGACTCGACCAAGACATGGGGGCCGTGCTGACCGTTCGGAGGGACGCCCGTCATCAGCGCCTCAGGAGAAGGCCGACTTGATACGCCCGAGAAGGCCCTGACCGGGCTCGGCGATGTCCTCTCCGCGCAGGGCCGCGAACTCACGCAACAGCTGCTCCTGCTCCTCGGGGAGTTCGTCGGGCACGTCGACGAAGACCCGCACCCGAAGATCNCCACGCCCGCGACCGCGCACATGGGGGACGCCTCGGCCTCTCATGCGGAACTCGGTTCCCGATTCGGTCGCCCGAGGAACGACGAAGGTCTCACTCCCGTCGAGTGTTTCGTACTCGAGTTCGGCACCGAGCACCGCCTGGGTGAACGGGATGTAGAAGTCGTGGACGAGGTCGTTGCCTTCGCGACGGAAGGTCGGGTGCGGCCGGACCCGGACATGGACGTACAGGTCGCCATGGGCACCACCGCGAGGACCAGCTGCGCCACGGCCCGAGAGACGCAGCGTGGTGCCATCGTCGACGCCCGGCGGGATCTCCACGGCGTACGTGCGCTGCTCGATGGTGCGGCCGGACGCATCGCANGTCGGGCACGGATCGAGGATCACCTGACCGAGCCCGCCGCACGAACCGCACGCACTGGCGGTGACCATCTGCCCGAGTACCGAATTGCGGACCCGCCGAACCTGACCGGCACCACCGCACTCCTCACAGATCGACGGCGAAGTTCCGTTGCGGGCACCCGTACCGTCGCAATCCTCACACCGCACGGCTGTTCGGACTGTGACCTCCTGGTCGGCCCCGAACACCACCTCTTCGAGATCAAGATCGACGTGAGCTTCGAGGTCCTCACCGCGCGGGGGCCCGCTCCGGGCTTGACCGCCACCGCCGAAGACAGAGCCACCACCGAAGAAGGCCTCGAAGATGTCGCCCAGGCCACCACCGAACGGGTCGGCGGGCGGGCCGTCTTCGCCGTAGCGGTCGTAGGCGGCACGGCGCTGTGGATCGCGGAGCGTCTCGTACGCGGCGCCNACNTCCTTGAAGCGAGCCTCGGCTTCAGGATCGCCAGGGTTGAGGTCGGGGTGGTAGGTGCGGGCGAGCTTCTTGTAGGCCCGCTTGATCTCATCGTCGGTAGCGCCACGAGACACCCCCAACGTTTCGTAGTGATCGGCCATCAGCCCTCGTTCAGTTCACGCTCTAGGCGCTTGCTCACGACCGCCACTGCGGACAACGCCTGCGAATAATCCATGCGGGTCGGGCCCAGGACGCCAATCGTGCCAGCCGATATGCCATCGACCGCGAATGGTGCGACGACCAAGGAACAATCGGCGAGCGGCTCCACACCGGTTTCGTTGCCGATCGCAACCCGCATGCCGCGATCGAGGACGTCGCGCACCAACGACACGACCACGATCTGCTCCTCNAGCAGGGCAAGGACCTCCTGCAGTTGAGCGGCGGCGTCNAAGGCGCNNGCGAGACGCGAGGCCCCACCGACATAGAGCTCGGCGTGNCGNCCCGCTGCGCTNAGGGCGGCGATTGCGGCATCGAGCAGTGGGTCGGGACGGTCATCCGGCGCGGCCTGCTCGAGTTCGGCGAGCGTCTTGCCCTCCACTGCNTGCACCAAGCGGCGAGACGCATCCTCGACAATCTCGGGGGTGAGCTCGGTGGCGACCTCGACGGTGCGCTTCTCGATGACACCATTGCTGAGCACGGCGACAACCATGCCGATGTGGCTGGCGAGGTCGACGATCTGCACACTGCGGATCGTCGCCTGATCGATCGAGGGNCCGACAACCACGGCGGTCCAGTCGGTCAGCGACGTGAGCATGTCGGACGTGCGCTGCATCATCGATTCGAGTTGGCCGTGGGTCCCGGCGAAAAAATCGCGCAGGGTCGACGGGTCGGCGNTGGCCAACTCGGTTNGACTGCCGCGCAGCGCATCNACGAAAAACCGGTAGCCCCTGTCGGTGGGGATGCGTCCGGCACTCGTGTGCGGCTGGATCAGGTACCCGGCCTCTTCNAGAGCAGCCANCTCGTTGCGCACGGTGGCCGGCGAGACATCNATACCGGGCGCCGAGGCGACNCGGCCNGAACCCACCGGCTGGGCGGTCTCGATGTACTCCCGGACGANNGCCGAGAGGATGGCGGCCTTTCGCTCGTCGAGCATCTGCCGACTCTACCGAGTGCTAATCGTCGAGCTGAAGCGCAGAGATGAAGGCTTCTTGGGGAATGTCCACCCGCCCGATGGATTTCATCCGCTTCTTGCCTTCCTTCTGCTTGTTCAGCAGCTTGTTCTTTCGCGTGATGTCGCCGCCGTAGAGCTTGGCGGTGACGTCCTTTCGGTACGCCTTCACGTTCGTGCGGGCGATGATCTTGCCGCCGATCGCCGCCTGGATCGGCACCTCGAAGTTCTGGCGCGGGATGAGCTCCTTGAGCTTGTCAGCCATCTTCTTGCCGTAGTCGTAGGCCTTGTCCTTGTGAACGATCGTGCTGAAGGCGTCGACGGGATCGCCGTGCAGGAGAATGTCGACACGGACCAGCGCGTCCTCCGTGTAGCCGTCCTGCTCGTAATCGAGCGAGGCGTAACCCTGCGTGCGGCTCTTCAGCTGGTCGAAGAAGTCGATGACGACTTCGGCGAGCGGCAGCCGATAGTGCAGCTCGACGCGTTCGGGCGAGAGGTACTCCATCTTCACCATCTCGCCACGACGGGTCTGGCAGAGGTCCATGACCGTGCCGGTGTAGTCCGTGGGCGTAAGGATGCTCGCCTTCAGGTACGGCTCGGCGATCGCCGTGATCTCAGCGGCCGACGGCATTTCGGAGGGGTTCGAGACTTCGAGGACCGAACCGTCGCCCTTGGTGATGTGGTACTCCACGGATGGCGCAGTGGAAATCAGCGACAGCCCGAACTCACGCTCAAGTCGCTCGCGCACGATTTCCATGTGGAGCAGGCCGAGGAAGCCGCACCGGAAACCGAATCCCAGCGCGCCGGATGTCTCCGGCTCGAAGGTGAAGGAGCTGTCGTTGAGCCGCAGCTTCTCCAGCGCCTCGCGCAGATCGGTGAACTGATCGCCGTCGATCGGGTAGAGACCCGAGAACACCATCGGCTTGGGTTCCTTGTAGCCGTCGAGCGGTTCGGTGGCGCCTCGCTTCTCGGTAGTCACCGTCTCGCCGGACTTCGCCTCGCCGACATCCTTGATGCCGGCGATGAGGTAGCCGGTCTCGCCGGGGCCCAGTCGGTCGACGGGGAGGTTGTCGGGTGTGCGCACCCCGATCTCGTCGGGGTCATGGCTCGCCCCGGCCTGCATGAAGCGAAGCTTGTCCTTGCGGCGCATCACGCCGTTGACCACCCGGATCGAGGAGATCACGCCGCGGTACTGGTCGAAATGCGAATCGAAGATGAGCGCCTGGAGCGGGGCGTCGGGATCACCCTCGGGCGGCGGGGTGAGACCGATGACAGCGTCGAGGAGTTCGGGCACACCCTCGCCGGTCTTGGCCGAGATGCGAAGAATGTCGTCGGCGGGGATGCCGAGCACGTTCTCGATCTCGGCTGCGTAGCGATCGGGTTCGGCGGCGGGCAGGTCGATCTTGTTGAGACAGGCGACGATTTCGAGGTCGTTCTCCATCGCCAGGTAGCAGTTGGCGAGGGTCTGGGCCTCGATGCCCTGGGCGGCATCGACCACAAGGATGACGCTTTCGCAGGCGGCGAGCGAGCGGCTGACCTCGTAGCCGAAATCGACGTGGCCAGGCGTGTCGATCAGGTTGATCACATGGTCGTCCCAGTCGAGACGCACCGACTGGAGCTTGATCGTGATGCCGCGTTCTCGCTCGAGATCCATCGAGTCGAGGTACTGGGCGCGCATGTCCCGAGCCTCGACGGCCCCGGTCAACTCCAGCATGCGATCGGCGAGCGTGGACTTCCCGTGATCGATATGGGCAATGATCGACGTGTTACGGATGCGCTCGAGTTCCATGCGTGGGTTCGCGCCTCCGGCGCGATGGTNCCTCGGCGCACCGTTCGGGGCGTGAGGGGGTGCCTCAACGCTACCGACGGGTTGCGGACTTCAGGTGCGATCCGGGGTCGCATCCCGCTACCCTTTGCGGTCGGTCTTCGAGCCTCTGGGGCTCGCATCATTTCCTCTTTCAAGTAGGTAGCCGTGGCCAACATCAAGTCGCAGATCAAGCGCAACCGTCAGACGGTCAAGCGCAACCTCGCCAACCGCAAGGTCCGGAGCGAGATCCACACCCGCGCCAAGAACGCCGACGCAGCAATCGCCGCAGGTGCCGACGACGCCGACGTGCTCGTTCGCGAAGCCATGGCCAAGATCGACAAGGCCGCGGCGAACGGCGTCATGCACAAGAACAAGGCGGCTCGCAAGAAGAGCCAGCTCGCCAAGCGTCTGAACGCCGGCGCACAGGGCTGACCATTCCCGGCTCGCTGAAACAGCGAGCCGCTACTGCCGACCGCTGAGGTTGGCCAACCGAGCGACGAGCACCTCAACGACCAACTCCGGTGGCCAATCCTTGGTGCCGCGCAGCGACAGGTCGGCATCGGCCAGGAGATCGATCGCTCGGCCGAGCTTTTCGGTTCCGAGGCGACGACTCTGCTGCATCGCCTTCTTCGCCGGGAACGTGCTGCCCTTCATCCCGAGCAACGCCGCAGCAGACTTGTCGTCGCGAACATCGGCACCGTCGAGGCGCAACATGTTGCTGTAGCGCTTGTGGAGCACCGCGAGCAGCCGGAAGGCTGCGCCATTGCGATCCGACGGCGAACCGGCGTACGGGATCAGCCGCGGCAACAGGGCGAGCGCCGCCGCAANATCGCCCTTGTCGATTGCGTCGTCGAGCGCCCATGGCACTGTCGACCCCTGATCGCCACCAAAGGTCGTGATGTCGTCGGCCGTCACGGCCGCACCCTGACCGAGCGCACCTTCCAGCGTCCGGATGAGGCCCACGACTCGGCTGCGGTCCTCGCCGAGGAGCTCCTCGACCGCCGCTTTTGCGCCTCGATCGAACTTCAGCGAGCTCGCCTCGAGCTGATCGCGCAACCAGTCGCCGCCCCCCTTGCCTTTCGGTGCCGAGGTCTGGAGAACTTCGGCACCTGCGAGTTCGGCCGCCTCCTTGAGCGCTTTGGGCAGCGCCGGCATGCGATCGACCTTCGGCTCGACGCCCCGCTCCCAAACAAGTACGAGGTCGGTGGTCTCGAGCGGCTCACCGAGCAAATCGATGATCGGGCCGTAGTCGTCCTTGCGGGAGAACCGGCTGAGATGACGGCCGACGACGACACGCCGCTCCGTGAGGAACGGCGGGGTTCGGGCAGCGTCGAGCACCTTGGCCGACTCCCAATCGCCGTCGTCGTTGCGGTAGTCGGTCTCGGTGAGCAACTCGAGCATGAGGCTGCGGTCGCCGTCGCCGACAAGTTCCTCGACGGAAGCGCTGATCGCCTCACCGACGAGGATCGGGTCGTCGCCGACGATCAGGTGCAGAACCATCCTCAGCCGACCTCGGGCAGGGCGTAGCAGTCGTCGCGGCGCGCTTGCAGCACGGCCGACATCGTGTCGGCGAGGCGGCGGTTGCCTCGCACATCGTGCGCTCGCAAGATCCGGCAACCGAGGGTGATTCCCAGCGCATGAGCGCCGAAGGTGGCCTCACGTCGATCATCGACCTCTGTGCCGACAAGCTCGCCGAGGAAACCCTTGTTGGAGGCCGAGAGAAAGACCGGGAACCCCATGCCGACAAGATCGTCGCTGTGGTGGAGCAGTTCGGCCGACATCTGGGGGTTCTTTCCGAGATCGAGCCCCGCATCGATCATGATCCGCTCGCGCTTGATGCCCGCAGCCAGTGCCAGATCGGAGCGACGCTTGAGGAACCGCACGACATCTGCCCGCACACCGTCGGGATAGATGGGCTCAGGGTCGGGCATTCGTGGGCCGATGCGCACATGGGTGGCCACGACCGATGCGTCGTACCGAGCGGCGACAGGAAGAAATTCCGGATCGGAGAAACCGCTGATGTCGTTGCCGATGTTGGCGCCGACCTTGCAGGACTCCTCGAACACCGATGCCCGGAAGGTGTCGACCGAGATCGGCAGATCGAAGCGCTGCCGGAGGGCCTCGACGGCGGGCACAACGCGATCGATCTCCTCTTGCACGGTGACCTCGGGGCCAGGACCGGCCTTCGAGCCGCCGACATCGAGGAAATCGGCCCCCTCGACGACCAGCTGTTCGGCCTTGCGGAGGAACTCATCGAAGGCCCAGTACTGGCCACCGTCGAAAAACGAATCCGGCGTGCGATTGAGGATCCCCATCACGAGTGCACGCGTCGTGATGTCGAAACGGGTGGTGCCGAGCTCGACGAACATCGTTTCCGACCCTAGCCCGCCACTCGGACNGCAAGGCCAACGCTGCTCCCCTCCCCGACGAGTTCGACAACGACGCCGGCGACACCAACCTCGTCACGCACGGATCGCCCCCCTGGGACCCGGTGCATCGGCGGCGCGAGTACGGCGACCCCAATGAAGCGTTCACGAAGGGCAACGACAGCATCGGCATCAGCCCGATCACCGTCGGTGGCGATGACTGCGGCGGCAGTACGGACACCGTTCGTCCGCAGGACCTCCAGAACGTCACGAGGTCGACCGGGATCGTCAAGCACGATGACGGTGCCGGTGTCAGACCGGTGCGTCGACACGCCGTGCCCGAACACCGCCCACCCCGCAGGAGGGACCACCGCTGTCGACAGGCTCAGCGCAACGCCGGCTGCAGTGCCAGCGACGGTAGCGAAGCGAGCGACGTGACCCCGGCCGGCCACGAACACCGTGAGCGAAGCACAGAACATCGCCCAGGCCGCCCAGCCGACGCCGTAGCCCGGTGCTCGGGCCGAGCCGGCCGCCACTGCCCGGACCCAACCAACCAGCCAGTCGGTCGGCGTGTGGATGACAGCTGCGACCGGGCCGCCAATCAAACCCGCAAAGACGCCACCGGTGCAGCCCCACATCATGATGGGGCCGGAGGCTGGACCAGCGAGCACATTCGCCGGCAGGCCGGCGAGCGGGACCGGGCCGAAGGTTGCAATCAGCAACGGTGCGACAGCGAGCTGGGCCGTGACCGTCGTGGCCACCGCCACCCGCACGACAGCAGGGCCCGGGAGACGGGCGCCCAATGGCCCACTCCACCACACGATGCCGCCGGTCGCGGCNACCGAGAGCTGGAAGGCGAGTACCCGAACGAGGAACGGATCGATCAGAACGAGCAGCAGGATCGACACCGACAAGGCACGACGACCGTCGACCGGGCCACCCAGCACGGCCGCCCCGACCCCGGCGCCGGCCATGACCGCTGCGCGGAGCACCGAAGCCTCAAAGCGGGTGAGGGTCACNAACGCGAGAAGGGTCAGGATGACCAGCACAAGCCGGTTTGCGGGGCGGGTCCGGCGGGNGAGCGGATCGATGAGCGCAAGCACGAAGGCAACGTTCTGTCCCGACACGACGAGCAAGTGACCCAACCCTGCGGCGCGNAAGTCATCGGCAACGACCGCCGACTGCTCCCGATCATCGCCGACGACCATCCCGGAAAACACGGCCCGATCGTCTCGATCAAGCGATTCGACACCGACCTGCAACAGTCGGCGCACGGCATTTGCGCCGTTGGTGAGCGGTGACCCAGGGACGTGACCCCGGACCTCGGTGACGATGATCGTGCCGACCTCGTGACGCCATCTGGTCCATGAATCAGGACGACCGGGCCGAAATGAGCCGATGACATGGACCTGCTCCCCCGCCAGCGCATCGTCGAGTCGGCCGGCGACTGGTCCGTGCGCACTCAACGAGACCCGGTGCGAACCCCAGCGCGCCGACGCGCGAACACCCACCGGCCCAGAAGGGCGGGGGTCACCCGTGAGCACCACCCACGCATCAACATCGGTAGCGGGCGGCGGGTCGAGTCCGGCCTCGGCGCGATCGCCGAGCCAGCCTGCAAGCACGAAAATCAACAGCAGTGCAGCAACCCGCGACCGGCGATGAGCAGCAACCACCGCNAGNAGCAGCGGAAGCCACCACCCAACCGACCAACGCAACCACGCACCGGTTGCGCCAAACGCCGCAGCGGCATGCCAGATCATGGGATCACCAATTCGCGCAGCGCATCGAGCTTCGCCGGCCCGATACCCGATACGGCGAGGAGCCCTTCGACCGTCTCAAAGTCTCCTTCACGATCGCGATGGTCAACGATCGCAGCAGCGAGGGAGGGGCCGATCCCCGGGAGGCTCTCCAACATGGCCG
>FUFK010039165.1_pt1 | contig 16008 bp, 16 predicted proteins | sample 1021851 | NCBI WGS metagenome assembly FUFK01 (sample SAMEA51879418, study PRJEB19060) | metagenome | reverse complement strand
CAGCATTTAGTCTATTAGTATTCTTTAAATCAATATATCTAAAATCTTCATGTTCAAAACCTCTCCAGCTAATAATCCAGTTTCTAGTAAGCCTTGCAGCCCAAAAAATAATTGGAAAAAGGACTAGTAAATCTAGTGTTATAGAATTATCTGATTTAACAGCTAAATAAATTACTATTGGCACTGGTGCTACCGACCAAAAAGGATCGTATAAACTTGAATTATTGAGAATTACACTTCCAATATAAATGAACAATGTTGCATAAAGATGCCATATCAAAATTTTAAGCCAAATACTCTCGATTGATTCTGGTGTAAGAATGAAAGCTACATAAAAAGATATTATGTATATCACTACACATAATATCTGACTTAATAATTTATTTTTAATCATAGAAAATGGGGCCATTTCAGGCCCCTAATTTATATTATTTCTTAGACCAAGTTATCGCTAACTGAAATGCAAGAATAAATAATACAAATGCTGTTTGGAGTGGTGAACCTACCACTAATGGAAAATCAAGATAAGCAGCCATTCTCTCAGCAGAAGGTGCTCCAACTTCATTAAGTTGACTCACAGCAGATTCTAAAATAGATCCACCTATTTGATTTACACCAAACATAAAGGCAGCAACAAAAACACAAAATACCGATGTAAACACCTTACCAAGCATATTTGCATCAGGACTGTTATAAATGTTGTTTGCCATTCTAAAACCTAACCAAGTAAACAAGACCATTCCAACAAAATACATTGAATTTTGTATAAATCCTACTTGCATTAGATTTAGTATTTGATATTCAGCCATCATATTTCTCCCTAATTAATTGAATTCTTATAATAATATAAAATTTTAAGTTTCGTTATATTGTTTAAAAAAAAATATATATAAATTAGAAGTATATTTCTGGCAGCATTTGAAAAAAAATTCTATGATATTTGAAAGAGGAGAATATAAATAATGTTTATAAAAAATTTTATTGCACTTTCAATGCTATTGTCATTTAACCTTATTGGTGATGAATCATCGGAACAGTCCTTTCCTGGACTAGTTTCTACTGAAGTTTTCAACATGGGTAATGGAATGGAAATGCATATTGAAAGAAGAAAAACATGTGATCAAGGAACTGTACCAAAACATTTTCATCCTGCTGCAGGCACATTAGTCTATGTTTTAGAGGGACTTTCTCAATCTAAATCATCAGGTGAATGGAAAACATATGGAGACAATGAATACTGGTTTGAAAGATCTGATTGGGTTCATGGCGGAGAGTCAGATGCACCTGAATTAGAAGATTCATGTTCAGATTTACTTGTGATAAGAGTTTCTGAATCAGGCAAAGAGCATACAATTTTTATTGATTAAAAATCATCATTATAAAACTAGTCTCATGGCTAGTTTTATATTTATAGGAATATAAATTAAAATAGATTTAATTAATATATCTATTTATTTATGTCTTCAAAAAAACCAAATATAACAGAGGTTGTTCTAAGAGATGGTCAGCAATCATTGATTGCGACAAGAATGAAAACTGAAGACATGTTACCCGTNTTATCAAAGCTNGATAANGTAGGNTACTCATCNNTAGAGGTNTGGGGTGGTGCCACATATGATTGCTGTTTAAGGTTTTTAAATGAAAACCCTTGGGATAGATTAAAAGTTTTCAAAAAGAATTTTAAAAAAACCAAACTTCAAATGTTACTTAGAGGTAAAAATTTAGTTGGTTACAAAGAATATGATGATTCTGTCATTGAATTATTTATTAAAAATGCAGCAAAAGAGGGCATAAATATTTTTAGAATTTTTGATGCTTTAAACGATATTGACAACATTAAATCATCCATAGAGTTTGTGAATAATGAAAAAGAAAACTCTCAGGGCACAATTTGTTATACAACAAGCCCAGTTCATAATGAAAAATACTGGATAAAATTAGCAAAAGATATTGAAGATATAGGAGCAAAATCATTAGCTATAAAAGATATGGCAGGACTTTTAAGACCTAATGTTGGTTATGAGTTAATTAAAAAACTTAAAAAAAATCTTAAAATACCAATTCATTTGCATACACATTCAACTACTGGTTTAGCAGATGCAACAAATCTAAAAGCATATGAGGCAGGNGTTGATAATATTGATACNTCNATATCNTCATTNAGNAATTTATATGCNCATACAGCAACTGAAAGTTTTATTTCAATGATTTATAAAGATGATGAAAATCCATTCGATATGAATCTTTTAACAAATATAGCTGAACATTTTCAATCTGTAAGACCAAAATATGTTCAATACGAAGGGTCTATGAGGGGAGTAGATATTAATATGCTCTTATATCAAGTTCCTGGAGGTATGTTGAGTATTTTAGAAAAACAGTTAGTTGATCTCAATAAACAACATAGATTAAAAGATCTAATTGATGAAATTCCAAGAATTAGAGAAGATGTTGGTTTTGTGCCTCTTGTCACTCCATCCTCACAAATAGTTGGTGCACAGGCATTAATGAATGTTTTAGATGGAGAAAGATATAAGACCATTAATAAAGAATTTGTTGANTTAGTTAANGGCAAGTANGGANANATNCCTGGAAAAATNAANNCAAAACTTCTTAAAAAAATNGATAAAAATATNCCAGANAATGAATCNGAAAATATGACAATAAGTGAGTATAGAAAAGATTTTTCTAATTTTTGTAAATCAAATAATATTAAAGACTTTTCAAAAAAAGATACCGATCTATTAAATTACATACTATTTAATAAAGAATCTAAAGATTTTTATTTATCATCTAATAAAAATACATACAATGACATCGTAGGTCTTCAAGAAGGCTTTGGTTTATATATAGAATAAATAACTTTATTATTTTCAATAAAAGCATATATGAATATTTGGAATGAAATTCAAAATGAAGTGAAATTAAGAATTGAAGCTGAACCTTCTCTTGAACCATATTTAAATCAATTAATACTATCTCAAGATAACTTAATTAACTCAGTTGCAGCTGTTTTAGCATCCAAACTAAATAGTGATGCTTTATCATCAGATAAAATCAAAGAGTTTATATTAGATGTTTATCACAAGTGCGATCATATTAATGAAGACTTAATAAATGATATTGTTTTTTTTAAAGACCATGACCCAGCATGCAAGTACTTCTCAACACCAATCTTGTTCTATAAAGGCTTTCAAGGTCTTGCAACTTATAGAGCTGCCCACTGCTTATGGAATAATGATAGACACACAATGGCACTATTCTTTCAAAATAGAGCATCAGAAGTTTTTGGTGTAGATATTCATCCTGCAGCTGAAATTAAGGGCGGTGTAATGATTGATCATGCTACTGGAGTTGTAATAGGAGAGACCTCTAAAATTGACGAAAATGTATCCATATATCAAGGGGTTACACTTGGTGGTAAAGGCTTTGAAATAGGTGATAGGCATCCAAAAATAAAATCTGGTGTTTCAATTTTTGCATCTAGTACTGTGTTAGGAAATATTACTATTGGTAAAAATGCAAAAGTGGCTGCTGGAAGTCTTGTTCTGAAGGATGTTGAAGCTGAAACGACTGTTGCTGGAATTCCAGCTAAAAAGCTTTAACGCTTTATACTGAATTAAGTAGCTTTTTCTCTTCCTCATTCATTTCTGGTTCAATTGAATCAAATAAAATACTAGACATATACCTTTCAGCTGTATCAGGAAGCATACATAAAATATTTGATCCTTCTTCAGCTTTTTTGGCAACTTCTACAGCAATGGCAAAAGTTGATCCACCTGAGACCCCTGTAATAATACCTTCTTTTTTTGCTAATTCATGTGACCAAAATAGACCATCATCACCAGATACTGGAATTAATTCGTCATAATATTTTTTATCAATTGATTCTTGTAAAACAAGAGGGATGAAATCAGTAGTCCAACCTTGTATAGGATGAGGGTTCCATGCAGGGTGTGATTCTGATGCTGAACCGTCGTCATTTCTATTTTGTTTTTTANCACTACCAATTAATGGCGCTACATCTGGTTCGGTTAAAATTAATTTAGTATTAGGAAGTTTTTCTCTTAATGTTCTAGATACTCCAGTAAAAGTCCCTCCAGTACCATATCCTGATACCCAGTAGTCTAATCCAATATCCTTAAAGTCATTATAAATTTCTATTCCTGTTGTTTCTTCGTGAACATTGGCGTTATCTTCATTTTCAAATTGTCTAGCAAAAAACCAGTTGTTTTTATGAACTAATCTTTTTGCAATATCATATGCACCAGTTCCTCCCTCAGATGCAGGTGTTAAAATTACTCTTGCTCCAAGAAATCTCATTAATTTTCGTCTTTCTATAGATGCGCTATCTGGCATAGTTACCACTAGAGGATAATTCTTAGCCGCACAAACCATTGCTAGACCAATACCTGTATTACCACTAGTTGCTTCAACAATCGTCTGACCTTTTTCTATAGATCCATTTTTTTCTGCATTCTCAATAATGCTTATAGCTAAACGATCTTTTACTGAACTAGCAGGATTAAAGAATTCAGCTTTCACATAAATATTTGTGTTATTTATAGAAATATTTTTAACCTTTATAGACGGAGTATTTCCGATAGTTTCAAGGATATTTGAGTAGATCATATGTTATTAATATATAGATTTAAGACACTTATTAGTAGTATAAAATGATATATTTATTGATATATTTTAAATATAAATTTATTTGATAGGGAGATTTTATGAAATTTTATTTAATACTAGGACTATTTGTAATGTCTGTTTCTTCAATTGCACAAAATACTACTATTGGCGATGTTGATATGGGTGAAGTTAATAATAGNAAGGCATTTGAACAAATTAAAAAAATGTTAGGAAAATGGGAAGGAAAACTATATCAACAATCAGGTGCTGTAGTTGATACATCTTCTGAATTTAAACTTGTTTCAAATGGAAATACAATTGTTGAAAAATTGGTTGAAGATGGAGTAGAAATGATGACCACATACTCAGATAAAGATGGTGAGCTTGTGATAAAACATTATTGTGCTCTTGGTACAGAACCAATGTTCACCGTTGATAAACTGAGTGAAAACTCAATACAACTTAAATCAGATCCTTCACCTGGATATCATCCAGAACATCACAACTTTGTTGAATCTATTGGATGGACTTTTACAGGTACTGATAGTGTGAAAGTTGATGCTTCGTTAAATTTAGATGGAAAGTTAGAAAAACAATATTCACTAATAAAAAGAGTAGATTGATAAATAAAATAAAACTATTTTTTATAAGTTTAATTTCAACTTTTAGTTTTACTAATGAATATGAAATAACTGTTTTAGCCACTAATATTTCTAACTATGGCGGCTTTGGTGAATGGAGCTTTTCAGCTTTGTATGAAAACGATGATGAATCAATATTATTTGATACTGGATTTCACGAGGATACAGTTCTGCATAATGCGAAAATATTAAATAAGGATTTATCAAAAGTTGAAAAAGTTGTATTAAGCCATTTTCATAGCGATCATACAGGCGGCTTGATTAAATTAAGACAAACATTTAAAGAAATAAATCCAAAATCGTTTTCTAAGGTATATGTTGCAAGAGGTTTTTTTGAGCAACGTTATCTTGAAAATGGTCAGAAAGTAGGACCTGGTAATTTTGATGATTCAAATGAATTCAAAATTGCTGCTGAAAAAGAGGGCATAGATTTTATAATTTTAGACAATCATTTTTTAGTTTCCAGAAATCTTTATGCAACGGGCACAGTAGAAAGAACTGACGAATATTTCAATGGACCAAAAGGTATTTATACAGATGTTGAATTAACNAANCCNGATATTATAAAGGATGATCAATCTGTNGGGATGTTAACAGATAAAGGTTGGNTAATGATGTCNGGATGNGGACATTCNGGGATTATAAATACTGCTAAAAAACTTCAATCAATTAAAAATGTNCCGGTATATGGAGCAATTGGAGGATTTCATTTATTTAGAGCAGATGATGAAACAATNATTAACACAGCTAACTGGTTTAAGGATAATGGATTAACAAAATTTATGGGTGGTCATTGCACAGGTATTCATGCTGCTAACGAAATTGCTAGCATTATAGGTATTAAACGCGAAGATTTGTCGCATACAGCAGTTGGTAGTATATTGACTAAAGATTTAAATATTATCAGATCTTCAGTTGAGTAATTTATAAATCAATTTCTGAATTGGATCCTAGACCAGCTCCATAGACTACGGCATTAAGCCAAAGTCTATTGGTACCTAGAGCAGAACCTCTATAATTTGGCTCACCTGAAAATAGTATAACCTGACCTTTGCCAACTTTTTCTCGAGTTAAATAGGCTGAATTTGCAATTCTTTGTGATGCTTCAGGCCAGACTAGACCACTCATTCTTACGTTAATATCTTTACCAGCTGGAATCGTTGACCAATTTATAGCACGTACACTTTCTTTTGTTGGATCGTTAATTAATTCACCAATTCTTACTGCTGCTTGAGCATTGTCACTAGTCATAAGAATAGGGTAGTTACCATATAAAACAGGTAATACGTCTATAGCTCCAAATGTTAGCCAATGTTTCTGGTCTGTTCGTCCTGCAACCATTGCACCAGAGGGCATAAAAATTGATTGCCACTTATCGCGTTTTTTTAAGTCCTCAGAAATTTTATCTGCACTTTCCCAGGGATAATTTATATCTAGGTCAACTTTATTATTTAAAACATCTTCTTTATTAATATCGTCTTCAAGAGAATAAATCTCTCTCTGCAAATCAAAATTGTAATCTTCACTATTATCAAATGTATCACTTAAGTGTTTTACATTACCAATTCCATTATCACCAATAAGAGATCTAGTACCATAATTATGAGCAATTAAAGTACCACCTTGTCTAACCCAATCATTTAATGATTTTTTTGAATTATCATCTAGAGCCCATCCACTAGGAACAACTATTGTGTTGTATCTTCTTAAGTCAGCATAACTTAAGATAGACGTATTGAGCTGGCTGTGTCTGATTCCTAAATGATGATCGATTGACCACCAGCTAACACCAACGTCATAAGAATTAAATCCTTCATGACTTAATATAGCGATCTGTGGTTTTTTAAGTAATCTAAAATGTCTTCCGCCCCAATCTGGTAGTTCTTCAGGACCAAAACCTGAATCAAGGGAAACAATTGAAATATTTAATTCTGATGCTACTTTACTAACAATTTCACTTAAATTAGTTATATTGGGATTATCCATGCGAATGACAGCTACGCTTCCTCTTGATAAGTTATACCCTGAAAGGCTTGCTTCTTTATCTATTATTCTTACTTGAACATCTTGTTCCAATAATCTAGCTGCAAAAGCTACAGAATTATCATCAACTCCATCAGTTGCCCACATAACAGCTTCGTTATTAACATCAATCGTTTGTTTTGATGCTTCCCAATCAACTAGATTTGAACTTATATTTTCAGGAACAGTTATAGCCTCGAGACCATAAACCATAGAAAAATTAAATGCTGTTGTGTCGTACATTATTGATGAACCATCTCTAAGAACACTTTGTTTTTCTTCAATCAATACTTCTTCATCTATATCGGCATCAAATTCCATTATTGCTGATATAAGAGGGGCCTCAGCTTGTCTATTCGGAATAATCATACTTCCTGGCGGAATAGTAAAATTCTCTTCAATATCACCTGTTTGTTTTAAAATATTTTTTACAAGAATAGGTTTCTCATTTTTATAGAGTTGAATATCTTGAAATTTTAATTTTTCAGCAAGTGTATTAATTCTTGTATTATTTTTAGTTGGTAATATTACAAATGTTCTATTGGCATAGTTGCTATCTCTAGAAACGTTATATCTTCTTCCTTCCCAAAAGTCTTGATACATTGATTTTGAGTTTTTGAGAAGAGTCTTAAGGTTCACCATAGTACTTACATATTGATGATGAACTGATTCCTTATATGATTGAATTGTTCCTTCAGGTCTTCTTACACCATCTTCTGCCATTCTTGATTGTTCATATAAAATTCCTAAAGTGCCCCTGAATTGAACATAAAATGAATAACCAGGATATAAATCTTCATGCCATTCACCTGTATAAAAACGCCAATCTCTTTCATCAAATGCGTTACCTTGATCTTGTGCAAATATATTTCCCCATTTAAGTAAGTCTTTATCAATATTTTTGTTTATAGGCTCTCGTGGCGGTCCTGTCATAAAGGTATCTTGTGGTCCCATTTCATGAGCGTCTACTAATATTTGAGGACTCCACTCATTAATAAGTTTTACTCTTCCTTGAGTCTCAGGTTGAGTTAAATATATCCAATCTCTATTTAAATCAAAGAAATAATGATTTGTTCTTCCATAGGGCCAATCACCTGTATGAAGTAGTGATTGATCGTCATAATTGGGTGCTGTTCCTCTATATTCTTGTAATGATTTAGCAAATCTTGCTCTTCCGTCAGGATTCATCATTGGATCAATAATGATCAGCATTTTATCTAGCATATCAAGAGTTTCAGGATCCTCGCTAGCTATGAAATGATATATTGCTGCCAATGCAGCATCTGCACCAGAGGTTTCATTTCCATGAATTGAATATGCCATCCATGCAATTGCAGGCAACTTATCAATTAAAGCTCTCGCTTTATTTCCATTTGTATTCTCACCGTCAGATAATATATTTATGTTCTCTTTTATTTCATCTAATTTTGATAGGTTCTCTGGTGATGATATAAAGATTGCATACAGCGGACGACCTTCATGACTTTTTGCATACTCCTTAACTATCATTCGATCAGATTGTTTTGCCCATGCTAATACTGCATTAGATATTTGATAGGGCGCTGCAACACGTTCTCCAACTTCAAATCCTAAATAAACTGATGGTCTATCAATTTCACTAGAATATGTCCCATCTAAAATAACACCATCATATAAATCTTCTGACTTTGAAGTAGGTTCCATTAATGTATTAGCACTAATATTTAATGAAACTAATAATAGAGAAAGTGTTTTTATGTGCATTTTATTACCCCAATAAGATGTATATGTTTATATTGAATAATATAATAAAAGTATAAATTAATGGAGTTAATATGAAAAATTTAGTAATTGTTTCTTTTCCTGCAAAAGAGGGCATGTTAGAAAATCTTAAAGAAACTTTAAAAGCTGCTTTACCAGATACAAGATCATTTGATGGATGTATCTCAGTTGTAACTTATATAGAGGACGCATCTAATACTATTCATTTAATTGAGGATTGGGAATCGCTTGAACATCAAGCAAAATACTTAAACTGGAGAGTAGAGACTGGATTACTTGATATTTTGGAGCCTTTATTAGAAGGTGGCGCATCAGGATTAAAAGCAACAATTTGTGGAGAACCTCATCATGATATTTAAATCACAAACTCACATAATTATTACTCTATATTTTATAAGCTCTATAATTTCTGCAGATAATTTTGATGATCAAAGAGGAATGACGAAGTTACTTGGTATAGAGACATATAAAAGGTGTGCACAACAAATGAGTGACCCTAATGCAAAGGTATATGAATTATCATATGAAAGAACATCTTCTATGCCTTTATCTCCCTTTGCAGGTGAATATAAACCAAAATTTCTACCAGAAATACCATGGGCAGGATCAAGACAGGTTTTTACAATGGATGTTCTTAATGAAGACGTAAACGACGGAAATCAAGGAACTCAAATGGATGCATTAGGTCACTTCGGTTATACAGACGAAGTTTGGGATGGCAATGGTGAGGCTGATTTATCATCATTAAAATATTTTGGTGATTTTGATGGAAAAGAGGTAAAACCAAAGCCAGATTCGCCATTAAACAAACTTGGTATCGAAACAGTACCACCCATTATTACAACTGCTGTTTTCTTGGATGTAAGAAAGCACATATTTGATGGACGAGCAATGAAAGCAGGTNAATACGTAACAGTTAAACATGTTAAAGATACTATTAGTAAAACTAAATTAAAAGACAGAGGAATATTACCAGGTGATGTTGTACTAATTAACACTGGTTGGAGTGACAATTATCAAGACCCTGATGAACTTGGACTTTACTATACCAAAGCACCTGGTGTTTCTTATAATCTTGTTAAGTACCTTAGTGACAAAAAAGTTGTTGGAGTAGGGTTGGATACATGGGGTGTTGATACATTTGCAGATGAATCTGAATATGGTCCTGAAAGATCCCAAAATCCAAAAGGTATTGCAAATCCAGCACATCATTATTTTTTAACACAATCAGGTGTCCATACTCTTGAGAACTTCAAACTTAAAGAGTTAGCTGAAGATAATGTTGAATTGTCATGCGTAATAATATTACCTTTAATGACGAAGGGTAGTTCAGCATCACCAATTAGGCCAGTTGCTATAGGTATATCTTCGTAGGATTAAGATATATANGTTCGCATAATATATATTATGTTAAATAATATATATCAAGAATACCATATATGTTTACCAAATTGATTGTGTAATACTGTTTTATTTGATTCTAAGTAATATTTAAGACCTTTTACGACTGAATTTAAGTAACTTTGAAGCACATACTTAACATAAACATTGAATACTATTACATTAATAAAATTATATTTATAAGGTAAATATGGTTTTGCCGTAATTTTTATAATAGATTTGTTTTTAGAATCTTCAATCTGCCAAGTAATGTCTGCAAGTTTTCTATCCTCAAATATTTCAAGCTTATAACCATTTTCATTCCATTCAGTAAATTTTCTCAAGTATTGCTTTCCACTATGATATATAACAATATCTTCAGAGTTTTCCTGATCCCATTTGATTACTATATTTTTTTTACAAAAAGGATGAAATTTTTCAAGGTTATTCTCACTTTTAATTAAATCAATAACTGTATCAGGTTGTTTGTTAATTTCTAATTGGCTTTGNATTATCATCTAACAGANTTTCTTGTCCAAAATTTAAGCATATTTTTAGTNGTATCNTCTTTTACTATAAAGTGATGATAGATAGCCGCTAATATATGGATAGTTATNAAGGCAATAATTGCATTTGTTGCAAACTCGTGAATGCCTCGAATTAACTCAAACATATATAAATTNTCTACTTCTGATGACAAATTAAATAAGCCAAACACCACAATTGGATCATTTGTAAAATTAGCTGCTGTTATTCCAGACACAATTAATAAGCCCATAAGAAAATAAAGTCCAAAATGACCTAATTTTGCCAAATATGTTTGCCATAAAGGCATTGTCTGCGGTAGATTTGGGGCTCCATAGCGATATCTTAATATTATTCTTANAACAAACAANAAAGTAACTATCATTCCAGCTGTTGCATGATCAACTCTTGATTCTAAACGATCNNAAAGTTCCATTTCACCCCCAAATTTTTGAGCAACATTTAAATCAAGCATTATGATAATCGCCATCAACCAATGGATAATTTTTTGTATTNTTAGATAATCAATCATTATTCTCTTGGAGGAAGTCCTTTAATTCTTTGAATAGTTGCATTCGTTCCTGCCCTTCTATGTTTACTTAATTCTTGNTAATCAACATCATTCCACCAATTATTAGCATCTTCNTCAGTTGGAAANGAAAAAATAATNGCTCTTCCAGGTAATGGTTTTGGTCCTTCAAGCACATCTGGTGAATCATCATATGTAATAAATGNTCCATTATGTTTTTTTAAAATTGGAAAAAATCCTTTTTCATAAATCCTGTATTCGTCNGCATCATTTATAGTTAAATTTACNACTACATATANATTAATATTTGCCATTTTTNCTCCTTAAAAAACTAATATAANTATTATTAAACANCTTTATAAATTATTTATAAAATCTTTTATATGAGCTGTAATTTCATNNGGAGAATCTTCTTGGATGAAATGGTTACCTTTTACAGTTACTTCTTTAAGATTATTCCAGTCTCTTACTTCATCGCGTTGAGATCCAACCAGAAGAAATCCTGGATCAGCATTAATAAATAATTTTGGTATATTTGAATTTTTATGAAATTCTGCATTTTTATTGATTTCAANGTAAGTATCATTAGGCTCTCCATCAAGAGGAATATTTCTAGGAAACGTTAAAGTTGGTCTNCTATCCTCACCTGGATTTAAAAAAGGTCTCAGATACTCCTCTTTTGTTTCGTCTGACATGGGCGTTATAGGATCGGCAAATAAAATTCTTTCCACAAAGATGTTTTTATCAAGAATTAACTCTTCTCCGACTTCAGATCGAAATAATTTAAATATCTTTGTTCCAGCTTCTGGCCATTGTTCCCATTTAAGCGGAACTGTAATCCCTTCCATGAATGTTATTGANGAAATTATCTCAGGGTGCAGTCTTGCAAACTTTAATCCTAGACCNCAACCCCAATCATGAATTACAAGGTTGATTTTTTCTCCAAGATTTAATTTGATTAAAAATTCGTCTAAAAAATTATAATGACCATTAAATGAATATTCAGAGTTATCAATACCTTCAAGCTTTTCTGAGTCTCCCATGCCAATTAAATCCGGAACAATTATCCTATGTGAATTAATAAAATTAGGAGCAATATTTCTCCACAAATACGATGATGCTGGATTTCCATGAATAAATACAATTGCATCACCCTTACCCTTATCAATGTATGCTAATTTTTTACCTTTAACATCTATATATTTTTTCATAGTTATCAAATATTAGAGGTTTAAGTACCCTCTAAGACTTATGTGTTAATAAAATCATAAATGGCATGTGCACATGCTTTTGGATTTTCAATTACATTAAAATGTGCAGCATCTGGAATTAAACAAAATTTATTGAATGTAGCCCCTTCCTTTAATTGAATTTCTTTATATAAACCTAAATCAGAAAGATATTCTTTTTTAAGAGGTACTGACGATTGATCTACAGCCGATGGGTAAATATCTTCAATTTCATTTCTAAATAAATTATATTTTCCAAAATATGGCTGATCAGAAATAAGAGATCCATTAGATGCTCTTTTAAATTCATCCTCCCCTTGGAATTGCATTATGGGTATCGAAGTATTTTTTAGTTTTATTCTATTCTGCACCTCAATATCCAGACCTCCTTGAATAAAAGATTGCTGAATTTTTTTGAAATATTTTTTATAAGAAACTTGAGATTTATACTTTAGAATTGTGTATCTATCATAAAGATCATTATCTCTTTTTGATGATTTTGCATTAATTTCAAATGTTTCAGAAAGCAAACGAATTGGTTTATTGAAATTCAAGACTTGAAAGAACAATATTCTAAATTGATGATATATAGACATTAATTTATGTGGAGGGCCAATAGGAATTTTTGGAGCTAAATTTTTCCATTCAGGCTCTATATAATTCCAAACTTGCGCGGCTCTTGAGTAGGTAACTACCTTTTCTGGATTATTAATACAAAGATTTTCTAGAATAACAGCTCCCCTATCGTGCCCAATAACATGAGCAGCATCAATTTCCATTTTATTCATTAATAAATTAACTGTTTTTGATTGATTAACATGGCTAAATTTTGGATCAATTTTATGAGTTGAAAAATCAATTTCTTTTCGAGTTATGAAACTTTCGCCGTTAGAAATAGCAAATTCATCAGAATATTCGATATCAAAATGCTCATCATAATAAGGCATATTAAAAATAATTATCCTAAGGGTTGAATCTATTTTATGAAGCTCATGTGCCAACCATGACATTGATTCAATTGGATCTGTTGGTATACCACCAATCAACAATAAGGTTTTATCTGAAGTTGCTTGATGATCACCAATCTCACAAATTGTATGATCTTCATTTTCAATAGAAACAAAATATTCCTTAAAATTTGGTTTTTTATTTGATGAAGTACTTCTGAAGAATATACGAAGATTTATATATATATCAATAAATACAAATACGATATAAGAAAGGATGCTTAGTAATCTATCTAAGAAATTAGTTATCATTTCTTGGGAATCCTAAATCAACCTTACTGTCAGCCGGATCTGGCCAACGAGTTGATAAGGACTTGGTCTTTGTATAAAACTCAATTGCTGATGGACCAAAACCTTTAGTTTCCGAGAATGCACTGTCCTTCCAACCACCAAAACTATGCGCATAAGTTGGTAAAGGAATTGGTACATTTATACCAACTGAACCAGCCTGAATCTCGTCAGACCATTTCTTTGCGACACCACCATCACGTGTAAATAAAGCAGCCCCATTTCCAAAATTATTTGAATTAGTAATTTTCATAGCTTCATCATAAGTTTTAGCTCTGACAAAAGATAATACAGGTCCAAAAATTTCATTTTCATATACAGCCATACCTGGTTTAACGTTATCAATTAATGTCGGACCTACAAAACATCCCTCCAATGAATTAGATCTAATTCTTCCATCTACAACTAATGTTGCTCCATCAGGTTCAGCACTATCAATAAATGAATAAATTCTATCTTTATTTTCAGGTGAGATAACTGGTCCTAATTGTGTTTTATCATCATCAGTAACACCCATGACCAAATTNGGCATCCTTTCTTTAATTTTATCTAAGAGTTCATCTGCTATATCACCAACAGCAACAACAACAGATACAGCCATGCATCTTTGACCAGCAGCACCAAAACTAGCAGAAACTGCAGCATCTGCTGACATATCTAAGTCAGCATCAGGAAGTACAATCATGTGATTTTTAGCACCACCCAGAGCTTGAACTTTTGTATTATGTTCAACTCCGAGCATTTTTAAGCTCTTTGCAGCAGCTGTACTACCGATAAATGCTAAGCCATCAACTTTTTCATGACGTACCAAAAATTCAACTGTTTCTTTGTCACCATTAACAACATTATAACAACCATCTGGAAGGCCAGATTCTTTCCATATATCAGCATATAGCCTAGACACAGAGGGAACTTTTTCGCTGGGTTTCCCAATATAAGTATTTCCAGTCACCAATGCCATAGCGCTGTGCAATAATGGAATCAAGATTGGAAAATTAAAAGGACCCACGCCAACGATAACACCAATAGGAAATCTTAAGTCAGCTATATCAATTCCACCTGCAACATTTTGACTATAGTGAGATGGGTAAAAGTGTTGAACACCAGCAATATGAGTCAATGCTTGAACTGCTCTATCAAGCTCAGCCTCGGCATCTGGTCTAGTTTTTCCAGCCTCACTTATACCTAAATCAATTATTTCTTTAGACCTATTAATGACATTTTGTCTAAATTTNANAATTAACTCTGATCTATAGATTAATCCAGTTTTTGACCAAGCTTTTGATGCTTCATAGGCAGATTCAACAGCCTTATCAGCAAGCTCATTTGTTGCACATAAGACTTCTCCAATTTCAGTTCCATATGAAGGATTATATATCTTTGACGTTTTATTAGATTCAGACGATGATTTTCCGTTAATAAAGTGATCAACTTTGTACATATAACTCCCCTTTATAATAAGTTGGTCTAAATATCCTAACCAGTTGACTAAAATAAATCAACCCATTAACTATTTACCATGAAGGGATAATATCTTAAATATGTTTGCCTTGAAAATAATTAAGATTTTAAATTTAAAAAGACCCCTCTAAAGGCTTTTTTAAGCTTTAGGCTTAGGAGCTGTCCATATTCCCATCAATAGAGCAATGGCTATGCCAAGCCAAAAAACTGTGCTTACTGGATCAGAGGGTACTAATCCTGCGTCAAGATAGCCAGTAGGCTCCATATTATCTACAAACCTTTGTCCACCTGGACTCAAAGAGTCTAATTGAGATAAACTGTAAGCCCAATTGTTGAAGAATGCTGGAAATCTATTCCAAGCTAATAAATTAAAAATCAAAACACATCCAGAAATTGTTGTTCCGAGTATTTTTTGAAATAAATTTGAACCTCTTTCTTGAGCTAAAGCAATAGCTTTAAACACCATCCATAACAAGAATAACATGGCAAACATAAACATTACCCGCCCTATAAATCCAATAGAGAAGTTATTA
>FUFK010064218.1_pt1 | contig 16009 bp, 17 predicted proteins | sample 1021851 | NCBI WGS metagenome assembly FUFK01 (sample SAMEA51879418, study PRJEB19060) | metagenome | reverse complement strand
TCCAACCAATCCACACATTGAAATATACTGCGTCATAAGTATACTTTCTGCTTCTGCAAGTCTGTCTGGAAATGCCAAAGTTAGGATAGTGGTAATACCCATAAGAATAATTAAAACCCATGCCATCCTTCTTTTGTTTGTTTGGTAAGCTTCTTTATCTGGTATAAGTTCACTCACTTGCTCTTTCTCCTTGACAGCAATCACCATCACATATCTTTTTACACTTCACACACTGGTAATGTCCATGCACAAATACTCTAGGTTCTGGACATCCACATACAGGACATGATTCTCTTACTTCTTGCTCTTCCATTTATCTAACCCCCTTATTCCTAATGCTGCTGAAACTGTTAAAAATAATAAATATGTATACCATTCAGGTAGTTCATTCAGTCTTTCAAAACCGTTCTTTACTATATCTTCCATTCCCGGTATAAANACTAAAATTGTTGGAATCAATATAACGATTGTTACAAGTTCATCTTTAAAACTATTTTGAGTTCCTTGTGCCATAATGATTTCCCACTTGCTATCATGTGTGGCCGCAGTCTTCATAATCTCTGCTTCTGCTGCAGCTTTNGTTTGTGCAAGTGTAGCTTTTGCTTTTTGTTTTTCAATTTGNCCTTGCATGAAAGATCCTGCAAGTTCACTAATTGGTCCTATNAATGCTTGAAACACTANGTATTTTCTCCNTTTGGTTCACCTATATACACACAGGTACTATACCCATTAAGATATTGATCATCCTTTGTTATACTGGATCTTACTTGAGCTACATATTCGTAGCATTTATCTGATGATGAAAAGGGAAAATTAACCATAGGAAAATTAACCCAAGTGGCACTCTCACCTAATGCCCACAATATTGTTATTACTGGAATCCACATTATGCTCTCTTCTTTCTTCTTCGTCTACCTGAAGCTGTAACAGACCACTTGACTGCTTTAGGTCCTGTCTTTTTACGAGCTTCTGCTTTACTAATCTTTCCTGCAACACGTTTAGGTCTACAGGCAGGATATGGTCTTGACTTCTTTTCTTTGCCAGAACGACCACATTTCTTTCCTGTCTTTACATCTCGCCAATCTTCCTTGAACCATTTTGTTAGTCCACCTTTAGGTTTAGCCATTATGCGTAAGTTCCACCACGTTTCTTGTATGTCCTGACTAGCCAAGCATTTGCATAGGCTGATGGATATACTTTAAATTTTCTTTTAGCTTCTGCTTTTACTTTTGCATATAAAGCTTTGTTTTTAGGTGTTGCACCTTTTTTCTTTGTAGATTTCTTTTTTTTCGTAGATCCACCTTTTTTCATCATTTTAAAGTCAGCACCACTAATTGTACCATCTTTATTTTTATCTAATTTTTTTTGACCACCTTTTAGCATTTCCATCTTCTCCTTGCTTGTCGTAATCTACTGTTTGGGTTTTTAGCAGCCTTTGGAAACTTCTTCATCTGTCCTGCACTTCTTGCACAATAAGACTTTCTTCTTTTTGCCGCCTTACTACCGGGTTTTACTTTACCAGTAACAGCAGTCTTTAACTTACTTCCCGGATTATCTCTTCTATACTTTGCAACACCTGCACGTGTCATACCTGCACCAGACTTTGTAGATCTAAAGTATTTTTTTGTTTTAGGTGGTTGTTTATCCCTTTTTCTTGCCATTATTAACCTATTCCTAGTTCCCCTAACTGTCTTTGGAGTTGTGGTATTTGTTCTCGAACTTTTGGATTAATTTCACTAAGACCTGCAGCTCTTTTTCTTCTTTCAAAAGGATCTAAAATTTCTATATCTTCCTCTGTAAAACCTTCACGTTGTTCTGTGTAACCTTCTGGTAACAGAAAAGATTTTTCATCATCAATCATTCTTTCATAAAGAACAGAAAGATTTACTGGTGTAAGAGGATTTAATTTTTCTAGAGTTGTTTTTTTATGTAAAGGATGTTTTACTCCTTTTATTAAACCATCGTGAAGTAATTCAATACTTGTAGGATCTGTTAAGAATTTTTTCATAGTATTTGCTTGAGCAACACGAACATCTTCTATTAGTTTCTTACTAAGTATCCATCTTGCACCAATGATCTGTCTAGCAAAACTATGTGCAAAAGAAAGTGCTGTATCAATACCCATACCAATTAAATTAAAACCTAATGTTCTTCGTGCTTTACCTACTTCTTTTGCTACGTATGGAGTAATATTTACAAGTTCTTCTAAATGTTGAAAAAGTTCTTTACCAGTTATACTTTTTTCTTCAAAGATTTCTTTTTTATGATCAAACATTTTTATTGTATAAACTTTNTCNTCNNNAGTTCCTTCAAGCAATTTTTTAAAAAATACTCTATAAAATTCATAAGATTGTTTTGCTGCAGCTGGATCAACTGTGAATTGATCTGCATGAGTTATAACTTCACCGTCTATCATTGCTGATGATTTTGGATTTTTTTGAGTAAAAAATTTATTTGTTTTAAAAGCTTTATTTACATAAGCACCTATAAATATATCAGTTAAAGCATTTCTTATAGCCATTGCTCTTTTTGGTTGTATTTTAGCTAGATCTTCTATTTCAAAAAGTAATTTATCTATACCTGTCACTACGTTTTTTGGATATTTGATTGTTCTACGTTCTGCTGCCATGTTATCAACTTGAAAAGCTTGAGATTCTCCATGTAAAACACCTGAATATCTTGCAACATCTTCTTTATCCAACTGATCTTCAATAGCTTTTATGTAAGGATCTTTAGCTGTTCCTACAGGATCTTTACCATAAAAACGTAAACCTTTTCCCTGTATTCTTCCTTGAGCAATAATTGTGTCAGCTATTTTTTCCATAGTAACTAACGCATTTGGTTCTGAGTCACCTCTTGAAACTTCTAAAATATTTTGAAACAAAGAAAGACCATCGCCCTTTTGTCTTTCACCCACGATATCTCTTAAATTTTTTAAAGCTTCATCTATTGATTCTTTGGTTTGTTTTCTGTAATTTACTTCTAATTCATTTTTTTGTCTGTGTATTTTTTGTAATAACGCTTTTGTTTTTGGATTTAAAAGAGATATTGTTTCACCTGAAGATAATTGGATATTATCAAGTTCATCAATGTAATCTAGATCAATCTTGTTTGTAAAAGAATGACTAATATCATCACGATACTCCATATTTAAATGTCTTCCTAAAGCCATATCAACTGATGTTTTTATTTCATCAAGTTTTGCAGACATTATTTTACCTTTGTCATTTACTGCATAGTTTTCAATTATAGATCTAAATGTATTTGTTACACCAGTTCTTCCNACTTTTGTTTCAGTNTTTTTACCTAATGNTTGAATTATTGTAGGATCAAGTAAATCCATAAAAAGACCTTCAGAATGTTCGTAAAGAACTTCATCTGCTTTATCTAAATCTTTTTGAAGTAACTTTTGTTCAGCAGCAAATCTTCTGTTTGCTTGTAAAGTTTCAGATATAAATTTTCTTCTCAAAGGTAGTGTGTTACTTGCCCAAATAGCGTTAGCTCTTTTTAACGCATCATTGTTAGTTTTACTTGCATTATCTACTAAAAATGCTTGAAGAGCATCAACTATTTCTCCATTATCTCTTCTAGCAGCAGGATCAGTTGACTCCATAGCTTTTTTTAAAAATTGTCCTCTTAATCTCACTAAATCTCTTAAAGATATTGAACCTTTTTGATAGCTATCTCTAATTGTATCTAAAGTATCACTTTGTGCTGTTAATCTATGTTTCTGTAAAAATTTTCTAATTTCATCTTGTGTGTCGTCTGTTGGCATAAACAAATTAAGTATTTTTTTATTTACTCTTTCTTTGTTTTTTATACTTTTGCCATCTGCTTTGGCTAAAGGTTTTAAAGAAGATAGACCGGGAAATTCAATATTAAATGATTCTAATGCTAATTCTCTGTTAGTGATTTGATTAATCTCCATATGTTTTCTTAACATAGTTTCATATACAGAATCATCACCACCCACAAAAAACTTTCTAACCAAGAGTTGTATTTCTCTATCTGATAAACGATTTAAATATGCTAACTTTAATTCAGTTGCAAATTCCTCTAGTTTACTACCACTAGGTTGTATGTTTAAAAGACTTGGTTGACCTTTTCTTGCGTCAGCTTGTTCTTTTAATTTATCTATTATAGTTCCTGATTCAACAATTATTTCTTCTTTTGTTTGTGGATTAGTGTAAGCTTCTTCATAAGCTTTATCTGCTTTATCTCTAGCTTTAGCTGTAGAACTGTCTAATATTGTTTTTTGAAGTATACCGTTGTTTTTAGAAACTTCTTGAGATTTAGTTATATTTTTTCCACCTTTAGTTGTAACTATATCTGAATCTGTTAAACCTAGACGATTTGTTAAATCTACAATTTCATTCTCTATCTCTTCTGATAGTTTATTGTACTCAAAAGCATCAGGATTTTTTGATTTTGTTAAGGCAGTTGGTAGATTTTTACTAGATTCTTTTGGTGTTCTCTTTATAGAGTTAATGTCAGCTTCTGCACTTCTTGATAGATTTTCTACTTCTTTTATAAAATTACCTAGTTCAGGAACACCTTCGGCAGACTGTCTTAAATCCATTATTCTATTTCTAATTTGAGTTAATTCAAGAGCTTGTTTTTCAATTATGTTATCAAGATCTCCCTGTACCATAGTTTTTGCAAAAGCTTTACTTGCACTAAATGTCCAGTTTACATCTGCTTGACCTAATAGAGCAGCTTGTATAGATCTTAAATTATTTAATTGAAGAGCATTATGAACTAACGGAACAAAAAGATCTGCTTGACCTTCTCCATGATTTATTCTAACTTTCTCATATAAATCATATGCTCTTTTAAGACCCTGTAGAAGTTCATCTCTTTTTTGTTTATCAGGCATATTTTTTATATGCTCCATAATTCTTTCATATTCTTTGTACTCTAAAGAACTTGTTCCAAGAATTTGTCTTTTCTTTGCTATTAGTTGTTCTCTTGTTAAACCTTTTTCATTTAAAGATGATGGAAATAAAGCGTTAACAGGTTTATTAATAATAGGTATATCTTTTAATAATGGAACTCCTAAAGGAACACCATTAGCTCTTAAAGCAAGATTGACTGAAGCTTCTCTAAAATACATTTCTGTACCTCTTTTACCAAATTTATTAGCTTGATTAGCCGTCATCTCAGCCATATTTGCAAAAAGAGCAAACAAAAAAGTTTTAGGAAGACCTGCTACAGGAGGAATAAAAACACCACCACCTATAGCTGCAAGAGGACTTAACCATGCTGAGTTTTCTGGAAAAAATCTTTCAATACCCATAACTCCCATAGCTGCACCAAAGGCTGCAAAACCTTCTTGTCCATATAAATCTCTCCAATATTTTGAATCTACTCTAAGACGATCTTTTTGTAATCTTAGATTATCAATTCTATTTAATTCAGTATCTACAGTTCCTACTGCTTTCTCTTTAAATCTTCCTGTTTTAACAGTTAATTTTCTGTCAGATATATCAACTCTTCCTTTTAAAGCATCTTCTTGAACTTTTTTTAAATTTTGTCCTTTGTATTTTGTTGCAAAAGCTTTTTGTATATTTACAGAAGACTTGTTTATTTCTTCACTTAATGAAGCTACTCTTCTTACGGATGTTAATGCTTTAATAAATTTTAAAGGAACAAGGGGAGTGAAAAATTCACCAGTTAACTCTGTAGGTTTACTTAATCTTGTTTTATATCTAGCTTTAAATAATTTTTCAGCAGGAGCAAAGAATGAGTCTATTGTTTCATGTATTTCTTTTTTTGCAATAGCATCTCTAATACTTTCATGTTTTTTATTTGCAACTGTAAACATTTTACCGTAGTTGTGATCTGTATCGTAATCTTTATCACCTGTAAAGCCTACCATAGCTTCTTCGCCAATATCTCTGAAAAAAGTACCAACAGTTCCTGCAACAGCAGGTGCATAAGCTCTTACTGCTGCTCCTGCTTCTACTCCAAATTTTGCTGTATCTTTAACCCCTTTTACCATACCTCTAGGAAAAGATTTTAAAGTTTCTGCACCACCTGCAATTTCTTCTGCAACTACTCTTGGTATGCTTTGACCAAATTCAATTCCTTGTTGAAAAAAAGATTTCTCTTCTTCTTTCTTTTTTTCGTCTTCATTATTATTAGATAATAATTTTTTTTGATATAAACTCATTAATAATTCCTTACTAATTCATCTTGTTGTATTCTTTGAAAAAGTGCGTCAAGAAATAAATCGTTAAGACCTACTATTTGATCTTGGTCATTATATTTATACATAAACTCATCTACTAAAAATGTAGCTCTATCAAGTGGTATATTAGGACCTACCCTTTGACCATTTCTATCTACGTTTAATCTTAAAGTATTTATTAAATCTGATCGTATTGGCAGTATTAATTCATCACTAATGTATTTAGCAGGTTTTTTCCTTTTAAGATCTTCTCTTGCTGCATCTAAATTTGTTAAATCATATGAACCTCTAAACTCATCTATACCTTTTTTAAAAGGATCACTAGGATCGTTTATTAAAGTAGTAGCTAAATTTGGAAGAACATACTCTATAACTTTTTTATCATATTGAGTATTTATTTTCTTTTGATTTTCATCTGGATTGTCAAAATTTACATTAACAGATAAATTAGCTAATTCTTCAAATTCAGAATCATTTTTAGAAAGACCTAAATCACTTAAATTTTCATCATTTATGTTTAAAAAATTATAACTTGGTAATGTTCGTTGTTCTGGAGCTTGTTGAGTTGTAGCTAAAATATCTTGACTTCTTACATCAGAACTTTGACTACTATCGTAAATGTAAGCTTTACCATCACGCATTAAACCATTAGCTTCTGAGTATGCTCTATCAAGATAAGCATCTGTAATAGCAGAGATATCGCCATGTACACCCATGCCACCATAGTTAAAAAGATTGTCAGCTCTAACTTCTGCTTTTGTAAGTTCGTGTCTAACTCTTAATAGGGCATTAACAAGAGTTTTACCTGTACCTGATCTGTAAAGAGAATTATATATAACTTCAAAGTCAGCATTTGATATAGTTCTACCACCACCTGCACCTCCACCTTGAACAAGTGAAGCTAAGTTAAAAGCAAGTCTAATTTTTGATGCTTCTATTAACATTCTTTTTTCAAACATTTCGTCTGCTAAACTTTGATTTCCGTTTGCAGCTTTTAAAAAAACTCCTCTACTTTTAGCAATCATTAATGAGTCTACATTATTTTTGTAGTCTTGTTGAGCTTGTCTTACTTTACCTCCATAGTCTGTGCCTATACCTGCTGCAACATCATATCCAGATTTATTAATTTCAGATTCCGTAGTATAAAATGAATCTGCTAAGATAGACTTAGTTCTAGCACTTAATTGTTNATNTCCAGAAAATATAGTATCAATATTTGAAAAAAATTCTTTTATGTTTTGTATACCTTTACCTATTCTGTAACCTGTATCAAAAAGACCTGCACCTGTTTGACCAGATTTTAGAAATTCTATTGGTATTTGTGATTGTAAATTTAAAATATATTCAACAGCAGCAATACCATCCCTTGCTGTTGTTCTTTGACTTTCAGCATTACCTATAACTGTAGGACTAGCAGCATTAGCTAAATAATTAGGTTTTATTCTAGCTGTTGTTAAATTGTTAGTAGTGTCTACGATTAAAGTATCAGGAGCTACTTGTTTTGTAAAATAACCTAACGCTATAGTCTTTGCCATAGCTTTTCTTGCAGCTATTGGTATGTACCCTGTACCACTTTCTCTTATAATTTCTGTCATTAAATTTTTAGTTTGGTTGTATAAAACACCCATATCTTCAGAATTTGCTGAAATTCCTGTGCCTAAACTAGCTACATCAGCAAAATTAATTTTGTTATCTTCCATAAACAAAACAGATGCACCTGCTCTAACAGAATCATCTATATTAGGTACTTGATTCAATGCCTGTGCTACTGCGAATACACTATTAAACTCTTTATTTTGTGGATTTGAAAAATCGATAACACCCATTTTAGTAAGAGATCGTTTTTGATCTTCACTAATGTTTATGTTTCCTACTTTTTTTGCATCTTTTTTTATAAGGGAAACTCTACCATCTTTGTGTCTATAAAAAGCGTATGAACCATCAGATCTTTTAAAAGTATTTGCAAGTTGAACCTGATTTCTTTCTTTTATATATTCTTCTAAACTTTTATTATTGTATGCTGTTCCTAAACTTTGAAATGAATCAAGTAAAGGAGAAAACAATTCCATATCTTGTGTTTTACCAGATTTCATTTCAGTAGAACTCATAGGACTTAATCTAAGCATATACATTCTACTTAGTTCTCCTTCGTCTAAATTACCTTGAAATTTAGATAAGCCATCATAATAACCAGTTACAAGTTTTGACCAAGCTTCAGGATTATCTGCAATTGCAGTTTTTAATGCTTCACCATTAGGTCCTTTTAATTCATTGTTTAATCTTTGTATGTTAAGAAAAGCTGTTTTTTCATAATCAAGTTTATCGTCTTTACCCTTCTTTGTATCAAAATGAAGATACTTTGTGCCTTCAGTATCACCTGCTGATGTATAGATTAAACCTGATCCTGCTCTTATAAGACCTTGATTTTTATTTATTTCTTCAGCAATAGCTGCCTTTTCTAGTTCTAGTTCTAAGTTATTATTCTTTACATCATTTTCAAGAATTTTTTGTTGAAGTTCGTAATTTTTTTCTTTTAAGTTAAATTCACGTTCTGCAAGTGCGTTTTGTCTTCTACGCTCTTTACCTGCTAGATAACCTTTAGCAACACCACCTGCAAATGCACTTGCCATAAATCCCATTACATATCTCCTCTAGACATAAAGCTAGACACCATAACATCTTTATTTTTCTCAATAAATTCTTTATCTTTTTTATGTGCTTTTTCCATTATCTTAACGTATTCTTTTTTGTTTCCATTTCTTAATAGTTCTAATGTTTCTTTATCACTCATTGCAGGTTTTGGAAATTCATTAAGAATTTTAGGTGTTACTCCTGCTTCATTACCAATACGTATAATATGTCCTGCCAATGCAGGTTTTAAAAGTTCAGCAACATCAGGAGAGTACATACCTTCTGAAAAAAGTTTTAAAGATAAACCATTAACTATTGTTTCTACAGTTACCCCTACATACANAAGTTTACCTATAGTTTCTTCAACGATAGGAGATTTAATTGTTTTTACAAGTTTTTCATAAGCTTTCTCAGGATCAGAATCTAATGATGGTTGTTCCCACTGCCACTTGCCCGGATCATCTGTTAAACTTTGTCCGGGTGTTGGAGCAGAAAATGGATCGCTTTTTGCTAATATTTCTGGATTCATATTTATTTCCTTTTTAATCTAGGTCCTTCACCTGCATCAACACCAAAATCATATTTAATTTGTCTAATAATAGATTTAGCTTTGTTTTCATTTATTGCCTGTTGTACTACCAAATCAACAGCATTGTCTGCACCTCTNTANGCATCTTGATATATTGATTGAAAGATTCTATCACCAANTGCTNTNTGTGCAGCANCACCACCTTTTGTTACANNTGCACTNTCCANTNTAATTTGTNTTGCTCTGTNCATAGCATCTCTTCTTTTTTCACCAAGTTCAAACTCTGCAAATGCTTTTTCACCTGCTCCCACTCCTTTTTTTCCACCAAGAAATTTATTTAAACCTATTCCTACTAATGACGTAAGTAAACTCATATTTAATCTCCTCCACCAAAGTCATAGTTATCCAACACTGTTTCTAACAGATCACCAAACAANCCACCTATAGCTGCAGATGANTCAGCATCNACTTCAGCTTCAAACATTTTAACAGCAAACTGTTGTCCTAGTATTGTCATAGCCATATTAAAGTTTTGTGCTTCTTTATTTGTAGCTGTGTTGTATGCCCAACTTGCTTCATCTCTGTACTGTTGCCATAAATTATTTTGTGAAGCTGTTGTTAAACCTAANANNGCTGCAGCNTTNANTTTATTTGCGTTGTTTTGTNNTGCNTTNTTNANTGTGTTTANNTTTCTTCTCCACGCAANATTTGATTGATCTATTTGNANNCTCATTTCAGCATTAAACTTATCACGTGCATCTTTTAATTTTGCATTGTATCTTGCTTGAGCGTTATATTGATCTACGTTGAATTGATCTTGTGCAGCTTTTCTATCTGCATTTTGTTTTGCGACTGTAGCACCTAATGTATCATAGTATTGATTTACTTGATTTTCACTTGTTGCATTAAATTGAGCTGCAGCATTTTCAGATGCTTGATTGTTAAATAATCTTTGTGTATCTGATTGGAACTGTAGAACCTCTGCTTGTTGTTTATTACTTAGGTTTGCCATGTCCATGTCTAAAAATGCTTTAGCGTTTGCTAATTCTGCTTGTTGTGCATTAGTTAAGTTTGCCATATCCATGCCAACAATAGCTGCAGCTTGTTGAACAGCCATAGCTTGTTCATTTGATACGTTTGTTAGCTCCATTGATTGTGCCATTTTAGCATTTTCTAATGCAACAGTTTGATCAGATGTAAATTGTAAATTATTAGCTTCAGTAAATTTAGAAGCATTTACGACAGCAGCCTGTTGTTTATTTGTTAGTTCTTGTCCTAATATAGTCGCTCTCATTTGAGCGTTCAAGACTGCAGCCTGTTGTTTATTATCAAGATTCTTTAGTTCAAATGTTTGAAAAGCTTTGGCATCTTGCAGAGCTATCTGAACACTACTTTCCATTGCGGCCTGCATAATAGCTTGTCCTGCCATTGAAGAAGCACCAACACCTCTTGCCAACATCTGAGCATTAGCAGCACGTATAGGTCCTGCAGCATACGATGGTATTTTACCACCTTCAAAATCTTTTTCTAATAGTTTAAGTTGCCCTCTTGTTGTAGCTAAATCAGAAGGTTCTGCAGTTGCTGCACTTATATTTATTTCTGATAATTGTTCAGGTGTTGCTAATGCAGGATCAACGAGTTCATCCTCTCCAACAACTCGTTTACCAAACTCATCAACCTTACCTGCTTCTCCTCTTGCAGCAGTAAAGTCTGCCGTAATACTTCCTTGTTGACCTTCTGCAGGTCTAGTTACTGCACCAGTTTGAGCTTCTAAATTTCCTAACTCATCTACAGTAGAAGCTTCATAGGATGCAGGATCTTTTCTTTCAGGTGCTTGTGGAGTATCTGGATCTGCAGCTTGAGCAGTTCCATCTCTTGTCTTTTCAGGCATATTTGGATCTGGGGTAATAACTGCAGGTTGTGTGACAAAATCCATAGGTACAGGATCACCAATATCACCGGGAAATTTCTTTTTACCACCAACGTAATATTCTGATTCTTCAGGATCAAATAATTGATCATCTTCAACCACAAGATCTTCAGGTTTAAACTCACCTGCACCAAGATCTACAGTACCTGCAGCTTGTTCTCCTATTGTATCTCTTATAGGTTTATTTCTATCATCTACTGTTGTCATATTACTTGCCTATTAGTATCTTATCTAACTTNTCTTCTAATCTNTTCATAGCATCCATAATGTCGTGCATATCTTCTTTTACATCATCACGTTTTGCATATTCTTCACGTGTCTTATTAAGAAGGATATCTAAGCGTTTTACTTCTCCAAGCATACTACGAAACATCCATATAGCAGGTGCTATTACAAGTGTGAGTACACCATTCCAAAAAAGTATTGGACTTATTTCCATAATTAACCTTTAGGATATTTATCTTTTACAGCTTTAATAGTTTTTTTCCAACCATCAATTCCATTGTGGTATAAATCATCTAACTGGTCTTTAATAGACGGATAAGCTACTGCTCTATCCCTTTGATATTTGTTATTATCATAAATAGTTTTAAGTTCTGCTTGTTTATCTAATATTTGTTTTTCTGTAATTTTAGTTGGGTTGCCATCATGCCAAATTATATTCTTAATATTTTGTTTAGCAACGCTTACCTGTGCATCTGCTTTTATTGCTATAATTGCACTTATAATATCAGTCATCCTGCTATCTCCATCGCTGTAATTGATGATGTATGTCTTGAAGCATTGTCATTGTCTGTATCATAAACAGTTCTTCCTACAGATAGTGTTGTTGCTCTAATTTTTACTTGTGGTTTATACGTTAATTCTGAGGTAACACCGGGTGAATCTAAAAATATAGTTGTTCCTATTCCTCCACCATACTGGGATTCATCTATACCATACAAACCTGTTGCTGTAAATCTATTTCTGCTACCTGCAGTAGTTGCTCTAAATATTTCAGTTGAACCTCTTACAAGAGTAAAACCACCTCCTGCATCTCCCATTGTTATTGGACAATGAAGAAGTATTAAAATTTTACTTGATGATGATTTAGGTGTTATTAATACCTTAAAAACATTACCACTACCATCATCTATATCAACAAAAGATGTACTGGTTGTATCAAAATCATAAGTTATAGCTGTTTGTTTAACCTGCAACACTGAGTCTTGTGGTAAACCTAAATGTCCTGTTTTTGATACTGCCATTAGTCTGCATCCTCTATTGTAAGTTCACCTGCATCAACTTGTCGTTTNATTTCATCATACTCTTTATTTCCAACACATATTGGAACATTCATAGGAGTATCGCCTATAACAGCTTTATAAGCAGAATGTTTCTTAGTGTATGGGTCTAATATTTTTTTAACTGATTTAAAATGTATTATACCATCTGCAATTAATTTAATATCTGCCATATTTTTGACTCCTATAACTCTGCTGTCGCTTCAAAAAACCATCGAATACTATTAGCGTCATTTCCTGTTGCTGGTCTTTGAACAGAATAGTTTTTACTTCCTGCTCTAAATACAGTACCAGTTTCACCATTGTATTCATTCGTTCCGTGTTTAGTTGTTGAAACTTTATCTTTTGTACCTGCTATATCATATAATGTTATAGTAGGTGTAGTTCTCATTTCAGTATATAAAGTATCATAGGCTATCATTTGTCCAGTGCTATTTCCACTTGAAACATTACCATCATTACCTAACTCACCATCGGTTGTAGCAGAACCTAATGCACCTTCATAATTATATGATTTTTGATAATATCTATAACATCTATGTAAATTGTCATTAAAACTTTCATATTTAAATGGTTGAGCAACATCACCTATATCTAACTGTACACCTGTAATTTCCATATAATCATCATCTGCTCTTCCTATATTTAAAGTGTGTCCTGCCCATCTATTAGCTGTTGTTTGATTTGCCCAAGTAGTAGGTGCAGTTCCACTTGTTTGGTTTGTTCCACTGTCAATAATCCATCTAAAAGCCAAACCACTTGATGCGGCTTTATTAGCAGCTACTTGTTCAAAATCAGTATTTGCAGGAAAAGTTACAGATTTAAATTCCCATGTATTTGCTTGAGATATTGTGTAACTTTTTGTTGTTTCAACTGTTGCACTACTATGTGTTGTTTGTGCTTCAACAATACCAGTACCAGTTTTATTTGATTTTACATACCATGATAAAGTAAACCTTTCAGCATCTGATTGTCCAAACTTTAATCTTTGAGTGTCATATCCTTCAATATTATATAGAAATTGTACAAAGTCTGCACCTGCAGGTGTACCACCATTAGAAGTGCATAATGCTTTTACAGATGTTTCAAATCCTGTTAATCCTGTTGAACTGTTTTGAGATAAAGTCCATGTTCCATGACCACTTGGTTGAAACAACCATCTGTCTACTTGAAAGTTATTTCCAGATGTTATNCTTGCTAAAGATGTTCCTCTTTGTGCAACACGACAATCCCCATTAATTATCATGTTAGGAATTGATATGTTATTGCCTTCAGATGCTGTAGCTAAATCTGCGAATGTTCTTGCTCTGCTCATTAAGTACTCTGACTTTCTGCCCAAGTTTTATAATTAGCTTTAACTGTGTCAGTCCAAGCTGCTTCAGCTATGGCTTTTACAGAAGCATCTTCACCACTAATGTCAGTNGCAGTATGTGTCCANTTACCATCNNCANCTTTNNNNGANTNAAANGGNNNTAANACATGACGATGAAAAGAACGANTTANTTCTNTNTTNGAACCATCTGNTTGTTCTTCCATNATCTTTGTTGCCTTGTCGNACTTGNATNTNCCANGTNNNTACGACNTCNATTTTATCGTATTCTATTTCTTTNGTTATATCACCATTTGCCATANTNTTTTCTCCTTTTTAGGCTTCCAACTCTAGCAATCCACTAGAGTATTCCTTTACGTTGTAAGATAAGTTAAATTAAATTGAAATTCATCATTTGCACCTAAACCACCATTTTCTGCTTGTAGACCAAGATTAGTTGATGTGTTGTAATGGACATTTCCGTAAGATTGTCCATCATTACCCTTAATAAAAAAATCACCTTGTTGACTCGTTTGTATTGTTACTCCATGAGTTACCATAGATGATAAATAAGAACCTCCATCTGATGCAATTGCAAAAGGTAAACCAATATGTACATTTCCTTGTGGACTTGAAGTACTGTGTATTCTAGCATCACAACTAGCTATTACTATTCTTCCTATTTTTATATATGTTCCTGTATTATGAGTATCTTTCAAAGTAATTGTTCCTGAAGTAGCTGTTGTGAGTGTAACAGTATAAGTTCCTTCCTCATAATCATCAAGAAGTTCAGATGACTTACCTGCTAAATCACTTGTTGCACTAAAATCTATACCATGACCACTAGCTACAGTTACGTTACCATCAGTTAAAGTTAGTCCATCAGCGACTGTAAGACTACCACCTATTCCACCACTAAATGTAACAGCACCACCAAACGTACCACCACTTGAAGCACTTACTGTATCACCTACAGCAAACACATCATACACTATCACAGTCACTTCATCATTTGTACTAAGTGCTGCTAGACCTGCTATCGTGTTAGCAGTGCTTGTGTTATAGTCTGTTGTTGGTTTTAGTAGAACACCATTGAGATACACATCAACGTATGCACCATCTGTAAATGTTAGAGTAGCACCATTAGCATCTGATCCACTTACGGATGTAGCACCACTTGATGTAATAAGGTATACAAACCTATTTCGTACTCCAAACTGTGGGGATTTTCCTATGTATGGCATTATTTCTCCTTTATGTTGGGTAAATTACAGTCATTATAAATATTGCATCACCACTTAATTCTGAACCTTGCATGGCTGTAGTTCCACCTGTATCATCCCACAATCTTAATTGAGCTTCACTAACACCTGCACCAACTTGATAACCCATAACATGACCTGCAGTTATATTAAAATTTGTTGCTCTTCCACAAGCAAACCCTGATGCAGTTCCTATAGTATTTCCACTCATAGATGTAAAGGGTAATCCAGTAACTTTAACATCACCACTAACACTTCCTAATGAGGATATTCTTATATAAGCTGTGACATAGGCTAATCCACCTATCTTTCTATAATATCCAGTATCCCAACCCCCTGATTGAGCAGTGGCATTATTACTTCCATCTGTAAGTGTCCAATTCCAAGTACCTTCCTCATAGTCATCAAATAATTCGTTATCTTTACCACTTGCATCACTTGTTGCACTAAAGTCTATGCCATGACCACTTGTTCCTACAACAAGGTCGCCATCAGTAATAGTTAAATTACTTGTGCCACCCACAGTTACTGCACCAGTAAGAGTAGCATTTGCCGCAGTTAAATCCTGTGCAGAAGGATGTGTTGCTGTACTTGCAACTGCGTTGTGATGCAACACATAAATATTGTTTGTGCCACTTGGAGGTGCGGCAGTAAATGTTAATGTTGTACCACTGACTGAATATGCTGTTGTTGGAATTTGTCTTACATTTTCTACAAAAACTGCAATACCATTTGTCGTTGCCGCTTTAGACAATGTAAAAGCAGTCGTACTAGCGTTGCCACTAAATGTATCTTTAGTGACTGATGCAAAGTTTGCTGCAGGTTGATTGCCAACATAAGGCATGTTAGGTTATCTCCATAATACTTAATGTGCC
>FUFK010068975.1_pt1 | contig 16013 bp, 23 predicted proteins | sample 1021851 | NCBI WGS metagenome assembly FUFK01 (sample SAMEA51879418, study PRJEB19060) | metagenome | reverse complement strand
TGTGCACAGACAGTTTGTGTATAACATGCGATATGATGAAGACGAATCAATTAAAGGTGACGTAGAGATATTACCAAAAGGTGCAATTAATCTCGCAGTTAAAGAAACTGTTAACGTCAGAAGAATAGAATTTCTTAACGCAACTGCCAACGAAATCGACATGGGTATCGTTGGTAAAGAAGGCCGTGCAGCGATACTTCGTGAAGTGGCTAAAAGTTTGCAAATGCCTGTGGACGAAATTGTTCCATCTAGGGAAAAAGATACTTATCTGCAAGAGTTATCTGCTAGAAGGGAGATTGAGGCTGAACAAGCCCAGCAACCTCCTGTAAAAAGCGGAACGCCAACTCAACCAGACGGTAGCCCAAAAGGTGGAATGGATGGAAACATAGTTAACAACCGTAGCATTGGGAGGAAGTCATGATAAGACCAGACCTTAAAGTTGTTAAGTCTCTAGCAATAGTTGAACGCCAACACTCTGATATATTAAAATTTTTAGAGGAGTGGCAAAAACATGAGTTAGACCAGCTACCAAATGTTACACAGAACGTGGCACTTGCACAGGGACGGTGTCAGGTTCTGAAAGAGTTAGTGGAACTCATTAAAAAGTCCCCAGACTATACGGCAAAGTCATGAGACAGCTGTTAGATAACGCACACCAATAGGAGCGAAACATTATGGCAATACCAAAGCAAGTTCAAAAACAATCTGAGGATGTACAAGCGTTGTACAAGGAACTTAACGAAGAAACAGAGAAGAATGCTGAAGAAAAAAGTGCAGAAGAAGTTGCACTAGAAGCTAAAGCTGAGACTGAGACTGAAGTACCCGTTGAAGAAACAACATCGACACCTTCCGACAGTGTAGAAGAACAAGCACCCAAATCTGATGCTGATGAGCACAGCACTTCAGATAGTAAAGAGAATAAAGATACATGGGAACAAAAGTACAAAACGTTACAAGGCATGTATAATACCGACGTTCCCCGATTAAATTCGGCGAACAGAGATTTAAACAGCCGTGTACAACAACTCGAAAGTTTGTTAGGAGACCTTAACAAAAAAGAAGAACCAGTGCAGGAGGCACCAGTCGAAAAGTTAATTACTGAAGACGATGTTAAAGAGTACGGTGATTCTATTGATGTTATGCGTAGAGCAGCAAAAGAAGAAGTAGCAGGAGAATTGGCTCGTGTTAGAGAGTTGGAAGCAGAGATAGAAAAGTTGAAGGGCGTAGTACCACAAGTACAACAAGTTCAACAACAACAAAAAACTAGCTCTGAGCAACAGTTTTGGAACACTTTAAATGTAGAAGTACCCAACTGGAATGAGATTAATAGCAGTTCTGATTTTCAATCATGGTTGCTTGAGATTGACCCCCTAACAGGTATGACTAGACAAGTTTATTTAGAGGATGCCCAGAAGAAGTTAGATGCTACAAGAGTAGCTACATTTTTTTCTACTTATGAACAGGCTAGAGGTACTGCTGATGATGCTCGTGAGACCCGCAGTTCTAATCCAGAATTAGCAAAACAGGTAGCACCAGGGCGTGGACGCTCTACAAAACCTACTGCTAGTGGAGGCAAAACGTACACACCAGCTGACATTAAGAAATTTTTTGAAGATGTTAGATTTGGAAAGTATAAAGGTCGTGAAGAAGAACGAGGGAAAATTGAACGTGACATTTTTGCTGCACAGCAAGAAGGTCGCATAAAATAATGCGTAAATAACAGGAGGCTATTATGGCTTTTGCGACATCACCAGGTCATCCTTCTTATACAGGTAATTTTATACCTGAGATTTGGTCTGGTAAGTTGATTGAGAATTTCTACGATGCTACAGTGCTCGCAGCAATCTCAAACACTGACTATGAAGGTGAGATTCGTAATATGGGCGATACGGTTAATATCCGTACAACCCCTGAAATCACTATTCAAACTTACGTCAAGGGACAAACGCTTGCGGTTGAAAACCCTGACAAAAATAAACTACAACTCATCATCGACAAAGGTGAATACTTTGCTTGTGTTGAAGATGATGTTGACCAAGTACAAACAGACATAGCTCTTATGGACATGTGGTCTAAAGACGCTTCAGAGCGTATGAAGATTAAAATTGACGAAAGAGTATTGACTGACTTATTAACTGATGTACATGCTAGTAACAAAGGACAAACAGCTGGAGCAATCTCTGGTAACATTGACCTTGGTGTAGCAGGTACTCCAGAAGCCCTTGATAAAACTAATGTCATTGGCAAAATTGTTGATATGGGTACAGTACTTGACGAAGCTAACTGTCCTGAGCAGAATCGCTTTTTAGTGATTCCAGCTAAGATGGCTGGTTTAATCAAACAATCAGACTTAAAAGATGCATCTATTACTGGAGATGGTTCATCTCCATTGAGAAATGGTCGTCTAGGTATGATTGATAGATTTACAGTATATGTAAGTCACAACCTTTACAAGAACGGAAGTGAGTTTAGCGTTATTGCTGGACACACAATGGGGTTCACCTTTGCGTCACAAATGACAAATATGGAGACAATTCGTTCAGAAACAACATTTGGAAACATCATTCGTGGTCTTCAAGTTTATGGCTATAAAGTCGTTAAACCTGAAGCTCTTGCTACAATGATTGTTACAGTTTAATAGGAGGATAACATGGCTGCATATACAGATTCGCACGGCTTTGATAAAGGTTCTGCGGCACACCCTGCCAAAGGCATTAACAGAGTCGGCTATATGGAAGTTGAGTTAAACTTCGCTACAATAACTGCGGATAGAGCTACAGCAGGTGCAACGGCACTAACGGCTGGAGATTCTATTGAAGTTCTTAGTGTTCCAGCTAACACTTTAGTGTTGGCGGTAGGAGCAACTACTATAACTGCAGAAGGTGCGGCATCAACATTTGACATTGGTTTAACTGGTGGAGATGTTGATTTGTTTGTTGATGGAGGTGATGCTAACTCAGCAGGAACCACTTCATCAAACGGTGCAGGGCTAGATGGCGATAACCAAAGCCATTACTTTGCAGCTGCAGACACCATTGATATGCTTATTGGTGTATCAGGTGCTGTAACTGACACCGCTGTAATTAAAGTATGGGCGGTTGTTGTTGACTGTTCATAGTAAAACATAGCAACGGTCGGGGGGTAATTATAACCCCCCGATTAAAACATAGGAGGTAAAAATGGCAGGAAGATGGTTAAGAAATAAAAAAGATGGTGAAATTTATGGGTGGAATCAAATACTCGCAGATAATCCATTAACTGAAGAAGTGACTGAAGAACAAGCATTTCCAGAAAAGTTTATGACTAAAGAACAAAAAAGTCGTAAACCAAAAGTTAATTTAGAAACTAAAAATTTACCAAAGAAAAAGAAATCTGATAAGGTAGAATTAGAAGAAGAAGTTACACGTAGTATTAAAAAAGCTACTAAAGGTAAAAAATGATTTTAAATGATGTCATTACTGAGGTTAGAAGAATGTTGCAAGACGAAAACTCACCTCAAAGGTATTCTGATACGGTGTTGTTAGGGTTTGCAAATCAAGCTTTAAGGCGTATTGCGGTACTTAGACCTGATTTATTTGCAAAAGTAAGCACAATGACTTGTACAACAAACGAATCTATACAGTCAGCACCTACCGACTCATTACGTATTATGGAAGTTTTTTCCGTAAGCGGTGGTAATGGATGTATAGAAGTTAACAGAGAGTCATTAGACCAATCATATCCACAGTGGATGAATGATACTGCGGGAGCAGCAGTAAATTGGATGAGGCATACAAGAAATGCTAACAAATTTTTTATATACCCTAAAGCTCCAGCAGGGCAAGTATTAGATATTGAATACTCACAGAGTCCACCTACTTATGATGGGACTACAACTGTAGATTTATTATCAGATGCATATTTTCCAGTAGTGGTTGATGCAACAATATTTTTAGCTGAATCAGTTGATAATGAACATGTTAATTCAAAAAGAGCTGATGTATTTTATAAATCATTTACACAATCCCTTGCTGTTAATGCACAAAGTAAAGTAGCAACAGATACAGAAGAAGGTGGTATGATAACAGTTAATCCAACAAAAACTAGTGTTACAGAGGACTTAACATAATGGCAGGAACAAGAAGTTTTTCAGATATAGTGAATAGATTATCACCTAGTGTTCCTGGGTGTCCTAATCCAATTATAGAACACTATGTTCGTGATGCTGCAATAGAAGCATGTGAACGTACATTAGCTTGGAGGTACGAACAACCACGAATACGTTTAGTTGTAGGGGCACATGATTATGCTTATGAATGTCCAACTGATGCTGAGGTGCATGCTTTTATTACAGCTACAGTAAATGATGATAGACTAACGCCTGTTACATTAGATAAATTATATGATTTATACCCTAAATGGCCTAACCAACCTACTACATCAAGAGCAAAACCTAGGCATATAGCACAACTAGACCCTGACCATTTTTCTGTGGCTCCTATCCCAGACAACGATGAGTCATATGATGTACGAATGATTGTATGTTTAAAGCCTTTAAGAACAGCAACAGATATGGATAAATCAGTTTTAGATGAATTAGAAAATGTTGTTATGCACGGAGCACTCCAACATTTATTGGTACTACCAGATAGAAGTTGGAGCGATAGAGAATTAGCTTCGTATCATGCAAAACAATTTATATTTAAGCTACAAGAACGTAGAGCTAGGGCTAATTTAGGTGCGGGTAGAGCTTCAATGAGAGTCCAACCCGAAAGATTTTAAGAGGTAACTTATGGCAGATGTAATTAAATTAGTAAAAGGAGATGAGTTACCGTTAATTGTATTAACGCTAACTGATGATGTAGCAAATACAGCATTAGATTTATCTGCTGGAACTACTTCGGTGTCTGTAAAATTTAGAGCTGTAGGTGGAACATCAGTGTTATCTACAATAAGTTGTGCAAAAACAACAGATGGCTCAGATGGAAAAGTACAATTTAGTTTTTCAGGCGGTGTGTTAGATGTTGCTGAAGGTTCGTATGAAGGAGAGATTATAGTTAATTATAATGGTAGCTTACATACAGTATATGATTTATTAAAATTTAGAGTAAGAGGTAGTTTCTAGTGGCTAATATAAAACTTACATCAGCTTTAGCAGCAACAGCCATATCATTTACAGTAAGTGTTAGCAGTATTTCTTCTGCTGTATCTGGTGAAACAGAAGTTGTTGCGTCTTCAGCTTTAGGAACAAGTATATCGTTTAGTCATGAATTAATACCAACTAGAACTATGGTAGGTGATTCAGTTAGTGTGTCAGAAACACCAATAAGAAATGTAGGTTTTGTTTTAAGCGACACATCATCTATAACAGAAAGCCCAGCTATAAATGTAAGTCAAGTTTCTACTGATTCATTTTCTGTATCAGATGCTCCAGTATTTAATCTTTCACAAGTTCTAGCTGATACAGCTACTATTTCAGCAACACCAAGTAAAATATTTCAGTCTGAGATTGATTTTGATTTATCTGATTCTGATATAGACCCAGACCCAGTTACTGTGTCTGATGCTATTGTTGTTCAGTTTGAATATGATTTAGCAGATACACCATCTATAGCAGATTCACCAGCATTAAATGTAACACCTGCAGGTAAATCAGATAGTTTTTCTGTTTCAGATTCACCAGTGTTACAACCAAGTTTAGCACCGACAGACAGCGTTACACCTGGGGACAGCGGTGGATTAGTAATCAATTACGTGTATACTGATGTAGATGACACTACATTAGGAGGACATTATTTTAACCAAACTCCAATTAATCCTGGAGGGTATGAATAGAGGATAAATTATGATAAGTGATTTAATAAAAATAAAAGGTAACTTAAAAATTACAGTTACCAATCCAGAAGGTAAAATTAAACAGGAAGTAGAAGTTCCTAATTTAGTTGTTACTACAGGAAAAAACTTTATTGCATCTAGAATGAAAGACGCTTCCGCTACTGCTATGACACATATGGCTATTGGCACAGGTAGTACTTCAGCAGCAGCTGGAAATACTGCTCTTGGCAGTGAAGCAGGACGAGTAGCACTTACGTCTACAACTGTTACTGATAATGCTGTGGCTTATGTTGCATCTTTTCCAGCAGGAACAGGCACTGGGGCAATAACTGAAGCAGGACTACTTAATGCAAGTTCAAGCGGAACTTTGCTATGTAGGACTGTGTTTTCTGTAATTAATAAAGCTTCTGGGGATACATTAGGTATTACTTGGACTGTAACTGTAAGTTAATAAAAGGAGATTTGTTTAATGACCGTTCTATTTAAAAACAATGCTCATTCAACATTAGCTTCTAGCATTACGGATTCTGCTACAAGTATTACTCTTGCTTCAGGTCATGGAGATGCTAGGTTTCCAGTTACAGCAAGCCCAAATTATTTTTACGCAACTCTCATTGATGGTTCAAATAACTTAGAGGTTGTAAAATGTACTGCAAGGTCTAGTGATGTCCTTACAGTTGTTAGAGCTCAAGAAGGTACCTCGGCAAGAGCTTTTTCTACAGGTGATAGAATAGAGCTTAGAATTACAGCACAAGGTTTAGAAGATTTAAATGGTACACGAGCTAGTGAGTATAAATCAGATTGGGGTAGTTCATCAGCCCCTATAACTTATACTGTAACTGTTGGAACTAAAACAGGTGCACATCCATATACAGGCGTAGGTTCTAGTAGTGCTTACTTTATAGACAACATAGAGTCCCCTGTTCTAGCGTTTGATGGTGCAGATACAGGCAAAACATATTACTACAGATTTGACCAATCAGATTCAAGTAACAGTGGACACCCACTATTATTTTATTTAAATGCTGCAAAAAGCACAGCTTATACAACTAATGTATCAACGAATGGCACACCTGGCTCTAGTGGAGCATATACTCAAATACAAGTAGATGAGTACACTCCAAACTTGTTGTACTATCAATGTAGCAGTCATGCTCACATGGGTAATTACATACATCATATTTCTAATATGCACAATAGTAATGGCGTGTTGTTTAAAATGCCAACAGCAGATGGCTCTGCTGGGCAGATATTAAAAACTGATGGCTCTGGAGTATTGAGTTTTGTAGCAGCAGCAACAGCAACATATCCAACCGTTACAGGAGTAACTCCTTCAGCTACAGGTAATACTGCAGCTAACCTTGTTATTGCGGGGACAAATTTTGTAACAGGATGTCATGTAGAATTTATAAATTCATCTGGGGTTATATTTCTACCAAATAGTATTACAAGAGATTCAGCTACACAACTTACAGTTAATGCAACATTAGGCACAGATGGAACATATTTTATTAGAGTTGAGAATCCTGATGGTTTAGCAGCTCGTAGCTCATCAGCAATTCTTACAGTATCTGACGCTCCTACATGGAGTACAAGTGCTGGTAGTTTAGGAAGTGTAGCAGCAGGTTCATCAGTATCTTTAGATGTAGATGCCTCATCAGACTCAACAGTAGCTTTTTCAGAGACTACAAGTGTGCTTACAAGTAATTCAAATACACCAGCAGCAACAATGAATTTAACTCTTAACTCATCAACAGGAGCTATTACTGGTACAGCTCCTAGTCCAACAAGTGAGACCACATATAACTTTACGCTTAGGGCAACTGATGCAGAGAGTCAAACTGCCGACAGGGCATTTAGTATAACCATATCAGTAGGAATGAATAATTCAGGACAATTCCATGGCTAATAGTTTAACAAGAGATTTTACAGCAACACCAACAAATGCTAAAAAGTTTACAATTTCTTTTTGGTTAAAGAAAACTAAATTTGCAAGCAACCAACAAATGTTGGGTAATTATGGTAATAGTGGTAATGATGATTTCCAAATACAATTAAGAAACGATGATACTTTAGGTATCTTAGATTACAAAAATGGTAGTGTAGTTGCTAACCATGAAACGACTAGAAAATTTCAAGACTGCAACTCTTGGTATCATATTGTAATAGCTGGAGACTCCACACAAAGCACAGCAGCAAACAGATTGAGACTTTATGTTAATGGATTAGAAGAAACAAGCTGGGCTAGTTTAAGTAGCATAACGCAAGATGCAGATTTTAATTGGAACAAAGAACAAGGTGGAACATCAATGGGTCATGTTATAGGACAAGGTGGTGCTGGTGGTAATATCTTTCAAGGTCATTTAGCACATATACACAATGTAGATGGCACAGCTTATGCTCCAACAACATTTGGAGAAACAGATTCTACTACTGGAGAATGGAAACCAATATTAAACCCATCTGTGACTTATGGCAACAATGGGTGGTTTTTGAAGTTTGAGAATAGTGGAGCTATGGGTACAGACAGTAGTGGAAATAGTGCTACCTTTACTGTATCTGGAGATTTAAAACAATCAATATCAACACCTAGTAATACCTTTGCACATTTTAGTGCTCATCACCACAGAGTAGGTGGGCAAAGTACAATTAGACATGCTGGTACAGAAATATATCACAACAACGATTCTTATACAGGAACTATAACTTGTGCAACATTAGGTATGAACAAAGGTAAATGGTATTGGGAAACTAAATACTCTACCACAGGTGGTTATTTGAGTGTTGGGTTTGTTAGAAATGGTGGGTTAGACGCTACTAGAAACATAAGACAAAACAAACAGCTCGGAGATGGAGATGATGCAAACTCATGGGCATTTCAAGCAGGTAATTCATCTGGACAAATAGTTAAAAAAATAAGACACAACAATGCAGATGCTGTTGCAGACATGGGTGTCACACCAGCAGTCAATGACATCATACAATGTTGGTTAGATTTAGATAATGGTAAAGCATGGTGGGGTATTAATGGTACTGTTATGAATAGTGGTAGTGGTACAGGTGTTCCTAACTCTGGAACATATCCTCATGTCACCTTTACTGTTGGAGATGAATTTTATATACCAGCAGTATCTTTATATGGATTTAATGGAGCTCCTGAATGTCAAGTAAACTTTGGCGAAGGTAGATTTGCAACAACAGAAGTATCATCAGCAGTCGCAGACAATGGTGGTAATGGCTCGTTTGAATATAGTCCATTAGCTGGATTTTATTCAATATGCACAACTAATATTAAAAATTATGGATAGGAGGTTATCATGGCATATACAACAATAGCAAAAGCATCAGTACATTTTGATGTACCTACATGGGCAGGTAGTGGTAGCACAACCACAGTTAGTGGCATGGGGTTTAAACCTGATGCTATTTGGATTAAAATATACGATGGTACAGGACACCCAGTATTTAATAACTCATCACTTGGTACTGCAAAAAATTGGATTCCATCTGGAAACAATACTGTTGATACAACAACTTATGTAGCTAGTTACACATCAGATGGATTTACACTAACAGGTGGAGAAAACATTTCAAATGTTGGTGGCTCAAATTATATGGCATCATGTTTTAAAGCTAATGGTGGCACAACATCATCAAATGGAGATGGTGCTACGACAGCAACAGTACAAGCTAACACTACTGCTGGTTTTTCTATTGTTAATTGGACAGGCACAGGTAGTACAACGACATTAGGTCATGGACTTGGTGTTGCACCTAAACTTATTATTGCTAAGAATAATGCAGAGGCAGACAGAGGTGTTGTTTTAAATATGAGTAAACTTTATGTAACTGACCCAGAAACAGATAATTTACAATTTGCATTAACTGGTTCTACTCTACAAGACCAAGCAGATAGATGGGGAGATACTGCACCTACCTCATCTGTATTTACTGTTGGTAGCACAGGTATGATTAATGGAAGTAGTGATGAGTGTTTTGCATATTGTTTTGCAGAGATAAAAGGTTTTAGTAAATTTGGATATTATAAAGGTAATGGCAATGCTAGTGGGCCACAAATATATTGTGGCTTTAAACCTAAGTTAGTATTACTCAAAAAAGCAGATAGTTCAGAAGATTGGATATTTAAAACAACAGCAGTAGATTATGGGCAACTTCCTAATGATGGTGAGATGAAAAGAACTATGAAAATTAGTGATAACTCATCAAACACAAACTGTACTATTAATGCAAATGCTACAGGATTTAGACCAACAACAACAGATAGTAAAGCAAATGGCGATAATGCTCAATATTTTTACATGGCTTTTGCAGAACATTCAATCGTAGGAACTAATGGTACAGTGGCGTTAGCAATATAGGAGAACTTTATGGGAGTTAAGCTAAAAAATAATGCATTTGGAACTTTAGCTGCTGGGATTAATAGCTCTGTAACTACAATCGCTCTTACTGCTGGTCAAGGAGCTAAGTTTCCTACTACCAGTGCTGATGATTATTTTTATGCAACTGTTATTGATAGCTCAAATAATCTTGAAGTAGTAAAAGTTACTACTCGTTCAACTGATTCTATGACGGTTACAAGAGCTCAAGACAATACTTCTGCAAGAGCTTTTACAGCAGGTGATAGATTTGAACTTAGACCAAACGCAAAAGTTTTTGAGGATATACTATCAGAATCAAGAGATTTAAATGGAGCTGAGTTTATCTTAGATGCTGATGCAGACACTACTATAACTGCTGATACAGACGACCAGATAGATATTAAGATAGCTAACTCAGATGATTTTCAATTTACTTCAAACAAATTTACAGCACAGCTAGGTTCAGGGATAGTATTAGCAAAATCAACTGCTACTTCTGATGAAGCAAGCAGTGCTGGTAGTTTTACTGAAAATAACTACAACATATCACATACTTTAACTTTAGATGGGACTTTAGTTAATGATGCTGTACTAGCTGACTTTACAGTTACATCTGATAAATGTTTAGCTACGTCTGTAGTTATTGGTACGTGTAGTCTTAAATGCCATGTAGATATACACACAGTAGCGGCGGGTTCATTTAAAGTAAGTATAACAAATAAGTCTGGAGGTACCTTAGCTGATGATTCAACTATGGTAATAAACTATGCCATCTTATAAACAAACACCTTTATTAATGTTTCCTAATGGAACAATAGCTAGAAGTAAAACAATGGTAGATGGTTGCGTAATAGTAGAAGAACCTGAACTAGAAGAAACTACAAATGTAGTAAACGTAATAGACCAAACGGAAGCAGTAAAAAAGGCAGAAAAAAAATGAAAGATATGAAGGATAATAACGAATTAACGCTTGAAGTTGAACTTATCAAGAAAGATGTGCACGACATTAAGCATAATCATCTAACTCATATTGAGACTGATTTGAGAGATGTAAAACGGGAAGTCTTTAAATTTAAATATATAATCTGGACAATCATTGTTATTTTTGTTCTGACTACAGATAAATTTACAGACATATTAAAACTTTTATAGGAGAAATGTTATGCCAGGTGGTAAAAAAGTCGGAATGACTACTCAACCAGGAAGCAAAGTTATTACATCATATATGTATGGTGGAATGGTTAAGAAGACAAAGAAAAAATTTGGTCATGGAGGCATGGTCAAAGGTAAAAAGTGTAAATAAATATGGTTCTTAAAAAATACCAAAGTAAAACTGGAGGGCTTAACGCAGCAGGTAGAGCTTACTTTAAACGTAAAGAGGGAGCTAACCTCAAACCTCCAGTAACTGGTAAAGCACCTAAAGGCTCTAAAGCGGCAGCAAGAAGAAAAAGTTTTTGTGCCAGAATGAGTGGTGTAAAAGGCCCAATGAAAGATTCTAAGGGTAGACCAACGAGAAAAGCCTTAGCATTGAGGAAATGGAAATGCCGAAAGAAATAAGGGTAAAGCATTGTTTATGGGTATTCTTTTTTATTATATTAGTTTACGGAATAGCTGACGCATTAGGAGATGTAACAAGCTCAGGCAGCACTACTAATACGCAGAGTAATAATGCGGGCAGTAACACTGCTATTACGGGAGGTTATGAATCTAGCACAACTTATCAATCAGGTTCGTCTAGCAATACCACTACTAACAACGAAACAAATAACTCTACAAATCAAAAGACTGCTGTAAACAGTGCTAATTCGCCTGGTATGAGCGTTTATGGCCAAGACAGCTGTGTTATACCTTTAGCGGCTGGAGTGACCGTAATAGGTTTCTCAGGCTCTTTTGGAAGCTATTACACAGACCCAAATTGTGAAAGACGTAAATCTGTATCTGTATTAGCCAAGCTAGGCATGAAAGTAGCAGCAATATCGTTGATGTGCCAAGATGAAAATGTATGGCAAGCTATGATGGATGCTGGTACGCCATGCCCTATCGAGGGCTTGATAGGGGCTAAAGCCAAAGAGAAATGGATGGAGAAACGAAGAAAAGAATTAACAGGAGGTACTCAAACTAAACCGAGTATGACGTGGAATGAAAAGCCTATACCTAGTGGTAATATTAATGTTAAGTAGCTGTGCACACCATAGTATTGAACTTGAACCTATTGATGTTTGGGGGAGTAATGAACAACCTATACCTGAGCCTGTGCTAAGATGAGATATTTAATTCCTTTATTCTTTCCGTTAATGGTTTTAGCAGACAGCCAAACTACTGGTAACTTAATTACTAATGGTAATTTTAACAATGGAACTACTGGGTGGACACTGACAGGTAACTCACAACGTATTGGTGATTGTTGCCCAGGAGGGCACGACCTAGAGTTTGGAGATAGTGGGAGTATAGAACAATCTTTTGATTTACTATCTGATACTATTACACAACCTATGCTTAATAATGGAATTACACTTAACTCATCTGTCGAAGTACAGAATGGAGAGTGTGGTGTAGCTCAATGTTGGGGAGGTAGTGGCCCAGCCGATACTTTCACGATTAGGCTACAGATTAGAGATATAAATGACAACGTGTTGTCAGTAACAACACAGGAGCGTACTAATGTTACGGGAATTAATGGAAAAGATTTTACAGATAGCGTTTCGTTTTCTGGGACAGGGTCTAATCAAGGAAATATATTTATTAGTGGTGCTGACGGTAATAGTCCTGCTTATCTTGGGGGGCCTAATGTTGATAATATTTCTGTAACTATGACGTATGATGATACTGTATTATCAGCCACAGAGTCAGCAATCATAGCCACAGCATTTGAAGAGATTGAAGAAGTGTTGTCTACAGAAATAGAAACCGTAGAGTTTATACCTATAGAAGAATTTGTCTTTGAAGTTTTTGAAGAACCAGAGATAACATTTGAAATGATTGAAGAAATAACATTTGAAGAGATAGCTGTAGAAGAAATTAACACGGGTATTGTAGAAATATTTACCGTAGCTATCGAAGAAGAAATTATACCCATGGAGGTAACATATGAAGAACCAAAGGCCATCGAGACATTCACAACAGAAATCCAAGGCTTTGAAGAAAGAACTGAAACAAACGAAGTTGTCCAAGAGTTCTTCGCAGAAGAAGGGGAGGCCATCGTCGAAGCCCCTAACTCTAGCGGAGTCGTTGAGCGAGAATCTACACCTCAAGAGGTTGGAGGAAGAGAGACAACAGAAGCTTCAGCAGAAGAAATCGGCGGAACAGGAAATGGAGAAACATCAACAGAAAACGAAACAACAGTTGTTGCACAATCTGAGCAAGAGAGCGGCGAAGGAGTATCATCAGGAGGAGCACAGTCTGGGAATGAAAATCCTGAAAGCGAAAGCATGGTTTCAGAAGATGATACATCTAGTGAAACAGAAACTGAAGTTGCTACTGAGGAAGTAAATGAAACTAACGGAGAGACAGAAACAGCTGAAAGTGAACAAGGAAGTGAAGGAACTGAAACAGTTGCTCAAGGAGAAGATACCGAAAGCAGTAATGCAGAGGTGGAAGAAAGCAGGGATAGTGAAAGTCCTCGAACAGTTGATACAACGATTTCAGTAGAAAATATAGAACGTACAGTTAATGAAACTATACAAAGAATAGACCAGAGATTAATTACTACTTCTCTTATTGTAGCAAAAGCTATGGAAAGTCCACTTTCTATGGACAATTATGGTCAAACCAATAATAATATATTTAAAAACCAACCATTTATTGATGGAGGAGAATACTATGAAGAGAGAGAATATATTGATGCTAGAAATATATATGCTGAAAATCAAAACAACTATGGTGATATTGTGGCAAATTATCAAGAACAAATTCAACAAGCTACTGATGAAGTTATAAGAGCAGAAGAACATCTAAGGAGGATACGTGGATATTAAAGTTATTACAGGTGCAGTTGGTTTAGTAATTACTCTTGGAGGGTTATTTGTTTTCCAAGGACAATTAATTGAACGAGTAGAAAATTTAGAATCACAGAAAGCACCAAACATAAAACCATTAGAACAGGACATAGCAATCAATAAAGCAGAGATTGCTGTGCTAAAAGCAAAAATAGACGAGATGAAATCAAGGTCTGACAACCCGTTGGGAGGTGGTTTATGATGGGTATACCAATGGAACTTTTTTCTATGCTCGCATCTACGGTGCTTGGTGGAATTATGTCCATTATGGCTCAGAAAGGACAAGCTGAACAAGAAAAACAAAAGATGTTAATGCAACGAGCAGGATTTGCAGCTAAACAAACCGATAAAGCTAGAGCAGTCTCTGACCCACACACGAAACACACGAGGCGTTGGATTGCCCTGATGTGCGTGTTTTCTATTATTGTAGTACCTATCGTGGCTCCAATCTTTACAGATGTAAACATTGCGTATCAAATAATGACAGAAGCATCAAGTGGTTGGTGGATATTTGGAGAGACTTACGAAACCTCATACTTTGAAGAGGGTAATACAATTTATATAACTAACCTACAATCTCACACAATTTTTTCAATAATAGGGCTATATTTTGGAGGAAGTTTAACACGTAAGTAATTGATATGGCGGCATTTAAAATACAACAATTTAAAGGCTCATCTCCTAGAACATCGTCAGAGTTGTTGGCAGATGGTTTTGCACAAGATGCTCTTAATTTAAAATTATCATCAGGTGATTTAGTTCCTTATAGAACTCCAGTTGTTGTAGATAATACTCAACGAACAGTAAATGTAAGTACAATATATGCTTTAAAAAACCCTGATACAAATGCTTTAGTATGGTTAAGCTTTACTAATGATGTTGATATAGTAACAGCATCTGATTCATCTGATAATGAGCAAAGGTTTTATTTTACAGGAGATGGAGTACCAAAAGTTTCTAACTATGATTTATCAACTTCTGGTTCAGAGCCATACCCATCATCAACTGGGTATTATGAGTTAGGATTAGATTTACCAACAACTACTTTAACAGCTACAGCAACATCTTTTTCTGTGGTATCTGCTACACACTATGAACGAGACTCTGGTAATACATCAACTTTTTATGGTGGCACACATAATTTACGTACGGGTAATGTTGTAACAATTCGAGACTTTGGTACTTCAGATGAAGCTAAATCTTTTAATGCTGTTAACGTAGAAGTAACAGTCCTTAATTCTACAGATTTTCAATATTTTAATCCTGGAAGCCAAGTAGCTAAAACAGCTAACACTACTGGTAGAGCAGATATGGCGGGCACTACACAGGTTAGAACTTACATTTATACATGGATTACTCCATGGGGTGAAGAGTCAATACCTTCTGCAGTATCTAATGAAGTTTATATAAAAGAAGGACAAACAGTTACTGTATCAAATTTACCTACTGCAAAACCTTCTGGGGATAATTTTGTAAGAGGTGTAAAGTTGTATCGCAGTGTTACATCAGCTGCTGCTACAGATTATTTTTTACTTGATACTTTATGGTTTCCAACTTCTACAGTAAGTTTTTCTAGAACTAGTAATGTAGCTACTGTAGTTTTAGAACATCCTCACAATATGATTGTAGGTAATAGATTTAAAATAAAAAGTTCTACTATAGATAGTGGTGGGTTTAATGTTACAGATGGAATAGTAGTAAGTGTAATTAATAAAACTAGTTTTACATATGCTGATTCTGGCAGTGATGTTACTACTACAGGAGATACAAATGGTGTCTTGTGTCATGATGTTGCTGAGTCTATAGACGATACAGCTAGGTACTG
>FUFK010728602.1_pt1 | contig 16015 bp, 11 predicted proteins | sample 1021851 | NCBI WGS metagenome assembly FUFK01 (sample SAMEA51879418, study PRJEB19060) | metagenome | reverse complement strand
CAATTTTGGAACTTGTCTGCACACTTCTCAAGCCATTCAACTGTCATCTCATGTGATGGTGCTTGACCTTTTGAGATCATTTCATTCTCAATTTTAAGATAGTTGAATATCTCTGCCTGTGCATGTGATACGTTGACACCAATATCAAATAGGTAAATTGAGTTACCCTCATCAATCACACCACCACGAGGTCTTGCAGAGTTAAGTGCTTGCTTCAATGCAGTCATGACATGATAGCGTTTCTCCTCTCTTTCATAATCTTCTTCTGTGATGAAGTCTTTACCAATATGATCAAGAACAGAACGATACTGTGTCATCAAGAATGACATCTTACGAATCGCACCTTTCATTGAGTTTTCGATACTACGATTGTTGTTAAGTAATTCGATTAACTCAATCTGTAGTTCCTCATGATCTAGATCATCTGTGCAGTTATCTATTTCTCTTTGCTTCTTTTTGATCTTGACCTCATTCTTCTTCATGTTAATCTGTGCTTCCATGATTGCACTCTTTGTCCTTTCGATTGATGCAAGAGTGTGCTTGATGCTTCGCACTGGTGTAAGATCAGTAATGTCTAATGTCACCGTCATCATTTGTGAATGTGACTTATAGAAGTTATCACATGCTGCGTTTGTTGCAGGAAGTGTCTCTTCTATGTGACTTAACATTCCCTTATACTCAGGTGTAAGGTTTGTTAGATCTTGTTTTAGATCACTAACTGATATCGCAGAGCCAGGTGTGAGTTCAACTTCCGTGATTGCTGCTGACTTTTCTGAATCCATTATTATTCAATAAGTTATGACTGATGTATTTAGTATAGCACAAGGGAACGGTTTTTACAACCCACCGTGACCATTTGAAACACCACCCATCCAACCACCAGAAGTTACCAGATCACCAAAATCTACTGCATCTCCTTGTGTTGCAATGTTTACATATTGAATTGTATTGGTCGAACTTCCTCCAGCCCATACTCCACGAACAGAATCTGAAGTTCCGCCCGGAGAAATTCCAGTATTAATCATATCACCAAAATTTGTTGCATTTCCTAATGTTGAAAAAGTAAAAACTTCTGATGTAGCCTGATTATCATAATTTCCAGTGCTAGGAGTTTTATTATATCCCATCGCAATCACTGAACGAGTTGAACTTGTTGCTTGTGCATTNTGNGNTCTCAATACTGTCATATCACCAAANTCTTGTGNGTTACCTGTTGATGCAATGGTTATAAACTGCAGAGTATTAAGAGCTGTTAATGCGGGTGAAGGATTATATCCACCACTAAAAACTCCACGAGTAGGACTTGCTCCTCCACCTGGCCCACCACCAATGTTTTGATCTAAATTACCAAAATCTACTGCATTTCCTGTTGATGCAATCGTTACAAAATCGATTATATCATTTATTGAGGGAGNATAACCACCAGCATTTACTCCTCTNGTTTGATTAGCTAAACCTTTCTGATACGCACTGGTGTCTGTTAAATCACCAAAATCAGTAAAATTACCTGTTGATGCAAATTCATGAAAATCAATTATATTTGTATCGGATGGATGATTTCTTCCACCAGCAAATAAACCACGAGTTCTTGATCCAAGACCAGCAGCACCATTTCTTGTTACTGTCAAATCACCAAAATCAGTTGCATTTCCTGCTGTTGATATTGTTATAAAATCAACCGCATTAGTCACATCACTTGCATTTGGTGACATTGTAGCAAACAATCCACGAGCACCACCGTCAAGAGTTGGTGAACTTACAGATACCTCCATCCATGTGCTGCCAATATATACCTCCATCTTATTACTGTCAGTATTATATCTGACTGCTCCTGTTGGAATTTCTCTTGGATTGATACTCATTCTGCTATTCCTCCGTGACCGTTCGATAAAGCACCAATACCATGAGAGGCAAACGATCTATCACCAAAATCTTTTGAGTTGCCTGTGGTTTGAATTGTTACAACCTCTATAATATTAGTGTTTGAAGGATTCTGACCAATAAATGTGATCCCTCTTGTATGATCAGAACACCCAGCTCCACGACCATTCGTATTCAATAAATCACCAAAATCAGNTGCATCACCTGTTGATGCAATTGTTATAAAATCAATTACATTCAATAAAGTTGGTGTGCCACCACCATTAAATACCCCCCTTGTAGGATCAGCAAACGCACTTGGTTTTAATCTCGCGGTTGTCAAATCTCCGAAATTTTGTGCATTACCTGTTGTGGCAATGGTTACAAAATCAATAGTGTTTACAGCAGGGCTAGGGGAAGGATAACCACCACCAATTACCAGTCGAGTGCTTGAGGCAGTTGATTGAGGTTCTCTTCTACCCTGAGTCAAATCACCAAAATCTGTTCCATCTCCAGTTGTCGCAATTGTTATAAATTCCATAGCGTTAACAGTGCTCGCTCCACCAGATATGATTCCCCTTGTGTCATTAGATCCAGTTGATCGTCCATAAGCTGAGGTAGCCATATCTCCAAAATCAGTTGTATTACTCGTTGTTGCAATCGTAACAAATTCAATTGTATTGATCGTGACTTCAGGAGACGCTTGAAATTGAAGAGTTATAACACCTCTAGTTCTACTACCTAATCCACTGTTATAACCAGAAGCAACGCTTAAATCACCAAAAGTAGTAGCGTTTCCATCACTTTGAATATTTGTAAAATCTATACTATCATGACCACCCGGTGAAAATCCTCCGGATACAAGACCACGAGTTCCACCTCTTTGACTTGTATCACCCTTTGGAAGTGTTAAAAAGTTTTGACTTGTAAATTCAATATCTCCTTCAAATACTGGGCCTTCAGTGCCAATTCCAGATATTGTATCGACTTTAAGTATTGCCATTATAAACCTCCATGACCATTTGAGCAACCTGCGGTCTGTTGATTATCATAAGGTAAATCACCAAAGTCAACTGCATCTCCTGTGGTTGCAATGTTAACATAATCAATCTCACTAAATTGTGCAGGAGATCCATCTCCACCAGCAAATACTCCACGAACACAATCAGACATACTCGCAAAGGATGATCTAGGCACTGTCATATCACCAAACGTAGTTGTATTTCCAGTAGTTGCGATTGTTAAAAAATCTATTGGTTTAGCAGGATCTAATCTAGCACCAATAACCATGCGAGTGGCACTACATGCACCTCCAGCGTTATTGCCTAAATTTGTTGCATCACCAAAATCTGATGAATTTCCTGTGGTCGCAATTGTTATAAAATCTATTTGTTTATTAGGAGAAGTCTGACTTCCCACCATGACTCCACGAGTTGGTGATGATCCTGTTCCTATTCTTGAGTTTCCTCCTGCAACCCTATCACCAAAATCAAGACCGGATCCTGTTGATGCGATCGTCACAAATTCAATTGTGTTAAAATAAGTTCTTGGTGATCCATCATCATCTCCACCAGTAAATATCCCTCTTGTTTGATTTGATAATCCCTCATTACCTCTATTATTATAGGTCATGTCACCAAAATCTTGAGCGTTTCCATTTGATGACATTGTGAAAAAATCAACATTATCATTTGTATCTCCTGGCCCTGTTCCAAATCTATATAATCCACGAGTTCTTGATGCACAAGATCCTCCATCTCTGGACGTATGTGTTAGATCGCCAAAGTCTGTCGTGCTTCCTGATGTTGGAATAGTTAAAAATCGAATCTGATTATGAGTGCCGGGCCCGGGACTTGAATAATTACCACCCATTATGAATCCTCGACTACCACCGTCAAGAGTTGGTGTGTTGGTCGCAAACTCATACCACCGATCCTGTGCGAAGAACTCTAACCTCTGAGAATCTGTATTCAGTCTGATTGCACCTTGTGGTACTTCTATCGGTGGTTGATTTGACATATACTTATACTCCTAACATATTTATTCAAGACCACCATGACTGTCAGATGTCATATTTCTATATGCACCACCAGTTAACATATCACCAAAGTCTTGTGCATTTCCTGTCGTTGCGATTGTAATATGTTGCATGGTATTGACAAAATAATTTGCTGGCTGCTGGTCTCCCCCCGCTATGACTCCTCTAATTTTATTTGATGTAGATGACATAGCTCCGCTATTGGCATCTATCATATCACCAAAATCTGTTGCATTTCCTGCACTTGCGATTGTAACAAAATCTATGATGTTATTAGATGGATTAGTACCACCTGCGAATACTCCCCTTGTGCTTGAGCAAAGACCAGTGAAATTACCTCTTCCCTGAGTTAAATCACCAAAATCTTGAGAGTTACCTGTGGTTGCAATGGTTACAAATTCTATATTATTTGATCCAGTTGGTGAAATATATCCACCAGCAATCAAACCTCTTGTAGAGGAGTTAACTGCTGATCTGTTACCATCTGCTCTTAGTGTAGTCAAACCACCAAAGTCTTGTGAATTACCAGTGGTTGCTATGGTTATAAAATCAATATTATTAAATGTTGCTGGATAAGCGTATCCTCCTGCAAATATTCCACGAGTTTCATTACTGATGGGAGTATAACTACCACTACCACCAAGTAGGTCTCCAAAATCAGTTGAATTTGATTGTGTTGCAATGGTGAAAAATTCTATTGTATTAACATTAGATGGAGCAACATATCCACTAGCCGATATTGCACGAGTTGATGATGCAAGAGTCGCAGCTCCACGCACTGCTGCAGATGTATCTCCAAAATCTTGCGAATTACCCATCGATTGAATTGTTATAAATTCACTTGTATTGTAATTTGATGGTGCAATATAATTTGCAATTATCAACCCACGACCTCGGTTTCTTTCTCTTGTATTTCCACCGGGTGGAACCATATATGCTTGTGAATCAAAGGTTGTCACACCATCAAAGGTTGATCCAAATTGTGTTCCGACATCAGTGGTCGTAGAGAAACCAACGGGTGAGTTTGGTGTGAAGTGTGATGCAATTGGGCCTGTAGAATCGGTGGATGATCTATTAAGAGTAATTACTTTTCCTGTTTCCTCCTGCAATACATTCCCTGATGACTGTAATCCGAGAAAAGTAGTGTTTTCAGTCTTTGTTAATCTTGTATTTGGTGGTGTAAACGCTGATGTATATCTCGCAAAACCATTCTCTATTCTAAAGTTTGAGATATATCCATCAAAATTTCCTCCAAAAGTGCTATTTGAGTAACCAATTATTAATTCTTTCTCCGAATCTGTTCCAAAATTGTCAGTTGATGTAACAACTTGTGTTCCATTTATATACAATCTCATGTTTGTTGAATCATGAACCAAAGCATAATGATTCCATCTTTCAATTACATGAGTTACTTGAGTTGGAGCCCAAACATTTGTTCTGCCAAATGATATTCCACTACTATTAGCAAAAATACCATCTATGTTACCACTACTGCTACCAATTAAATAAAAATGTCTCTGATATGAAACTACACTTGATGGGTAAGCCCAATATTCTACTGTCCAGTCACCAGTTCCTAAAGCAAAATCAGAACTCTTTCCAACACTTATATAATTACTTCCAAAAAATTTAGCTGAACCAGTGATCGCATTTGCACCACCCAAACCAGATACTCGATCAGTTCTTAATATTCCCATTATCCAAGACCTCCGTGAACATTAGAGCAAGCAGCATCACCACTCCATCTTCCATTTTCAGTAAGATCGCCAAGAGCAACTGCAGTTCCACCTGTTGCAAAATTTGCATATTGAACTTCATCTATTGAATATGGTGATGAAGGAGAAGCACCACCCATTGAAACAAATCTTAGTGAACTTGCTGTTCCGTTTCCATGTTGACTATTATTTTTAAGATCACCAAAATCAATTGCATTTCCTGTTGTTGCAATTTCAATTTTATCCATGCTGAATATTTGTGATTCAGGGCTTGGAAAAACACCACCTGCTAAGAATGCACGAGTTGAATTACTACCACCAAATGGCCCATCTGCTCTTACTTGTAATAAATCACCAAAATCTTGACCATTCCCTAGAGTCGATATGGTAATGAATTCTATATTATCGCTATTATTAGCGGGTGATGGGCTTCCGGGATTTCCACCAGCAACTATTCCACGAGTTGGAGATCCGCATCCACTACAATTACTACGAGCTAAGAAAGTATCACCAAAATCTGCTGCATTACCCGTTGATGCAATAGTGACCATATCAATATTATTAGATTTTGCAGGGCCATAACTTCCTGTAGCAGCTAATCCTCTTGTCGCATTTGATAATCCTGCACCACTACTGTTACGATCTGTTGCATCACCAAAATCTACTGCATCACCTGTGCTTGAAATTGTAACGAAAGAAATAGTATTAACTGTTGTACCACCGGGATATCCACCATACCATAATCCACGAGTTGATGATGAGAAGGATCTCGCTGCATATTCGGTGTATGATAAGTCACCAAAATCAATCGCATTTCCATGTGTTGATATAGTTACATAATCTATAATATTTAAATAAGTATTCGAGTGTACACCCCCACCAAACAAAGCACGACCACCACCATCAAGATTTGGTGAGAATGTTTTTATCTGCATCCAAGCACTACCCATCCAATACTCTAACTTCTGAGAGTCAGAGTTAAATCTCATTGCTCCTAATGGTATTTCGCTTGGTGGTAAACTCATAATTCTACTATCCTATTCATATTTAGAGACCGCCATGACTGTCAGATGTTGATCCTGCAAAGCTTGTTGTTGTTAATAAATCACCAAAAGAAGCTGCACTACCCGTGGTTGCAATTTCAATTTGATCTATAATAGTTGATCGACCTGTGGGTGATATGTATCCTCCCATGAATATCCCACGAATTGTATTACCAGTTGCAGTTCTTTGCTGTGCATCAACAACTAGATCTCCAAAATCAGTTGCATTTCCTGTTGTTGCAATGGTAACAAAATCAATTGTATCAAAATTTGGCCCCATCCCACCAAAAATACCACGAGTATTGCTTGATGTTCCTTGAACACTATTCGCAACAGTAGCAGTTAAGTCGCCATAGTCTGTTGCATTTCCTGTGGAGGCCATTGTTATAAAATCAATCGTATCTACAGCAGACGGATTACCACCACCACCAAAAAGACCTCTAGTTGTGCTCATTGCTCTTCCACAACCATTTCTTGCAACTGTCAAATCACCAAAATCTGTTGCGTTTGATGTGGTTGCGATGGTTACAAATTCAATTTTATTTACTTGACTTGGTTCAAACCCTCCACCCCATATTCCTCTTGTGCTACTTGACACTGCACCTTGAGTTCCTCCTCTAGATGCTGTCAAATTTCCAAAATCAGTTGCATTTGCTGTTGTTGCAATTGTCACGAAATCAATAGTATCATCAATTTCATCGCCAGCAGGATCTCTTCCCCCTGCAAACACTCCTCTAGTGCCACTTGAGCATCCACTCATATCATATCTTCCATGAGTCAAATCGCCAAAATCTATTGATCTACCTGATGATTGTATATTTAAAAAATTAATAGCAGTAGTTACAGATGGAGTTGAACCACCAGCTATTAATGCACGACCTCTTCCTCTCTCTTCTGTTCTTCCAGTTGGAAAGTACATATATCCTTGACTGCTTTGTTGGATTGGCCCTCCGAATGTATTTCCTGCATCTACTCCGAATGGTGGAATGACTTTTGGTTGTTGTTTAGTTAAATCTGTGTTGTTAAGATTTCCTTCAGTGGTGATTGTTGTTCCCACTGCATCTTTTGTTGGATCATCAGAATCTTGGCAACAAAGCAGCACTGTTCCATCAACAATTGTTAATTCCTCTGTTGGCGGTGTAAAATCTGCTGTGTAAAGTGCTGTTCCTTTTACTATACGAAGGTTAGAAATATATCCTTTCAAATCATAAGATCCCCCTGCATATCTACCAATATAAATTCCTCCAGAATCTTGAGGGGCTACATATGCGTTTGGTGTGCCTCCTGACCCGTCCGTATATGTTGATCCAATCTGAAGTCCATTTACAAACAATTTTGTTGATGAGTTTTCTCGTGCGAGGGCGATATGATACCATGAATCTGTGGCATCTGGGAAAGAAGTTTGAGTTATTTGATTAGCTCCATTAGAATAATAATATAAATTATTGTTAAAACTGTATAATGTAACTCTATGCCCTTGATTACCACCTGTATTTCTCCAATCAATATACACGGCATTTTCTTCATTATTTCTAAAAAGCCAAAACTCAATTGTGAAATCTCCTGAGCCAAAAGTGAAATTACTATCGGTCTCAACAGCTCTTAAAGCAGTGCCAGTGTTATTTCCTGCAAAAAACACCGACCCACGATAAGCATTCTGTCCTTGCTCTCCTGATAGATTGTTCGTTCTTAAATTTGCCATGTTAGAAACCTCCTAGTCCACCGTGAGAGTCTGATATACATCCCCCACCAACTCTATCTCTTGCCTTTGTTAAATCACCAAAGTCTTGTCCACTTCCGCTTGATGTAATGGTAATGAATTCGATACTATTAGTTTGTGTCCCCGGAGAAACTTTACCACCACAGAATATAGCACGAACTCTATTACATGTTGCTCCTGCTTGTTCCGTTCTTCCTAATTGTAAATCACCGAAATGAGTTGCATTACCATCTGAAGCGAATGTTATATAATCAATAGTATTTAAATATTTTGGATTATGAGCACCACCTGCAACAACTCCACGAACTCCATCAGAAGCACCGCCACCTAATTGTCCCCTTCTATCAGTTAAATTACCAAACTCTACTGCATCTCCTGTTGATGCGATAACAATAACATCCATTTCTTCTCTAGGATTTGATCCAGATGGATTTCCACCTCCACAAAATATTCCTCTTGTTGCTGAACTAATTGCTCCTAATTCACTTGTTGCTATACTTCTATCACCAAAATCAATTGCATTTGCCTTAGTAGACATCTCTATATATTCCAACATTTTAGAACTTCCACTAGATTCAGCTGTGACTGCTCTTGTAGAAGATGCTAGTGCTGCAGAACTATTAGTTGTAGTGCTCTCACTAAAATCTTCTGCCTTTCCAGTCGTAGACAAAGTAAAATATAAGATTGTAGCATCGCTCGCACCTGCCATTCTAAATCCACGAGTCCTTGATGATGCACTTCCATTATTCTGTCTCATACCAGATCCAGAAGAATTATCACCAAAATTCACTGCGTTACCCAAAGTAGATATACGAATTAAGTCTATAGTTTCGATTTGATCACTACCATCATACCCTCCCGCAATATATCCACGACTACCACCGGGACTGTTAGGAATATCTGTAAATGCATTAACTGTTGCCCAATTATTTCCAGTGTAAAATTCAAGTGTTGCAAAGTCTTGATTAAATCTCAAACTTCCAGCAGTTGGTTTGAGTTCACGACTGTTTGTGTCTCCTGACGGAAGAGTAAATGTATCAGTGACAGTTAGATGTTGTGGGCCACTTGTGAATGTTGTTGCTGATGAAACTGTAACATCACCATCAATTACAATTTCACCTGATGTTGATCCAGACTGTGATTGATTATCAATNTGNCCTGTTGTAAATCTTGCTTCTTTGTCTATAAATCCTTGATATGTTGAAAGGGAAGAGATACCAATATCAGTTGCTGCTTCTGACCTTATATTACCGAGTGCTTGAAGTGTATGAGTCGCTGCATCAGTTCCGATCCCGACTTTACTATCTTCGAGTTCAAATACNGTACCAAAACCAGCTCTACGTATTGTTGCCATCTTAGAAACCTCCTAGTCCACCATGTGAATCTGATACTCCACCATTGGATTTTCCTGCATGAAGAACTTCACCAAAATCTTGTGCGTTTCCTTCTGATGCAATAGTTATGAAATCCATAAATTTGGTATGAGCAGGAGCAGTTCCATCATCTGCTATTCCAGCACCAAAAACAGCTCTTGTGGCATTATCATTGCATTCAGGGCTATTTCTTCTTGCTATCGTCAATTCACCGAAAACTGTTGCGTTTCCTGTTGATGCGATAGTAACGAACTCAATTAATTTATTGATTTGACTGTCAACAATGCCTCCAGCGTATACTCCACGAACAGAATTTCCACCAGCACCACCTCTCGCTCCACCCATGGCTAAATCACCGAAATCTAATGTATTACCTTTTGATGCCATGGTTATTAATTGCATTCTATTATATGCATATGGTGAGTTAACATCTGGAGTGAATGAACCATATCCACCACAGAATATACCTCTTGTTGGTGATTGCATCGCAGGATTACCATGATTTCCCCCTTCAGATAGATCACCAAAATCAAGTGCATCACCTAAACTTTGTATCTCTACATAATCAATTACATTTGAATTATTTGGAACCCAGCCACCAGCAAAACATCCACGAGTTGAACTGGATGCACCGTTAAGACTATATCGTGCTTGTGTTAAATTTCCAAAATCTATTCCATCGCCCTCTGATGCCATTGTTATATAATCCATTTCATTAACTGCAGCAGAAGGTGTGGTTCCACCACCAATAATACCCCTTTTACCATCAGATACCATTCCAACCCCTACTTTTGCTGTTATCATATCACCAAACATTGTCGTGTTACCTAATGTTGATATCTGAAAACTTTGAATGGCAGAAGTATATGTTCCATCAGTTCCACCAGCAAAAAAACCATGACCTCTTCTTGTTGTATTATCAACTTGTTTCCAGAAATTACCATCCCAGAACTCAATCGTCTTGAAATCTTTATTATAGTAAACCATTCCGGGTTTGACATCAGTTGGTCGATCAGCAGTTCCTCCAACNGGTGGCATNAATGTNTCNTATACTTTTAGACTNTGAANNCCACCNTGTCCTGTNGTTGCACCNGTTGATACNGATATTGTTTGTCCTGTNCTNACTACNACCTCTCCAGAAATAGATCCACTNTCTCCTGCCTCTACNATNANATCTTNTGTANNNGTNGNNAGTTTTGTNTTTACNAATCCACTNANNGGANGANANNGTNGCNATNCCAGNTACTCTNANACTTCCTGCNCTTGTATTNCCAGCAACATCTAATTTACCAGCAGGAATTGTTGATCCGATACCAGTGTTAGTATCAGTGGTTTGTGTAAACTTATCGCCGTAATTAAAACGTATTTCAGCCATTAGTAACCTCCTAATCCACCATGAGAATCAGAGAAATAAGCAGCTGCTTGCCCTCTTTTTAAAGGATCAAATCCAAAGTGAACCGCATTTCCACCTGATGCAAAATTAATTGACCTCATCGGTTCTCCATGATCTGGATATCCTCCTGTGAAAATTGCTCTTATCGAATTACACATTCCCACGCCTGAGTCATGTTGACTGGTTAAATCACCAAATGAAGACATGTTGCCTTCCGATGCTATGGTGATTTTACTTATCAAAGATACCCTTTGATGGTCATTATATCCACCAGCAACAAGACCTCTAATACTATTTGAACAGGAACCACAACCTCTTCTTGTATCATCCATCTCTCCAAAGAATACTGCATCACCCTTGCTTGCGATTGTGATCATCTCTATAGTTTTGTTGCTTAATTCACTTCCATGAATTAGTCCTCGAACAGGGGAGGCCATTCCATTACATCCAACTTTAGTAGCTGCTAAATCACCAAAATCAAGAGCGTTGCCAAGTGTTCCTATCTCAACGTAATCAATCACATTTGTTTGAGAAGGAGACTCACCACCACCAAAACAAGCACGAGTTGATGATGATAATGCTGCATGGTTTCTTCTTTGAATAGTTCCATCACCAAAATCGATACCGTTTCCAGCTGATGCAATCGTGATATACTCAATTATATTTGTTCCAGTTGGTGAAACATAACCATAAGATATTAATCCACGAGTCGAACTTGAAGCACCACGAGTTTGTCTTCCTGTTCCTAAATTTCCAAAATCAAGTGCATTACCCTCAGACGCTATGTTTATGAAACCTATGTGATCTTGATTACTTGCACTTGCGACTGGATCATATCCTCCTGCTAATATTCCACGACCACGACTCGAAGGACTACTCTTAATATCTGATTGGTATGTGAATTGTCTCCACTCATTACCATTATAAAACTCCATCGTGTTAAGATCCGTATTATATCTCATCGTACCTTCAATAAAATTATCTCCCCTGTCCTCGATTCCACCTACAGGAGGAGAGAAATGCGTTCCAATACTTACACTTTCAACTGTTCCGACTGTGACTGTTGATGCACTTGATATGATTACTGATGTCCCTACTCCTACAACGATATCTCCAATCGTTCCAACTTCTGATGTAAGCGTTATGTTTTCGAGTTGATTGATGTTATCCGCAGCAAAACCAGAGTATCTGGTGAGTGTTGATGCGCCAGATACGATTGATCCTGTTGTTTTTGTTACACCTTTGACCTTTAAATTTCCAAGACCGTCTGTATCAGTACCAAAACCGACAGCTCCATCTTGGATGTTAAAAGATCCTACACCAACTCGAAAAGTTGCCATGTTATATCACCTATGGAATAGAGATTGTATCAATCTTGGTTGTGACCGTTGCGGATGAAGAACTGCTCATCGTGACATTGAAATCAACGTCTGAACCGTCGATCACACCTTCAAATGTTCCAAGCATTGATCCAGTTGCGACTGCCGATTCTTCAATTGTTGTGACTGTTGTACCATCATGAATAAGAAGATATCGACCCACTTGATAATTTGATCCTTGTGTAATCTGTGCGAGTATTGATGCGGATCGGAAGCTTGCCTTCGCAAAGGTACCAACGGTTGTTGCACTTGTAGATGAAACTGCTGTCTCTGTTTCTGAGACACCTCCTCCACCTCCACTTGATCCTGCGATACTTACATCAAGTGTATTTGTTGCAGCAAAGTAGGTAATTGAATTACCAGATCCAACAAAGTTAAGTGTATTGATACCAACGTTCTTTGCGATTACAATACCAGCAGATTGAATACCAATATTAAAACCACCACCAGAAGTAACAATTCCAGCAAACGCAGCGTTACCATTAGTTGCGATTGATCCAACACCCACACCAGCGGAAGTTGCGACTAATACTCCACCGTTTGTAGTCTTGTCTGTGGTATCTCCAACAACAAGTCCACCACGTATTGAGGTAATACCAGTCGTTCTTATATTACCATTCTTATAAATCGTTGCTGCTGTTCCAACATTGAATACAGCTTCCTGATCTGATGATATAAATGATACAACACCAGTTATATGTTGATCGTGGAAGTATGACTGATGTAATGTATTAATACCAGCGATGTTTGAATCGACTGTGACTGTACAAGTAGCGTTGTTTGCGTCTGCAGCTGCTGTGACATCATTACCAACAAAGTTTAAGATTGTGATACTGTTTGCTGTACCAACGACATTTCCTTCTTCTTTAACTGTGATACCTGTGATGTCACCCGCACCAGTTGTGTTGACTGGTTGCCAGTTCCAACTACCCGATCCGTCCGCAACCGGAACTTCATTCGCACTACCAGATGTACCATTAGTCTGTGCTAGTTTTCCAATATATGCATTTGCAAGTGTTGAGATACCGCTTATGTTTGCACCACTCGCACCATCAATTCTTCCATTTACATCAAGTATGTCTCCGACTGTTGTAATACCGGCAAAGGCAGCGTTACCATTTCTTTGTAAAGTGGTAAGACCAACGGTGATTCCGATTCCTGTTGTGAATAAAGTTTGAGTGCCATTGTGTGCTAATTCTACCGATCCACTTCTATTAAAAACAGATCCTTCACTTCCTGTTGCACCTAATATCTTAACAACACTACCTCTAAATTCTAGCTCTCCTGTATTATTTTTAAGAATCGAGTTTGTTCCATTATGACTTATTTCTAAATCTAATCCAGTTCCAAAAATTGCTTTTGCATTATCATCAAATATCAAATCATCAGTTGATTGATCAAATGTGATGTTTGCTCCTGCACCAGCAAAGACAACATCATCAGCAAAGTTTGAAGTGCTATTTACATCAAGTGCACCGCCGATAGTCGTAATACCTGCAATTGAAACTCCACCATGTCTTTGAAGTGTGACTCCGGATCCAACGGTTACATCTACACTTACAGTTTCTTGACCAGTGACTGCTAATGTAGTTCCATCAAAAGTTAAATTACCACTATCCTCCAATTCACCACCTGATCCAGCAATAACAACTCTATTATCTGTAAGATCACCGATTGCAGCCGTATCAGCACTAAGAGTATCAATGTTTGCTGTTCCATCTATGAATAAGTCATTAAACTCTGTTCCACTTGCACCTAAATCAGACCCTGCATCAGACGCTGGAAGAATATTTCCACTAACTGTTAATGTGCTACGAACTACTGCTGCCGATGCATCTGGTAGATTAACTGAGTTTGACTGAGTTGCAACCGCATTACCCATCAATGCATGGCTTGAGCACTGATAATGAAGGACTGCTGGATGATTATTCTCGTTTGATGCAGTTCCGATACCAATTTGTGTATACGCACCTGAACTACCGGGTGTTCCTCCAGTTGTTATCTCTGTTGTATATGCATTGGCTTTATCTTGCTCAAGATAGAAACGAAGTGGATGACCACTGTTTGTACTATGAGATTGATCAAAGTAATATAATTTTCCGGGAACTAATGTAACAAATGGTGATTCAACACCATCTAACCAATATCCATTATCTGATCCTTGATCAAAATATCTGTGATCAGTTGTCTTCGTTGCGACTGTAACTGCGATTGATACAACTGTTGAACTCGCTGCTCCAACTAATCTCTTAAATCCACCAAGATTCTCACCTGTTGTTGTGACACCAGCGATGTTTAAATCAGCAGTAATAGTTCCAAACCCAATTTTTGCATTATCTAAGGTTGCAGTTCCATCTATATTTAAATTTCTCCATTGATGTGTGGGAGTACCTAAATTTTTTGAGTCATTTACTGAAGGAACGAGATCACTATCAAATCTACCTGTTGCAGTGATAGTGTCACTTGTGGCATTACCAAGATCAACATCACCATTTGCTTGTAAAGTCCCACCAACTGTTGTGATGCCAGCAATTGAAACTCCACCATGTCTTTGAATGGTAACTCCTGATCCGACTGTTACATCAACACTGACTGTCTCTTTTCCAGTAACTGCTAATGTAGTTCCATCAAATGTTAAATTACCACTATCTTCAAGTTCTCCACNGAGGAACCAGCNATNACAACTCTNTTNTNNGTNAANTCNCCNATTNNNGCTGTGTCAGCAGNTAAGAGNGTCAATNTTTGCNGTTCCNTCTATGAATAANTCTTGGAACTCTTTTGAANNNGATCCAAGATCTCTTGATCCATCTTCATCTGGTAAAATATCTCCACCAGCAAGTAGATTACCACCAACTGTTGTGATACCTGCAATTGAAACTCCACCATGTCTTTGAAGTGTGACTCCAGATCCGACTGTTACATCTACAGTAACGGTAGCACTTTCATCAACAGTAAGAGTGTCAATCTTTGCAGTTCCATCTATGAATAAATCTTTCCATTCACTTGTTGCAGCTCCAATACTGTGAGTGCCATCACTATCAGGTATTAAATTACCACCTATNGCAGANAATGTGGCAAATCCAGTNACNTTTATATTTCTNGCTGTNATNTCATCNATTGTNAANTCACCNGCGTTTAAATTACCACCTACATTTAAGTCACCACCAATAGTTCCAATACCTGCAAAGGCTACGTTACCATTTGCTTGTATAGTCGCACCAGAACCAACAAATATATCTCCACTAAAAGTTGATATTCCACCTACGTTCAAAGCACCTGATGTGCTATTTTGTGTTCCAATAGTAGCAACACCAGTAACCGTTAAGTCAGTCGCACCAATACCACCACGATCACCTGCTCCGACACCAATATGAAGGGTATATCCCGGAACTGTGGTTGCAATACCTACTTTACTTAAAGTTGAATCACCGACAAGAAGGTTAGTATTTACCTCAACACCATTCTTAATTACAAAATTCTTATTAATCGCCATT
>FUFK010042347.1_pt1 | contig 16016 bp, 37 predicted proteins | sample 1021851 | NCBI WGS metagenome assembly FUFK01 (sample SAMEA51879418, study PRJEB19060) | metagenome | reverse complement strand
GATAATCCATTTGAAGCACTTAGTGAAAAACCACAAACCTATACAGAGGATGGTACATGGGCTGATTCAGACCAAGAGTGGACTTTCGTAGATGGAGATCCTGCTTACATCACTCACCAGCGTTCTGATAATACTAGGTTTAAGTGGGAGTATGATAAAGGTATTAATACTGGTACAGATGCTGACACTACAGGATATCTTCTTGGTAGAGAGGCATTGACTAATGAGTAAAAATGGATTCACTCTGATTGAGCTAATAATGGTGATGGTTATCATCGGAATATTAGCCGCAGTATCCGTTCCAAGATTTGCTAATGTTGTAAGACAATCTGAAGCAGCTTCCGAACAAGGGGTTCTGATAAATATGGTAGCTGCTTTAGATACTTACTCACATGAACGATTCATTGAAGATGGAATTATGGAGTGGCCATGATAATCCATTTGATGCTCTGAATAAAGTACCAGCANCTTATGACAAGACTGGCACTGTTCACATATCAGAAATGGATNATAGTGATTGGATATTTACTGCTGATAAAAGTGATGAGTATCCAAATGCTATCGTACATAGACGAAAAGAAGATAGTCTCGCGGTGTGGACTTATAACAAAGAGAATGGTGAAATAGGATTTGATAATCCACCTTACCAACCTCAATACAAAGTGTATAGGCCTGATGTACAATGATAAATTATCTTAAAGACAAAACACAAAATGGTTTCAGTCTTGTTGAGTTGATAATGGTAATGGTGATATTGGGTATACTAGCTTCTGTAGCTATACCTAAAATGAGTAATGTACTTGATAAGGCTGAACTAAGAGCTGAACAATCTATAGTAAATCAGATATGGGCTGGATGTGAATCATACGCTAATGATAGAGTATTGGAAGATGGAAACGAAGCTTGGCCTTATCATCCGTTAACTATATTTGGTAGGACTAGAAATATCAAAATAACTTTAGATTTAGGAATACCTAATGAAGATAACGAATGGCAGTTTGATTTAACTGCTGTTGGTGAACCAGCAATCTTTCATAGGAGAAAAAATAATGAGATATGGTATTACACATATGATTCTACGAACTTTGAGTTGGCAGAAAATCCTATTGAGTTTACTCTTCAGTAATTTTCTTTTGGGGGATGCGGATACCACAGACATTGATTTAGATGCTTTATGGGAATCTACAGTTTGGGAAGAGATAGATGAGATTGTAGAAGTAGAAGGAGAAGTTGAACAAGTAGTATCGGTAGCTGGAGTTAGAGGAGCTGAAGCAGAAGACGAAGCATTAGAACACCTTTACTATAGGAAGTCTATGAAAGGACTATCCACAATGGAACTACAGAAAGCTTTGGGTAAGTTATTGAANAAAAGAAGTATTACCAAAGACCNTACAGCTTTACAGAAGATAAATAGTTATATAAATCAGATTGAAAAAAAGTTGAAGAAATAATTGTATTTGGGATTTTATATACATATATATTAATAAGTTCATTGACATACTGTTACATTTAAAGGGTTCGACCGATTTTTAGTTTCCACTATTTTTACAACTTAAAAAACTACAGAACCCTTTATTTTTCTCTTGACTTGTATTGCATTTCTTTCGTAGCTTTAGGAGTAATGAGAAAGGTATTTAGATTAGTTTTGTTTGTTTTTGTTTTAGGAACCGACAACGCTAGTTACTCATTCGCAAAGTATGAAAACAAAAAAAATCAAAAAAACACAAAAAAGGTCTTGACTCGTATGGCATTTCTTTCGTAGCTTTAGGAGTAAGAATTAGGAAATATATGAACGATAAAAAACTTAAAAATTTCAATCCAATGGCTCTCAGAGAAAAATACTCTGCTAAGTCTATGAGTANNAANAACAANTACTCTTCTTTTTGGTTGGANAATGGTTGGGATAACAACTCCTCAATCTTTGATGACGAACCAGTAAAGAAGGGTGTTGACTTAGTTGCNCTNGCTTCTTATNGTAGNGCTATCAGTAACTTTGTTTCCATCGTAACTGGTGAATCAGATATCAAAGTTACTTTCAAAGCTAACGGAGATAGTTATACTGATGGTAAGTCGGTTGTTATCTCTTCTAAGTTAGATGACAAACTATTCGATTCAACTGTTGGTTTGGCTCTTCACGAAGGTAGTCACATTAAACTTTCTGACTTTGACTTTCTAAAAGGTTTAGAACATCAGATTCCACAAGAATACTTCAACAGAGCTGAGGCTAAAGGTTATCAGAAATATGAAGTAGTTTCAATGGTTAAAGATTTACTTAACTATGTTGAAGATAGAAGAATTGACTACTTTGTTTTTACTCATTCGCCTGGCTACAAAGGTTACTATCATTCTTTGTATGACAAATACTTTCATTCTAAAGTTATTGACAAAGCTCTCAAATCTTCAGAATATACTTCTTCAGATTGGGACTCATACATATTCAGAATCATTAACCTTACTAACAAAAACTCTGATTTAGATGCTTTACCTGATTTGAGAAAAATCAGAAAACTTATCTTCAGTAATGTTAAGAGTCTAAATTCTACTGAAGAGGCTTTCAATATTGCTCTTGATGTTTTTCACATTTTATTAGAAAACTTTCCTGATGGTGTTGAAAAAGAAGATGAGGAAACAGGTGAGGTTTCANTTCAAAAAGGTGATGGAGATTCCGATGGTAATGGTGAGTCTGTCGATGGTGATGGTTCCGAAGATGGTGGTTCCGATGGTGGTAAGCCTGAGTTAACTGACAATCAGAAAAAACAACTTGAGAACGCCATCAACAAACAAAAGAAATTTATGGATGGCGACATTTCTAAAAAAGCTCTTTCTAAAAAAGATAAGGCTTCTATGGATGCTGTTGAGTCTGCCGGAATGAGTTATGTTGATGTGGCTAAAGATATGACAGATAGATGGAGTGGTAAGAAAACTCCTACTAAGGTTCTGATGGTTAAGAAGTTCAACAAAGCTCTGGCTGAGTCTGATACTGTTTCGATGATTTACAGACCAGATTACACTTGGGGTAGTATGGAAGAAAATCAGAAAGCTATCAATGATGGTTTAGTTAAAGGTACTATCTTAGGTAGAAAACTTCAGGTTCGTGGTGAGTCTCGTGAGACTAAGTGGACTAGGTTGGATAGTGGTCGTATCGATAAGAGATTGATTGCTGAGTTAGGTTTTGGTAATGANAGAGTCTTCAACNCTNCTTTNNTNGAGTCTTACTCAGATGCTTTCTTACACATCTCAGTTGATGCTAGTGGTTCTATGAGTGGTAGAAAGTGGTTGAATACTCAGACTTGTGTGGCGGCCATCGCTAAGGCTTGTTCAATGATTAACAATGTTGATTTGGTAATCTCTTACAGAAGCACTCAGAGTTCAGGTAGTGGTTACAGAAGAAGAAGTGATAAGAACTACCCATTGATGTTGGTTGCTTATGATTCGAGAGTTGATAAGATTAGTAAAGTAAAAAATATTTTCAATCTACTACATCCCTCAGGTACCACTCCTGAAGGTTTGTGTTTTGAGGCTGTTATGAAAGAGATTGAGCCTGCTAGTAAAGATAAGGATTCTTACTTCCTTAACTTCTCAGATGGAATGCCGATGTTCGGTAATGATGACATTGATTATCATCACGACACCGCTATTGACCACACTAACAAAATGGTTAAGATGATTCGTGATAGAGGTGTTAAGGTTCTTAGTTACTTTATCGGCGATGAGTATGATATGGAAAGAAGTACCAGAACTTTCAAAAGAATGTATGGGAATGATGCTGAGTTCATCGATGTGACTTCAGTTCTTCCTGTGGCTAAAACAATGAACAAAGCGTTTTTAAAGAAATAGGAGATAATATGAAAAAACCATTTACACTAATAGAAATTTGTGTTGGTATTATAGTTTCAATACCGATGTTATTTATGACTCTAATGTGGTTAATAAAATGAGTATGATTGCTTATTTCAAACCAGCTCATAATGATATTGAGAAACTTATCAAAGAGCATGTTGATAAGTGTAGACGAACTACACCTTGGGATGGTGAACATAAGCAGGTAGTTAAAGATATTGTAAAGATATTCAAGAGGTTAACTTAGATGGCAGAGTTTTTATTTGAGTTATTTGTGGCTATACTTTGGGTTACTTATGTAGCATCAATATACTATATAGTATACGATTACATTTGGAGAACTTTTTTAAAATAAATGAAAATAAAGCTTGACTCGTATTACTTTTTATTAGTACATTTAGGTGTTATGAAAAAGGTTTTGAATTTATTGATGTTTACTTTGGTTGTTTTGACCGACAATGGTAGTAATTCATTTAGTAAGTTTCAAAATGGTAATAAAAAAAGTTTTAAAAAAAGCTTGACTCATATAGTATTTTGTCGTTATATTTAAGAGAATTTAGAAAGGAAATAATAAATGGATAAATTAATTGTTAAAATAGAAAAGAGTGGTAATAGGTATAATGCCTTCGATAAGGATGGTGTTAAACATACCTCTGATATTACCACAGGTGCTCGTAAGAAAGCCTACTTAAAAGGTATGGCTCTCGAACGTAGGATAAACAAGAGTGGTGGTAAGTATTGGTGGGCGGTTCCAATGTCAGAGTTTGAATCACTTTCGGCTCCTGTCATTGATGTTTCATCGATAGACATTCCATCAGACCACGCGGAAGTCATGAACTTCATTCACGATTCTTACAAACTTAAACCTCAAGGTTTGGTCATGAAAGAACTAAAGTGGAAGTATCTGATTCGTTCCGCTGTTAGAGGTAAAAATATTTTGATGACTGGTCCGGCTGGTTGTGGTAAGACAATGGCTGCTAAGTCACTTGTTAATTCACTTGACAGACCAGACTTCTACTTTAACTTGGGTGCGACTCAAGACCCGAGGTCTTCACTAATCGGTAATACTCACTTTGATAAGAAGAAGGGTACTTACTTCTCTGAGGCTTTATTTGTTAAGGCTATTCAGACACCAAACGCTGTGATACTTCTTGACGAGTTGTCAAGGGCTCATCCAGATGCTTGGAACATCCTAATGACCGTGTTAGACGCAGGACAAAGATATCTGCGGTTGGATGAGTCTGATAGTCAAGAAACTGTTCCAGTTGCTGAGGGTGTCACTTTTGTGGCGACAGCAAACATCGGTAATGAGTATACTTCTACTAGAGTTATGGATAAGGCTCTGATGGATAGATTCATTATTGTTGAGATGGATGTGTTGAACTCTGATGAAGAACATGGGTTGTTAAACTACATGTTTCCCCATGTAGATTCAGACTTACTCAAGTCAGTTGCTGAGATTGCTTCTTCTACTCGTAACGAGTCAAAGTCTGAGGCTGGTAGATTGTCAAGTGGTATTTCTACTAGAACTTCTGTAGAGATTGCTGGATTACTCTTTGATGGTTTCGGATTAGATGAGGCGGCTGAAGTTACTGTTTATCCTCAGTTTTCTGATGATGGTGGACTTGAGTCTGAGAGAACTTATGTGAAACAACTTGTTCAGAAGTATGTTTCTGATGGTTCATCTGAAGACCTTTTTAATGAAGAAGAAATACAATCAAGTAGTGTTTAATTAAAGGAGATATTATGAACGATTCTAAAATGAATAAAACAATCTTCCAGTCTTATACCGATGTGATAAACAAAGGTATGAAGGCTGGTAAAGATATGTCGGTCGCGGTGAAAAGACTAAACCATCTTATGACAGAACATAAGAAAATGAAGTAAGTCTTTCACTACAAGTTGAGCTGGGTTTTCCTTTCTTCCCAGCTCAACAAAAATTTAAGTCTTTAAATGACTAGGGTTTAGAGCTACTGTTGGACTTTTAGTTCTCTGGAGTCATTTAAAGACTTTAACATATAACAAATGGAGTAAAACATGGAAATGAAAAAATGGTCTGATTATGATAAGTACTTAATACTTGCTGATAATTCATACGGTAAACACAAGATACGAGATACTTATGAGTCTTTTCTAAATTATAAGATAGTTATTGATGTTATCAATAGAATAGCTTTNACAGATAAAAGTACATATTCTTACAATAACAATATTTATAATAAGAAAATAACATCTGAAGATGCTAAAAAAATCTTAGGTAATGTTCTAAATTGTAAATGGACAAGTACAACAGCTAAGTTAAAAATTGTAGCTCATCAGTTAGGTCTTATAATATAGGAGAAGAGTTATGGCTAAAAAACCAGCGTCGTTTGAATATAATGGCACATTAGTTAGAGTTTTAGATGGAGATACAATCGATGCGTATATCGATTTAGGTTTCGATTTGAAAATTAAAAAACGAATTAGATATATGGGTATCGATACTTGGGAAAGTAGGACTCGTGATTTAGAAGAAAAGAAAAAAGGACTAGCTGCAAAGGCTCGTAATAAAGAGTTGTTGGAGTCTGGTACTTTTAAAATTGTTTCACATGGAACAGGTAAGTTCGGTAGAGTATTAGGTGAGGTTTTCGTAGAAACTGATAATGGATTACAGAGTGTAAATCAGATACTTATCGATGAAGGTCATGCTTATGAATATGATGGTGGTAAGAAAAAGAAGTTCATAGCAGAAATCAAAGAAGAAAAAGCAGCTAAGAAAAAAGACTTAGTTGATAAACCAGCGGAGGAAGAATGAAAAATATTATGGATGTACTCGAACAAGTTACTGAGTTCATAATAGGAAGAGAACAAAATGAAACTCTATTAGATAAAAAGAAAAAGACTATTGGTTTTGTAGCTGATGGAGTTAAACCTAAGCGTAAATACACTAGAAGGAAAAAGAAAAATGCCGTCAAGAAACAAAAGTAAACGTACATATCGTAGAAAAAATATAGTTGGAAATTTCAGAGGTTCTGAAGATATCTTTATGACAAAAGTCAGAGATGGATTTATTAAGTTTTTAGAATCACCATTTAAAAGTTGGTGGTGGTAATGGCTAGATTAATTAGTGGAACATATGTCAGAAGAAAAAAAGGTAAGAAGACCAGACAAGGTACAGGTCGTGGAACCAAATTCAGTACTAAGGTAAACTCTAAACGTTTCAAGAAAAAGTATAGAGGTCAAGGTAAATGAGATATAAACTTGTAAAAGATAAACCAACAGACCGTGGTGTATTATATAAAGGAACCATCATGGTTACTGAAACTGATGAAAGATATAACGGTAAGTTACGTGGTAAAGATCCTACTGGTCAATGGTGGTATCTAGACGAAAGTGAATTAGAACTAATTGGAGAATAATAATGGATACATTAAGTATATGGAATGATTTAAGTTATTTAGATGGCATATTATTTACGGTATGGTTGGGTATACTATACTATGGTAAATGTTGGATAGATAGTAAATTTAAATAGGAGATTAAAATGGGTAGTCTAATTAAATGGTTTGTTTTTTTACTAGGTCTTGTTGGTCTTGGTGCTTCTAAAAAAAGAAAAGAAGAAGTAAAGAAGATTGATAAAAAAGTTAAAGAGAATAAAAAACAAGTTAAGACATCTAAGAAAAAAGTTTCTACTGCTAAGAAAGCAAGTAAGAAAAAATCTGATTCTATCAAGAAAAAAGAAGCTAAGAAAAAACAAATCAAGAAAAAATTTACAGAGGAGAATGATGATGAAGCTGCAGAGTTTCTTAAAGATTTTGCTTCTAAGTAATATTGTTTTTGGACAAGTTACATTATCTAAAGAAGAAGTAAGAAATATAGCAAACAAAATAGATTCACTACAAACAGCAGATTCATTAAACAATTCTATTATAGAAGACTTTAGATTAAAATCTGAGTTAGATGAATTAGCTATAGCTGAACTAGAACAACAAATTAAAACACATGAAGATACCATAAAACTTCTAGGAAAAAAAGTTACCCTTGTAAAACCAAGATGGTATGAGGGTAAATTCTTTTGGGGGTTGACTGGTGCTTTACCCGCATATTATATTGGATATTTAATCGGAAAGTTGTAAATAATCCATAACATCCCTTATATTTATATACACAGCTAGTAAGGGGATTATTGTGAATCAATCAATGGAAAGCCTGGTAGGTGAGTATGGTTGGTTATTTCTAACGGGTATCATCGCCCTATTATTTCAAAGTACTATACAAGAAGCAGTATCAGGTCTAATGGTATTTTTAGGCAACGATTACCACGAAGATGATGTCGTGGAAGTCGATGGCTCACCTGGTCGTATCGTAAGAGTCGGTATGTGGAAAACTGTATTCTTTATCTATCATGTAGTAAATGGTAAAGTAGTCGGTGGTTCTAAGTTGGTGGTAGCAAATTCAAAATTAAAGGATTTGAAGATAGAAAAACCTCTACCAAATTTAGATTTGTCTAAATATGATACAGAGTAACAAATCTGATACTATCAAAATGTTACATTATGAATAAGCACCCGAAAGGGTGTTTTTTTATGCGTAACTCTAAGTTCAACAATAATACAAAATAAAAAAAGTTTTTAAAAATGGTACTAGTTTGGTATGGTTTTTGTTATATAATAGGTATAAATAACATAGAAACGGAGAACCCAAATGTTTAAAAACATAATCGAAATATTTAAAAAAATAGTAAAGAAACTAAAGAGTACAAAAGGAAACTCACTTGCTGAGTTCGCAGTTACAACTGCTATGATGGCTACACTAGCTACCACAGCTGCTCCAAAGTTTGCTGGTATAGGTGAGGCTGCTAAAGAGAAAAAGACTTTAGCTAACATAGATAAGATACTAGCAGCTGCTAACAATCATTATATGAGTACATTAGAATCAGAAGGTCGTGGAAGATTTCCTGGTCAGACAAAGTACAACGTTAAAGTTGGTGGTGTTGATTTAGGAGATGGTCAACAAACTGCAGATGCTTTGGATGAGTGGACTAAGAATACATTACCTAATCTATTATCGATAGAGGATGACTTAGGAACATATTTTGTATATGTGTTTGCTGGTTCATCTACAGATGAGGATGCATTAGAAGCTGGTATAATCAATGAGAGTTCTGATATCGGTTACGATGATGTAGAACCTTTTGCTAATATAGAATATAGAGTTCAGTTTGGAACAAGGATGATGCCATCACCTTATCAAGATGGTGGATATGTTTACCTTGTGATACCTGGTAGTGGAACAGGAACACTTGCAGAACCACCAGCATTGGTTGTAGCTGACATGGAAAACCCAGCAAGACTACATAGAATTTTAGTACCTTAATTAATAACATACAATAGGAGTATAACATGAAGACAAACAGAAACGGATTTACCTTAATCGAATTGATAATGGTAATGATAATATTAGGTGTTTTAGCAGCTGTCGCTATCCCAAGATACTTGGATACGATTGAAAATGCTGAACAGGCATCAGAGGATGCGGTAATATCAAATGTTAGAGCGGCTCTTGAAAACTATGCTATCCATAAACTATTAGATAGTGGTAGAAGAATATGGCCTGATAATCCATTTGAAGCACTTAGTGAAAAACCACAAACCTATACAGAGGATGGAACATGGGCTGACTCAGACCAAGAGTGGACTTTCGTAGATGGAGATCCTGCCTACATAACTCATCAGCGTTCTGATAATACTAGGTTTAAGTGGGAGTATGATGCTGGTATCAATACTGGTACAGATGCTGACACTACAGGATATCTACTCGGTAGAGAGGTATTGGCTAATGAGTAAAAATGGATTCACTCTAATTGAGCTAATTATGGTGATGGTTATCATCGGAATATTAGCCGCTGTATCCATTCCAAGATTTGCTAATGTTGTAAGACAATCTGAAGCAGCTTCTGAACAAGGGGTTCTCATTAACATGGTAGCTGCTTTAGATACTTACTCACATGAACGATTTATTGANGATGGAATNATGGAGTGGCCTGATAATCCNTTNGATGCTCTGAANAAAGTACCAGCATCTTATGACAAGACTGGCACTGTGTNACATNNNAGAAATGGATGATAGTGATTGGATATTTACTGCTGATAAAAGTGATGAGTATCCTAATGCTATCGTACATAGACGGAAAGAAGATAGTCTTGCGGTGTGGACTTATAACAAAGAAAATGGTGAGATAGGTTTTGATAATCCACCTTACCAACCACAGTACAAAGTATATAGGCCTGACTTACAATGATAGATTATCTCAAAGACAAAAAGAAAAATGGTTTTAGTCTTATTGAGTTAGTTATGGTAATGGTGATATTGGGTATACTAGCTTCTGTAGCGATACCCAAGATGACCAATGTACTTGATAAGGCTGAACTAAGAGCGGAACAAGCAGTAGTGAATCAGATATGGGCTGGGTGTGAATCTTACGCTAATGATAAACTATTAGAGGAAGGAAATGAAACTTGGCCGTACCACCCACTTACAATATTCGGTAGGACTAGAAACCTAAAAATAACTTTGGACTTAGGACTACCTAATGAGGATAATGAATGGCAGTTTGATTTAACAACGGTTGGTGAACCAGCTATCTTTCATCGGAGAAAGAATAATGAGATATGGTATTACACATATGACTCTACAAATTTTGAGTTATCAGAAACTCCTATTGAGTTTACTGGTCAGTAGTTTTCTATTGGGGGATGCGGACACCACAGATATAGATTTAGATGCGTTGTGGGAGTCTACCGTATGGGAAGAGATAGAAGAGATAAATGAGATAGAGGGTGAGGTAGAACAGATAACATCTGTAGCTGGAGTCAGAGGAGCTGAGGCCGAAGACGAAGCGTTAGAACACCTTTACTATAGGAAGTCTATGAAAAGGTTATCTCAGGTAGAGTTACAGAAAGCTCTTGGTAGATTATTAAAAAAGAAATCAACGGTGACAGATAGTTTGACATTATCAAAAATAGATAGTTATATTAAACAATTAAAGAAAAAAATTAAAATCTAACAAACTTCTAACACAAAACAATGTATTTTTTAAAAAGTTAATGATACTTATCATTGAAAGTTTATTTTTTAAAACCCGAAGTTAGGAGAAACCCAAATGAAGAGATTAGTGTGTTTGATGCTTATGGGCTCGTTGATGGCCCAAAACTTACCAATCAGTAAGAGTCAACTACCGAAACCAATCAATCAAGTTCACATTTTATTACCATATGGAACAAGTAGTGGTAAAATAAATGTTAGTTTTCAAATCAACAAAAAAGGAGAGGTTGTAAATCCAATAGTTAAAGATACCTTTGATATATCATTAAATGAAACCGTGTTAGATGCGGTTAAACAATTACAATTTTTACCAGCATATCAAAACGGACACGCCGTAAGAGTTCAATATAACCTACCAATTGTTGTCAGGTAAAAAAAAATTGTATTTTGAAAATCTAGTATATACTTATATATAATTGATATCAAAAGACTCGATTAATTTTTAGTTCTCACTAAATAACAACTTAAAAAAATAGTCGAGTCTTTTTATCAATTCCTTATACTTATTATAGAATAAGAATTAATATCGCTCAAATGAGGATATTAATGTTTGACTAAACAGTAAACACAATAGGAGAAATAAAATGACTAAAGTTGTAGTTAATCCAAATCTGCCCTTTTTTGATAGGGATTCTTTTTTAACCCCATTCGACAAAATGTTTGACCAAATGATTGAACAACAGTTTCCAAATGTTGTCCAGCAGGTCGGTGTCAAACCATATCAAGGTACAGCATATCCGAAGGTCAACGTATATGAATACGATGACAAGATTGGTTTAATCGCTGAGATACCTGGTCTTAAGAAGAAACAACTCAACATAGAAGTTGAGGATAGTGTTCTTACGATTAGTGGTGACAAACATAATGTGTGGGATGACGCCAAAGCTAAGATTCTCAGACGAGAACTAAAGCAATCTTCTTTCAAACGTTCTTTTGAACTAGGTGAACTACTTGATGGAGATAACATCTCTGCCAGTTTTACTGATGGAATCCTATCGATTAGTATACCGAAACTCGAGCCAGAAAAGCCAAAGAAGAAATCTGTTAAGATTTCTTAATGAAGCTTATCACCGTAAATGATGACTTGTATGTTATCTGTGGAACGGTATTGGTCGAAAAGGTTATTACATCTACTGAAGAATTAAAATCACAGTATAGATTGGCTGATACCGTTCTACGTAACGGTGATTCATATTATATATGTCAAAAAATAAATGACATAGAATTTGAGGATATACAATAGGTTTTAGATATTTATTATCAATAACTAGGAAAAACTCATGTTCGAACAAAGTAAAAACTTTTCTAAGTTAGTAGGGATTTCGGCTCTACTTATAGCGTTTAGTGCGGCTTTCTTTTCCGTATTCGGATTATCAAAACTATTTGCAGGAGCAGAACTATCAGTAATCATAATGGCTAGTTCATTAGAGTTTGGTAAGTTGGTAGCTGCTTCATTCCTATATCGATATTGGGATAGGATTAATCTGTTACAGAAATTCTATATGACATTTGCTACAGTAGTTCTTGTGATTATAACATCNGCTGGTATATTTGGTTTCCTATCAAANGCTTACCAAGGTGCTACAGTAGAGTTTGANAAAGAATCNACCAATNTAATATTCAAAGANGANAGANTAAAACAATTACAANANGATAAGNTATATCTTAAAGAGGAGTTAGACCAAGCCATAGCAGATTTACCAGATAACTACAGAACCGCTCGTAGAAAACTCAGAGAGGATTACCAGCCTCAGATATCGGAAATCAACAAACAGATGATTGATTTAAAAGGTGAGATTGGTGAACTGAAAACTGCGTTGGTAGAAACTGGCGTGGATGTGGGTCCTGTAATTTATTTAGCTAGAACTTTTCAAACAGACATAGATACTGTAGTTAAGTTCTTTATCTTTATTCTTATCTTTGTTTTCGATCCTATGGCAGTTATGTTTGTTATAAGTTATAATGTAGCTTTAGAGAATAGAGATGAAGAAGAGGCTGAAAAACTATATGTTAACGAAAAGAAAAAAAGATGGTGGGAAGTCTATGGTGAAAAGAAAAAAGAAGATACACCAATGTATACTGAAGAAGATGAACAACGAATGGATATCATAGGACAAAACGGAAATGACGGAATACATTATGAGGAAGAAGATCAACCTAAGAAAAAAATAGGTAGAGGTGGTGTGAGAGGAATATGAAGTCAGAAGAAAAAAAACAGTTAAAAAATTTTAAAGAACTAAAAGTAAGACCTGGTACACCAGACGATTTGAAATTAGCAATACAGACTTTTATACAACAGGCTGTAATAGTTGGTGAGTATGAATTGGATACTATGCCTACAGAATATACAGAAAACCTACTACGAACAATGTCAAAGTATCCTGAATATAATTTATTGACATTAGAATTAATCAATATAGTAAATCAAAATAAATAAAAAAAAAGCTTGACACATATACATTTTTTTTCTTATCTTAAGGGGTAAAATAAAGGAGAAAAATTAATGGAAGAGTTATTGTTAGAAATTATTGAGTCAGCTAAAGTAGAGGCGTTAGACGAACTAATGTCAGAAGCTGAGTATTGGGAAATGAAAGCTGAGATTCACAATGGTTTATAGATTAAATAGTATTAAGGCTGAGTTAGATGGTGATACCATTCAGTATGATAATGGAGAGAGTATCTGGTTGGTTAGTTATTTAGCTATGTATGATTGGGATAACCCAGCACCTAATAGTACTGAAGATGCTTTTAAGATAGGTAAGGTAGTTAGGGAGTATGGTATTACCACAGAAGAAATAGAAGAGGAACGAAGGTTAATGAATGGATAAATGTTCATTATGTGAATGTGATTTACCTAAAGAACGTGTTCATCTAGGTTACAAAGAATGTTTAGAATGTAGTGATACCGAGAAGTATGCTTCTCATGTTGTGTATCCACATAAGACTGGTGGTTATATTCAACCTATGTCATCTGAACAAGCTAATGATATGAAACGACTCGACCGCCGTAGTGTCGGTGGTGAACGTAAAGCCAAAGGTATCGTAGCTGACAAATCATGGGATAGGTGGTTAGAAAATTATTACAACCCTAAACCACCAAAGAAAAAATTTATANCAAAAGCACCACAGATTANTTTTATGAATTTTGATGATGCTTATGTAAAGGTTATTAATGAATATGAATCTAGAGGTTATGACGCGGCTAGAGATTACACACAAAACTTGTACTCAAGTGATAAGATTAGTTTGATGAACAAATCTAAGATTATCAATGAACTTACAGAGTTACAGTTCATGTCAGTAGACCAAAGAAAGTTTTTGAAAAAACTTGTAAAAAAAGCTTGACTCGTATTGTTTTTATTCGTATATTAAGGTGTTGATTTGGGTGGTTAAATTTTGTTTTTGATTTTTGAAAAATTGTGTTGGCCTGATGTTCGAAAGAGGAGTAGACTTCAGGTGGTGTGAGAACCTTAAAATGTCAGTCTCAGGACAACTCGGAGTAAGAAAAAATCGGCCGATAATTTTCTAAAACAGACCAACCAAAGATTTTGTTTTTTCTCATTAGTAGTGGTTATATCAGTATCGATTTTATACTGTCACGATTAAAAGAATCCCACGTTTCTTACACCGGTGGTGGTTTTACTTCTTATTTTCCCACCACCAAAATATGCGAGTGTCTTTGGTGGTGATACACTCTCCAAAAAGAAAACCACCAAAAATTTAAAAGTTGAGCTGAGGAGCCAAAAACCGACTCGATAAATACGACAAAGATGATGAGTGTNACANACGGTTTAAANCCCGATGGACAGACAACTTCGGTGGGTGAAGAAGGCGACATCAATAAGACCTCTTCCCCACCTCATGATTTTATATGTGGTGTTGAAACGATGATGAACTGGCGNNNGATAATATCAAACAATACGGATTCTGGCTCCTCACCACAAATATTTTAAAATAATTGAAAAAAAAAGCTTGACTTGTATTAGTTTTTATTGTTACATTTAGATGTAATAAAAAAGGAAAAAAATATGAATAAAGAAAATAAAATAAAATATGTAGAAGCCCTTGGTAATCTTATGGGTGGTATCAAAGAAGACTACAAAAATTGGGGTAGTGATATTGACTCACTATCTGATTCACAAAAAGAAATTAGACTTAAGATGATTGATAAGTTCAACAGAAACTTGGATATCAGAAGTGGTAGGAAGTTTGATAAGGTTGTTTCCAATGGTTCCGTTTGGGGTTTTGTTGCTAAGACAAATGGTAAACTAAAAGGTATCCCTTACTTCGTTGGTGATGTTTTCAAACCAGCTGGTTGGAGTGCTCCAGCAAAACATGTTAGAGGTTCTATATTTTCTTCAAAATCAAATTGGTATAGTTGGACTGGTCCTAACTATCTTATATAATGAATAAATGGGTTGAAAGAAATAAAGAAAGATTTGGCGTTCAGATAATCGAACTCAAAAAGATTATTGAGCGTCAAGTCATTGACTCAGGTAGTTCTGATGAATTTGCATCTGATATGTATGTTGCTCTTATTAGTGGTAGAAAGATTACACCAAAGATGGAAGCGGCCATAGATAGAATAATTAAAGCACATTCACCAGATGAGTTATTGAAACGAGAAGAGTGGGTTAACAAAGTGGTTCCTAAACTTTTGATGGTAGAAAATTTAATCGATGATACAAGTTGGACAGCTGACTATAAAGTAAATACCAAAAGATTTATATCAAGTTTAGTAAAACAAGCTAAGTCTAGAAAGACTTTATCCAAAAAACAAATGGATTCAGCTGCTAGTATTTATGCAAGGATTAAAAAAAATATTAATAAAAGTGAAAAAAGTGCTTGACATGTATAGGTTTTTCTTCGTATCTTTAGGTGTAAGATAAAGGAAATATATGAGTAATTTAAGTAAAGATTTAATTTTAGACGGTTATTGGGTTAACAAAAAGAGTGGAACTATCCATTGGGTTTCTGAATCTAAAGCCGTTTGTGGTGGTAAGAAGTTATGGACTCAGACTACAAACCTTAGATATAATAGAGATTACTTCTTCTATGATAAGAAGAGTATGGTTTCTCGTGGTTATGGTAGT
>FUFK010037689.1_pt1 | contig 16017 bp, 18 predicted proteins | sample 1021851 | NCBI WGS metagenome assembly FUFK01 (sample SAMEA51879418, study PRJEB19060) | metagenome | reverse complement strand
AAATTCACTTTCATTTTTTAATTCGTTTAGTTTTTCTGAAACTGGTATTAAAACATCCATCATAGTTTTTTCTCCAACATCAGCTTTTCCTCTNTCTTTCATNGCTTTAATNCCACTAATAANCATTTCACATGCTTTANTAAAATCAACATCTTTATCTAGATCAGGAGATTTAGCCATGGTCATAAAAAAAGTTCCAAATAATGCGCCTGATGATCCACCNATACCTGACAGAACTTTCATTGCTATCATATTTAAAGCTTTGGCTAATGGTAAATCTTTAATTGAATCTTCAAGTTCAACAACTAATTTTAAACCTCTTTGAATATTAAAAATATGGTCTCCGTCTCCAATTTTTTGATCAAGAACCTCTATTTCAGCAGAATTTTCATCTATAACTTTTTGGACACTTTTTGCTTGAGAAATTAAAAAACTAACGCTCATAAATTCTGTTTCCTTCTTGATCAAATTTTAAAACTTTTTTATTGTTGATGTCAAAATTAATTGTCTCATTTATTGATGATTTATAATTACCTTGAATTGACACAAGTATTTCTTGGTCTTTAAAATTTAAAGCAACTACTGTTTCAGAGCCTAGATTTTCAATTGAGATAATTTTGGCTGAGTGGTTACCATTTCCTATTGTAATATTCTCAGGTCTTATACCAAAAGTAGGTACATCATTCATTCCAAGTAAAGTTCCAGGCAGAATATTGATTTTTGGCGAACCCAATCTTTGCGAAACATATATAGAATTTGGATTTTCATATATCTCTTCAGGAGTACCTATTTGCACCAAATGGCCTTCTTTTAAAACTCCAATTTTATCTGCTAAAGTAGTGGCTTCTGCTTGATCATGTGTAACATAAAGTATTGTTGCATTTAGATTGGTTTGAATGTTTTTTAATTCAACCCTTAAACTCTCTCTTAATTTAGCATCTAGAGAGGATAACGGTTCATCCATCAAGTATAAATTTGGCTCACGAACTAGCGCACGTCCAATTGCAACTCTTTGCATCTCACCACCAGATAATTGTGTAGCTTTATTATTTAGCTTATTTGAAATCTTTAACATACTTGCAATATTCTCAACCTTAGTTTTAATTTCATCCTCAGGTAATTTTCTCATTGGAGATCTTAAAGGGAATGCTAAATTTTCATAAACACTATAGTGAGGATATAAAGAGTATTGTTGAAACACAAAACAAACATCTCTTGATGCTGGTTGATCTTCGGTTACGGACTCATCGTTAAATAGAATACTTCCATTATCTATTTTCTCTAATCCAGCAATACATCTTAATGTAGTAGTTTTTCCAGCACCTGAGGGGCCTAATAAAACAAAAAACTGACCATCCTCAATGGTAAAATTTATATCATGTAAGGCCTCAATTTTTTTATTATAGGTTTTAGATAAATTTTTTAATTCTATTTTTGCCATTAATTCATAAACTCACTTTTAAGAGATTTATCAGTCTCACCATCAAAAATAATTATGTTATCATTTGAGGGTTTTACTTGAACGTTTTCATTGATTTTAACACTTGTTGAAATATCAGTTTTTACTTTGATTTCTCCAAAATTAGTTTTAACAGTTACAATTTTTCTTGAGCCTAAATATTCAACTCCAAATACTGAACCTTTAAGACCACCTTCGTTAGTAAGAGATAAATTTTCAGGACGAATACCAAATGAGTTTTTTTTGCCTTTTGATATCTCATACTGTTTAGGTATATTAAAATTTGTCCCTTCTATATTTAAAGTCGACTGTTCATTGGAAATCCCTTGATCAATACTTATAAAATTCATTCCAGGGGAGCCAATAAATGATGCTACAAATTTGGTAGCAGGTTTATTATAGATTACTGAAGGTTCATCAGCTTGTAAAATTTCACCACCATCCATTACGGCAATACGATCAGCTAATGACATTGCCTCTAATTGATCGTGTGTTACATAAACAGTGGTAGCGCCAATATCGATGTGTAATTTCTTAAGTTCTAAACACATTAATTCTCTAAATTCTGCATCCAAAGTACCTAAAGGCTCATCCATTAAAAATGCTTTTGGTCTTCTCACTAAAGCTCTACCAAGAGCTACACGTTGTCTATCTCCACCCGATAAAGAAGAAATGTTGGAGTTTAAAATATGATCAATTCTTAAAAGTTTTGCTGCTTCTTCAACTCTAGTTTTAATTTCACTTCTACTATAACCTTGCATTTTAAGTGGAAAAGATAGGTTATTTTTTACATTCATATGTGGATAGAGGGCAAACAATTGAAAAACGAAGGCAATATCTCTCTCAGATGCTCTTAACATTCCAACTTCTTCATCTCCTAAATAAATTTCTCCTGATGTTGGTAATTCTAATCCAGCAATCATTCTTAGAGTTGTTGTTTTTCCACATCCAGATGGGCCAAGCAAAACAAAAAACTCTTTATCATTAATTGTTAAATTAGAATTTTTAACTGCAGTGAAATCTCCAAATGATTTTTGTAAATTTACTATTTTAATTTTAGACATATTAATCCGGAAAGTGACTTGTGATTACGAAACCTATAGTTCCAACTAAAATTACAATAAATGAGTAAGTATACATCCACATTGCAAATGGTTGCAACAACATGAAAACTCCTAATAAAATTAATACTGTAGATAAATTTTCCCAGTAAACTCTTCTAAATATTTTTCTCATTAATGATTTTTCTTCTTGCATTATTTTCTCACTGCTCCAAAAGTAATACCTCTCAAAAGGTGTTTTCTTAAAATAATTGTAAAAATCATCACTGGTAATAAAAATAAAGTTGTACCAGCCCCAATAGCAGGCCAATCCAAACCTCCTTCTCCTATAATTGTCGGGATGAATGGTGGAGCTGTTTGTGCGTTAAATTGAGTGAGGAGAACAGCAAATGCATATTCGTTCCATGAAAAAATCATGCAAAAGATTGCTGTTGCAGCAATACCGGTCATCGCTTGTGGAAGAACAACTTTAAAGAACGCTTGAAGTCTAGAATATCCATCAATCATAGCTGCTTCTTCGTATTCTTTAGGAATTTCATCCATAAATCCTTTTAATAGCCATACTGCTAAACTTAAATTTACGACTGTATATAATATGATCATTCCAAGGTGAGTATCCCCTAATCCTAATTTTCTATACATAATGAATATTGGAACAGCCACCGCTATTGGTGGAAACATCCTGGTAGAAAGAATAAAAAATAATAAATCATCTTTNAATGGAACTCTAAATCTCGAGAAAGCATACGCCGCTAATGCACCCAAAAATACNGATGCNAAAGTTGACCCAAAGCCAATTATCATTGAATTTGAGTATCTACCTAAAAATTTTGATGGCCCTGTTATGACCATTTCTCTACTTCTAACTAATTCTTCATACCAAGTTTCTGGAGCAGGCAAAGAGTCAAGATATTCCTGAGATTGCCTTGATCTATTAGTGAACAAGTTAACATATCCCTCTAAAGATGGTTCGAACAGTACTTCAGGTGGATAAGAAATTGCACTATTAACATTCTTAAAACTTGTCATTACCATCCAGGAAATAGGTATCAATGTTATTACTGTGTAAACAATAATAATTGTTGCAGCAAGTTTCTTTGAAAACGATGAAGGTTCTAAATATGATCTGGATGTATCCATCAGCGTTCCTTTATTTTATTCATTACTTTTACATAAACATTTCCAAAACCAAAAATAGTTACAAATAAAATGACAGCAAAAGCTGAACTGTAACCGGTTTTCCATTTTTCAAATGCTTCTCTTTTTAAATTGATTGAGGCGAGCTCTGTAGCTGAACCAGGGCCACCAGATGTAAGTTCAACGACCATGTCGAACATTTTGAAATTCTCAATCCCTCTAAATAACAAAGCCAATAATAAAAATGGTAATACAGATGGTAGTGTGATGTATATAAATTGTTGCCATTTACTAGCTCTATCAACTTCAGCAGCCTCATATAAATAATTTGGAACTGATCTTAGACCGGCTAAACAAATCAACATTGTAAAAGGTGTCCACATCCAAGTATCAACTATAACTATCGACCAAGGTGCGAGTTCACTTGAACCAATCATATCAAAACTTCCAAAATCGTAAAAAAAGTTTACTACATAATTAAATAAACCTACTTGAGGATTATAAAGATAAGTCCAAAAAACACCCACAACAGCAGGCGATAACATCATTGGTAATACTATTAGTGTGGTTAATAATTCATTACCTTTAAATTTCCTGTTTAATAATAAAGCCAAACCTAATCCAATTACTGCCTGAAGTAACAAAGTCCAAAACATAAAGTTTGCAGTAACCTGCATTTTTTCCCATATGGCCTCTTTATTGAGAACTTTTATATAATTTTTTAAACCGACAAACTGTGGTTCTCTCCCAATTTTATTTGCGTAAAAATTTGTAAAAGACATTCTGATTGCATAAATCAAAGGATAAATATTTATCGCCAATAAAAGAAAGACAGATGGTCCAATGAAAAGCCATGCTACAGCCTTATCAGAAAGTCCTTTAAATTTTTTTTTAACGCTCATATGATTTTTTTAAAAAAAAGGGGAGATATTACCCCCCCTTTTTTTTTATATTTTTAAATATTAATGTTAAAGTTTTCCGTCTGCTTCAAATACTTCAACCCACTCTTCGATAATTTTATCTAGAGCGCCTTTAGCAGTTCCTTTTCCATTAACAACGTAATCATGAATAGCTTCCTGCATAGGTAACATTAACTCAACAAATGTTGGTTCTTGCCAAAAATCTTTGACAATTCCCATTGAGTCTAAGAAACCTTGTGCATAAACTGTAGATGTAGGGAACGATGGTGAATTTAATACATCATTATGACATGAATATCCGCCTAAATCCCACCATTTTTGCTGTACATCTGGTCTTGCAAACCATTTAATATATTCTAATGCAAGATCTTGTTTATCTGAATATTTAACAACAGATATACCTTGTCCACCTAATGTTGCAGCAGCTACGTTTTGTTTTGGATTTGCAAAGAAACCACTAACTCTTCCGTCGCTATCTTCTTTAGAAACACCTGGCCAAAAAGCATACCAGTTCATTTGGAATGCTACTTGTCCTGATTTATATGCATCTAAGTTTGCTACCATATAAGCATCAGANTGTCCTGGAGGNGCACAGTCNTCATATAATTTTCTGTANAACTCTACAGCTTCTACTGCTTGNGGAGAATTGAAANANCCTTCCATNTCNTATGGTTTNTTTGGATTTTCATANTCCATACCCCATGCATACATNGCAGCNGTNACACCCATTGTAATACCTTCAGATCCACGCTCTGTATTTATNGCNGCACCNTATCTTTTTTGACCATCAATTTCTCTTCCTTGGAANAANGNACACATNTCATNTANNTGATNCCAANTNGCAGGNACNCCTANATCATAACCNTGTTTCTTTTTGAANTCAGANTTAAGNTCNGGTCTATCAAACCAGTCTTTTCTATAAGCCCANGCTAATGCNTCTCCCATAGCTGGTANTGCATAATAGTTTTCACTTCCTTTNGGCCANGTTGAATANGCATAAACTGTTGCAGGTGAGAAATCNTTCATTGAAATNCCTTCTTTNTCAAANAAGTCATTCAATTTTACGTAGTGTCCNTANACTGCACCAGCACCNATCCATTGTGAGTCACCNATTAACAAGTCAAAAGTTTTACCTTTGTTGTTAAGTTCGTTCAACATACGATCTGCAAAATTTGGCCATGGCACGAATTCGAAGTTGACATCTATTCCTGTCTCTGCTGTAAACTCTTTAGTAAGTTCTTGTAAAGCATTAGCAGGGTCCCAAGCGGCCCAACCTAATGTAATTGACTTAGCATTAGAATTTACAGAAAAAGAAAATAGAGATACAAATAATAAAATCATTATTTTTTTCATTTTTTTCCCCTCTTGTTGTTATTATTATTAATATAAGTCTATCCAAGATGACTTGTGCCTGCTAGTATTTTTTTTGTAAAAATTAGTTNNTGTAAAAAATTAAAGAGAAAGGGGAATTATGAACAAAATAAAAGGTCCTGCAATTTTCCTAGCACAATTTGTAGGNGAAGANGCACCGTTTAATTCTTTAGATAATATTTGTAAATGGGCATCATCTCTTGGTTACAAAGGTATACAAATTCCAAGTTGGGACGGTAGATTAATTGATTTAAAAAAAGCATCTGAAAGTAAAGATTATTGTGATGAGATTAAAGGAATTGCTAAATCACACAATTTAGAAATTACAGAATTATCAACTCACCTACAAGGTCAACTTGTTGCAGTACATCCTGCTTATGACACTGCCTTTGATGGTTTTGCTGCACCTGAAGTAAGAGGAAATCCCAAAGCAAGACAAGAATGGGCTGTAAATCAATTAATGATGGCTGGAAAAGCATCAAACAGTCTAGGAATAGATAAACATGTAACTTTTTCAGGAGCACTTGCTTGGCCTTATGTTTACCCTTGGCCTCAAAGACCTGAAGGGTTAATTGAAAATGCATTTGATGAACTATCAAAAAGATGGAAGCCCATTCTTGATCACTTTGATAATAATGGGGTTGATTTATGTTATGAAATACATCCAGGTGAAGATCTTCATGATGGTGTAACTTTTGAAATGTTCTTAGAAAGAGTTGGTAATCACAAAAGATGTAATATGCTTTTTGATCCAAGTCATTATGTTCTNCANCATNTNGATTATTTAGCTCATATTGANATTTATCATGAGAAGATAAAAATGTTTCACGTTAAAGATGCNGAGTTAAATCCATCTGGAAAACAAGGAGTGTACGGTGGATTTCAATCATGGGTAAATAGAGCTGGTAGATTTAGATCGCTTGGTGATGGACAAGTTGATTTTAAATCTATATTTTCAAAACTAACTTCATATGATTATGATGGTTGGGCAGTTCTTGAATGGGAATGCTGCCTTAAACATCCAGAAGATGGAGCAAGAGAGGGAGCAGAATTTATTAAAAATCATATAATTAATACAACAGAAAAAGCTTTTGATGATTTTGCAGGTAGCGGAGCTGACCATGAAGCAAACAAAAAAATGCTTGGCATTAATTAATGAATAGAAAAATACGCATCGGTATGGTTGGTGGTGGTAAAGATGCTTTTATTGGAAGTGTCCACAGAATAGCTTTAAGACTTGATGGGTATTATGAATTAGTTGCTGGATCATTTTCATCTGACTTTGAAAATTCAAAAGAAACTGGAAAAAATCTTGGTCTAGAAAATGATAGAATCTATAAAACCTATCAAGAGATGGCTGAAAAAGAGTCAACTAGAGCAGATGGTATTGATGTAGTTTCAATAGTAACTCCAAATCATTTACATGTACCTATTGCAAAAATTTTTGCAGAAAANGGGATACATATTATTTGCGATAAGCCAATTGGTATGTCTAGTAAGGAAGCAATAGATCTTAAAAAGGTAATTGAAAGCAAAAAATTAATATTTGCTTTGACACATAATTACACTGGATATCCTATGGTTCGACATGCAAGATCTTTAGTTCAAAAAGGGGACTTGGGTTCTTTAAGAGTTATTCAAGCTGAATATCCACAAGATTGGTTAACAACAAAAGCAGAGGATAGTGGATTAAAGCAAGCCGAATGGAGAACTGATCCCAATAGATCCGGCGCTGGTGGTTGTATAGGAGATATTGGAACTCATGCTTATAATTTGATTAGGTTTATAACTGGATTGGAGGTAGATGAAATTTCAGCTGATATTCATACATTTGTTGAAGGGAGAAAAGTAGATGATAATGCCCAAATAATGCTAAGATTTAAAGGGGGTGCAAAAGGATCAATATGGTCAAGCCAAGTAGCAGTTGGAAATGAAAATAATCTTAAAATTAGAATATATGGAGAAAATGCTGGAATTGAGTGGAGACAAGAAGATCCAAATTACTTGAGTTATACTAAATTTGGTAGCCCTGCTCAAAACATTACAAGAGGAAGCAATATTACTAGTGATGAAGCTAAAAATGTAACAAGAATTCCCCAAGGTCATCCAGAAGGTTATTTAGAAGGTTTTGCTAATATTTATAGTGATGTTTACAAAGAGCTATCAGCTAATATTGATAGACAAGAATATGATAAGTCAAATAATTGTTATCCTACAATTGATGATGGAATTGATGGAATGAAGTTTATAGAAAACGTTATTAAGTCAAGTAAGAATAATAGTAAATGGATCCAATTTAATTCTAATTAAATTTTGTTGATAAATATAATTAATAAAACCCATTTTGATCTTTTATTTTTTTTAATAATTTGAAATCAATTTTCTAGAATGATAAATTATGTTTACCATATCTCATGGTAAAAAAGAGACCGATATCGCATCGGTTAAAAGCGAGTTTTGGAAAAACAAACAAGGAGAGTGTATGAAAAGAATGCACAGAGTGTTAAGTTCGTTTAGCCGAGGCTCAAAGAACGCTAGGCTAAATCAACTTATGTTTCGAAACTTGAAAACTGTAGAAACTAATGCAAATGGCACAAGTGGATACGTTATCAAATCNGGAAAAAANTCAGGAGAAACATTAGGTCACTTAAAGAAAGAGGCTAAAAAGTTTTAGCTTAAATAATGAGATATGGGGCAATTATATTTGTATGCCCCATATTTTTTTTCTTCCTATTTTACTGGTGTCATAATTTTTTGACCTTCAACTCCCATCGCAACAACAATCGCTTTAACAGGAACATCTCCAATGTTTTTTGACTCATGAACTACACCAACATCCTCTACAAATGCATCTCCAGCTTTATAGACATAGCTTTTACCACCTTGGGTAAGTTCAATCNCTCCTTGCTGAATCATTATTAATACCGGAAAAGAGTGAGTATGAGGAACAACTGGACCTCCAACAGGAACATTGAATTCAAAAGCTGTTATCTTCGCTTTACCTGAGGGATATACTATTTCGTTACCCATTCCAGTTTGACTGGTAGATATAATTCTCTTTACATGCCCGTCTGCTAAAACTGAGTTGTTTATAAAAAATACTGCAAATAAAGTGACTATTAATTTTTTCATAAATTGCCTTTCTGATTAAGCAACTATTTAATAATAAATATTGTTTTAATACGATATGACAAAAAGGTTTTTTAAAGTTATTTATTCCAAAAGACTTTAAACATTACTTCATTTCTTCTCATCATAGGTAATGTAAATGGACCATTATATGTCGCTCTTATTGCAGGTCCATTAATATTTATATCATCTTCAAGAAGCTTTTGATTAAGAATATCTCTGTGTTTAAAAAAATTATTGTCAGATGCTCTACCAGAATACTGAATAACCGCAAAATGACCCTCTTCAATTGTTGAAATTTTTATATCTGGATTATTTGGAAGGGGAGCATTATCTTTGGTAAATTTAGATGGTAAATAAAATTGCATATAATAACCTTCATCTTTTTCACCTTGAGTTACAGGAACTGTCATTTTAATTTCTTCAGATTTATTGTTTTGTCCTGAAATATATTTAAAGAGTTTTCTAAAACTGTTATCATCATTTTTATTAATAACTTCTACAACCAACCTATCTTTATAATACCTTATCTCATAAGTATCAGTTGAATGAACCACATTATATGGAGCTTCCTCGTATGCCATTGACGGAGAATATTGGAAATTAAAAGATAAACAAATTAAAAAAAATATAATTATTTTNCTCATACTGCTTACAAGTAATTTTCATTCATGAATAAGTTAATTCTTTTCATGCCCTCAATAATATCATCAGTACTTCTAGCATAAGAAAATCTTATCGTAGAATTCCCTCTTTTTTGATCAAAATCTAATCCAGGAGTTATAGCAACNCCAGCTTTATCTAACACTTCTTTACAAAAATTTAGGCTATCATTGGAGTATTTAGAAATATCAACATAAATATAAAATGCACCATCAGGAGGGGAAAATTTTTCTAGTCCAGCTTTAGGTAATTCTTCTAAAAGTATTTCTCGATTTTTTTTATAAACATTTACATTTTCATTTAATTCAATATCAGCATCCATAGCTGATAACGCCGTTAATTGGCTTACATGNGGTGGACAGATAAATAAATTTTGTGATAATCTTTCTACTTGCCTTACATGATCTTCTGGAACAATCATCCAGCCTATTCGCCAGCCTGTCATCGAAAAATATTTTGAAAATGAATTTATAACATAACATTTGTCTGTTATTTCTAACGCTGTTGTGGGATTATTTTCGTATTGAATACCGTGATATATTTCATCACTTATAAAACTTACATTGTTCTCATGTGCAGCATTTATTAAATTTTTTAGACTTTCTTTATCAACCATAGATCCAGTCGGATTTGCAGGCGATGCAACTAGAATACCATTTAAGTTATTTTTTTTTATATCTTCAGGTATTGGCTGAAATTTATTTTGTATTTCAGTTTGAATATCTACTGGAATTAAATCTTGAGCTTTTAAAATTTGACGGTAACTAGGATAACCAGGTGCTGCTATACCTACTCTATCACCAATATTAAACAGAGATGTAAAAGATAAAATAAAAGCACCAGATGAACCTACGGTTATTACTACTCTATTTGGATTTAAATCAACGTTGTACCAATCACCATATAACTTGGAAATACGTTCTCTTAAAGCTGGAAGTCCAAGAGTAACAGTATAGCCTAAGTTGTTATTAGATATTTCATTAGTGATAAATTCTTTTGCTACTTTTGGAGCCGGAGTACCTGGCTGTCCTACTTCCATATGTATAATATGTTTGCCATTTTTTTCGGCTATTCTAGCAGACTCCATTACATCCATTACAATAAACGGATCAACATTGCTTCTTTTTGATTTTTTCATTTTCTATTTGATTTTAAAAAAATTTATAAATTAATTTTAAAAGTTCTTGCAGGTTTTTCGTCGGTGACTTTAAGAATTTTAAATTTAGAAGTTTTCTCTAATTTTTGACCTTTGTTTGTGACAAATGATTTCATTTTTTTAACTTCTCCCTCAGGCATTTTTCTTGCGTACTTAAGCGTATGTTTTTTTGAGCCTATAACAAAGATCGTTTTCATAATTTCAATATATTATAAAGTATCGATTGATCCAATAATATTCAAGTTTTTATCTGTCACAACTATTTCACCAGAGGATGTTCCAATATTTAAAATTGCCCCTATAACTACATAGTGCGTAACAAATACAATATTATTTTTACTATCTATATTGTCTATAAATTCATAAAAATCTTTTATCTGCTTATCCTCATTAGCTGCAAATCTTATATCGTAAAATGAATTTAGAGCGTCAAATGTCTTAAAATCATTAAAAGCATACTTTGCGGTATCCTTACATCTGCACCACTCACTTGAATATATTTTATCAATTTTTATCTCGTTTTTTTTAAAAATTAATCCAATTCTTTTTGATTGTTGAATTCCTATGTCATCTAAATTTCTTTGAGTAGAACAGTTTTGCAATTCAAAATTTTCTGGATCACCATTTCCAGGGGCAAGTGCATGTCTTATAAATATAAGTTTATTTCCCTCTTTTAAAGATTCAATNACTTCATCATTTGCAAATGAATAATTAAATTGAAACAATAAAACTGAAAAAATTAAAATTAATTTTTTCATCTTAAACAGATTGATCTTTAATTAGTTCCTTTATTTGTGGTATCATAATTTTTGGAGATATCATTGATGGATAAATTTTTTTTACACTTTCATAGCTCTTTAANGCTTTTTCGTAATTTTTTAATTTCATTTGAACTAAGCCCTGACCTGATAAAGCTCCAAAATGCCTCTTTTCTAATTTTAAAACTTCATCAATATCTTCTTGTGACTTTTGATATTTACCCATCAAATAAAGAACTGTAGCTCGTTTATTCCATGCTTCAGCCCATTTTGGATCTAGTTCAATAACAGTTGTAAATATATCTTCAGCTTTTTGATATTCTTGATTGTTCATAAATGATGTTCCTCTTGATAACAAACTAGTTAAGTTTTGATCTTTTGGATGGGTTGTCCAAATACTCCAAATTTTCATTTCAGTTTCTCTTGCAGAAATTTCGCTATCTTTAAATAGTTTTTTGAAAAGTTTATCTAATTGATTGTTATCTGCTGAATAAACTGGATTAAAAAATAATGTTAAGACTATTAAGCTTTTTAAAATAATTTTCATTAATATTTATTTACCACCAACAATCATACCTTCAACAAGCATGGTTGGAGAATTTGTAGAATAATTAAATTCTAGATCGTCAGCTAGAGTTATGTTTTGAAAAATATTATTTAAATTTCCAGCGATTGTTATTTCACTTACGGGATATGAAAATTCACCATTTTCAATCATTATACCACTTGCACCTACAGAATAATCCCCATTAATTATATTTGTGCCGTGTCCGATAGTTTCTTTTATATAAAGAAGTTTATTTTCTGATTTTATCAACTCATTAAAAGTTTTAGATCCATTTTCAAAATACAGATTTGTTGTACCACTTGCTCTTCCATTAGACTTTCTGTTAATTTTTTTTCCATTGTAAGTGTCAATCAAATAATCTTGAAGTATTCCGTTTTTAATTAAATCTAAATTAATTATACCTATTCCTTCACTATCAAAATAACGTGATCCATTAGCTTTTTTGATATCACCATGATCAAGTATATTTATTTCAGAATTGAAAATTTTTTGGTTTAATTTGTCCTTTAAAAATGTAGTCCCTTTTGCAATAGCGCTTGATGAAATGGCACTAGCAAAGATTGAAAGAAAGTTTTTTGATATTCTTTTGTCGAATATAAGGCTAATTTTTTCGCTTTTAATTTTTTTTGGATTTAATTTCTTTACTGCATGTTCCGCTGCTATAGATCCAAGTTGTTTTGGTTTCAAAATGTCACTGTAAAATCTTTTACTAGTATATTCATAATCTCTCTCCATACTTCCATTGCTTTTTGAAACAACTTCACAATATGCAGTAAATTGTGAGGTTTTATATCCATCAGCAAATCCATTTGAATTGGCTAACAGAAAATTTGATTTATTTTCACCAAATCCAGATCCATTAGTATTAATTATTTTATCATTTGAAAAAGCTTCCTCTTCTGCCTCTTTTATATAATTAATCTTGTCTTCATTGCTTAAATGAGTTTCATCATACAAATCTAAGTCTTTTAATCCTTTAAAATGGAGGTCTTTATCTGGTAATGAATTATATTCATCCTCAGGTGTAATCTTCATTGTTTCAATGCATCTATTTACTAGCTCATCTAAATTTTTTTCTTTAAGATTTGATGAGGCTATTGAGGACTTTTTTTTACCTAAATAAGTTGTAAGGACTACTCCAAGATTTTCAGACCTTTCAGATCCATCAAGTTTTTTATTCCTTACATTTACATTTTCAGAAACAGAACTTTGCACTAATATATTTGCATCAGATGAACCTAATTTTTTTGATTTACTAAGGCATATATCTGCAATTTTTTTTAGATACTCTTGATCTTTAATCATTTTATTAGAGTTGAGTTCCACCAACAGTCATATTATTGATAAGTAAAGATGGTTGTCCAACACCCACTGGTACACCCTGTCCAGCTTTACCACATGTTCCAATGCCAGGATCTAACATCATATCATTTCCAACCATTAAAATTTCTTTTAATGAAGATGGTCCATCACCAATTAAAGTAGCTCCTTTAATTGGAGATCCAATTTTTCCATTTATAATCTCATAAGCTTCTGTACAGTTAAAAACGAATTTTCCAGAGGTAATGTCAACTTGACCACCACCAAAACTTACAGCAAAAATACCTTTATCTACTGANTTAATCATTTCTTCTTGGGTGTTTGATCCACCTAACATTATCGTATTTCTCATTCTAGGCATCACGACGTGTTTATAGTTCTCTCTTCTTCCATTTCCTGTTGATTTTGTATTCATAAGTCTTGCATTTAGTCTATCTTGCATGAAATTTTTTAAGATACCATTTTCAATTAAAACTGTTCTTTCTGTTGGCGTTCCTTCATCATCAATATTTAAACTACCTCTTCTATTATCTAATGTTCCGTCGTCGATTATTGTAACTCCATCGCTCGCAACTTTTTTACCAACTAAATCATGAAAAGCTGAAGTTTTTTTTCTATTAAAATCACCTTCTAATCCATGACCTACAGCTTCATGAATTAAAATTGCAGGCCAACCAGGTCCTAGAACAACTTTCATTTCTCCTGCAAGAGAAGGTTTGCTTTCTATATTTGTACTTGCAATTCTAAAAGCTTCATCACAAACTTTTTTCCAATTATCATTTTTAAGATATTCATCATAATCTTGTCTTCCACCAATACCAAAAACACCAGTTTCTTTTCTACCATTCTTTTCAACCATTACTGACATATTTATTCTAACTAAAGGTCTGTTATCTGATAATAATTCTCCTCCAGATCTAATGATCTCAACATTTTTCTTTTCTGCTAGAAGGCTTGCTGTTACTTGTTTAACTGAACTATCTTTTGATCTGGCATACTCATTCATATTGTTAAGCAATTCTATTTTTGATTTCATTGACTTGCTCTCAATTGGATCAACGTCTTTATAAAGCTTCTGATTAGTTTTTTTAATTTCTGAATTATATGTTCCGCTATTATTTTTTAAAGTTGACTTAAGATTTTCGCTAGAATTTTTTAATGATTTTTCTGAAATTTCGTTTGAATGAGAATAAGCGACTGTATCACCTGTTACAGCTCTAAAACCATAACCTAAGTCAGATGTATAATTTGAACTTTTAATTTTGTTATCATCTAATACAATTGTCTCAGATTTTGTATCCTCTATATAAAGCTCACCATCATCACAATTATTTAGAGTTTCAGAAACAATGCTATCTGCTTTTTCTGAAGTTAATTCTGAATTTTTAAGTAAAGAAGACATTAGTAATATTTAAAGGTGAATTTAATATTATCAAGAATGATATGCGCGATTATTGATCACATCAAGTAAGGCTAATTACTTAATTTTCTTCAAAAAAAAATCAGTTAAATGTTTAATAGTTGCCTTTGGATTTTGCTCTGGAATGAAGTGACCTGAGTTTATAGGATAACCTATAACTTTTTTTTCAGTATATCTTTGCCAAATTTTTAATGGTTTGAACTGCTTTCCAATTACTCCCTTACTTCCCCATAACACTTGGACTGGAATATTTAGTTTTTTCTTTCTATCTTTTTTGTCATGATCTAAATCAATAGTCGCAGAAGCTCTATAATCTTCACAAGATCCATGAATTCTTTTTGGTTGCTTGAAACATTTTAAATAATTTTCTTCAACTTTTCCAAATTTGTGATTACCTGACCATTTATCTAAACAACTTTTCATCCATTTACGTGGATCGCTCATTATCATTTTCTCAGGTAACCATTTTGGTTGAATTAAAAAAAACCAATGAAAGTAAGCTTTTGCGAAATCTCTCGTTGTTAGTTCGTACATATCTAATGTTGGACAAATATCTAAAACACTAAGAGCTATTATATTTTTTCTATGGTCTCTTGCTAACCTGTGAGCAACTCTTCCACCTCTATCATGTCCCGCAACAAAAAATTTGTTAAACCCTAATTTTATCATCATCTGTTTCATGTCACTTGCCATTTCTCTTTTTGAGTAGTTGTAATGTTTGCTATCTGATGCCGGAGCAAGACTATTTCCATATCCTCTTAAATCTGCAGCAACCACTGTAAATCTTTTAGATAACTCAGGGGCTGTTTTGTGCCACATTAAATGTGTTTGCGGATATCCATGCAGTAAAAGTAATGGTGGGCCTTCGCCACCAACTCTACAAAAAACCTTACCCTTTTTTACCTTTACGTACTTTGACTTAAAACCATTATACATGCTTAATAATATGAATTTTTTAAAGTATAACTAATGAAAGCTTAGTATCAATATTAATAATATTTAATTTGAATTTACTTTGTGCACCTGTATAAATTCGGATTTGTGAGAATTGAAGA
>FUFK010046307.1_pt1 | contig 16019 bp, 15 predicted proteins | sample 1021851 | NCBI WGS metagenome assembly FUFK01 (sample SAMEA51879418, study PRJEB19060) | metagenome | reverse complement strand
ATTCTAAAGGTTTTAGTGTTTGGTTTAATAACTGTTGGATTCTCAATTATTTCTAGAGATAATCGCAGAATGTTACTAAAAATTATTAGAAGAAATTAGATAGGATTTATTTTGAACATTTCAATTGTGAAGCATTCTTATAGTGTTTTATGAATTCATACGTTCCAATTTATCAATATTTGTATGTATATATACAAATTTGGCGTTGATCATTTGATATGTGTTAGGGATAATTTGGNGACTTTCATAAGTTTAATCATAAAGNAGACTTCTGTATTTTATACCTTTGCNATAGTTCAGAATAGCTAAAAGCCTGTAGNGCGATATTTTGATAATCTATTANGAAATAATTTATTGCGTNTAGTTGAGGTCATAGATAAGTANAGAATTCTTATTATTTTNTCTACTTNGTTTTTATCTGTTTATCATGGAAACCCTAAATTTGTCGCACGAAAGCTTTTNTCTATTNCAANNGTACTCNGTCATNNNTAAANATTGAAAACCTCAAGATTATTCCTGATCAANTACACATGTTAAACAAGCCATTGGTATCTATAGTAATGCCTACNTATAATAGGGAGNATAGTTTAAAATTCGCAATCCAGAGCGTTTTAAAGCAATCTTACAATGTATGGGAACTCATTATAGTTGATGACTGCTCTACTGACAATACAGTTCAAGTTGTACGAGAGTTACAGAAAGAGGACGAGCGAATAATTTTTCATCGGTTGCATTCCAATTCTGGAGCATGTGCTGCTAGAAACAAAGGTATAGAACTCGCTAAAGGAAAATTTATAACTTTCCTGGATTCAGACGATGAATATTATCCAGAGAAAGTTGAAAAACAAATAGAAATATTTAGAAAAAGTGATGATAAGAACTTAGGGGTGGTATCCTGTGGTGCTGTAGATTTTCGTGATAACGTAGAGTATAATCGTCGTATGCCTGAATACAAGAAAAATTACTATTTCGCATTATTATCTAAAGAAAGTAAAATTGGGGCAGGAACTCCATTTTTGATGGTTAGAAGTAATGTCTTAAAAGCCGAAGGAATACTTTTTGATCCAAAGATGCCTGCCATGCAGGATTGGGATTTTTTACTGAGAATTTGTAAAAATTTCAATTTTCAATTTGTTCCTGAGTATTTGGTAAAAGTTAATCATCATTCTAACGCCAGGGTTTACAATTCTTCGAATGTCCTTTCAGCACTAGATGAACAATACTCTAAATACAAAACCTGGCTTACTCAAGAACCTGAAGCGCATAAGAGTTTTGTCAAAGATGCATCAGTTATCAAAGCGCATCATCATTCAATAAAAAATGCAATAGATTTTTTAAATTCAGCTCTTAAAGATTTTTCTGGTAAAAAGGATAAAATTGAAATTAGACTTTTCAAAACTATGATTTATACATTTCGTTTAAAATATATTAAATTATTTTATATGAAATACCTTAAATAGTGGAGGCATTATCATTTTATATAAAAAAATAAAATTAATAGTACTTATATTTTACAAATTGATGCGACAGCGGTTATATGATACTCTAAATTATTTTCAAAAGATTTACTCCAAGATCTACTCTAATAATCTTAGAGTTTTGGCATATCATACTATTAATGATTCTTCAGAATTTGAGAAACAGATAAAATATTTAAAAGAGAACTTTAATATTATTGATCTCGATATCTTAGAGGGACATCTATTTAAAAACAAGAAGCTGCCTTCAAAACCTCTCTTAATAACTTTTGATGATGGAGATATTTCTGTTTATAATAATGGTTTATCTTTATTTACGAAGTACAATATCCCTTCAATTCTTTTCGTCATTACAAGCCTCATTAATACAACCAAACCATTCTGGTGGGATCAAATACGTCATCACATAGATGGTGAAAAGGGTGAGTCAAAATCGTGGGAAGTTAAGAATTGGTCTAATAAACAACGAATTACATATATCGAAAAGCTAATTTTAGAATCACCTAAAGCTCCCCTAAATGCTGAGCAATTAAGTTCTTCGCAACTTAACGATTTAAGTAAAAGTGGTATGGAGATTGGGAATCATTCTTCAACACATCCTATGTTTGATCAATGCGAAACAGAAGAGATAAAAGATGAGTTACAGACCTCCATTAGTTGTCTCAAAGATCTAGGTTTTCATTATAACGTTTTTGCTTATCCTAATGGGAACTATGATAATTCTTCAGAGCATGAGTTGGTTAATAGCGGAATAAAGATGGCGTTTCTATTCGATCATAAAATAAATAAGCGTAAAGTTGATCCTCTAAGAATATCCAGGATTAGAGTAGATAGTAATACTAATTTAAAGGAATTTAAGGTGAAGGTTTCTGGATTTCATTCATACATATACCATAATTTTAGAAAGAACTCTTAATGAAAATTTTAATTATTATAGACAGTTTGGGTTCTGGCGGAGCAGAACGTTCCACAGAAGTAATGGCAGATTATCTTTTTGAGAATAACGTAAATTTTGAAATTTTGTGTCTTGATCATAGAGAAATTGGGGTTCAGCAAAAAATGCAAAACAAAGGTTACAATATAAAATTTTTAAAAATTGGGAGCTTTTTATCTCAAACCTCTCAAATAGCAAAAATTATCACTTCTGGAAATTTTGATCTGGTACACAGCATTCTATTTCGATCAAATATTAGAACAAGATTTGCTAAGCTAAAAACCAAATTTGTTCATCTCGAAAGTCTTGTAAACACGACTTATTCGAAGGAACGCTTCTCAGACGCCAAAGTGAATCAAACAGTATTGAAATTCTATAAGAAATTAGATACGTATTCCAGTAAATGGGGTGTAGATCATTTTCATAGTATTACCAATGCGGTTAAGAGCCATTACGTGGGGAAGGTTGGTTATGACAGCGAAAAAATAACTATTATACCTAGAGGAAGAAAGCCTATACTTGACGACTATGAAGACAGACCAGTTAGACCAAATAGTGAAGTTGTTCAAATAATCAACGTAGGGAGGCATGAGTTTCAGAAAGGGCAAATATTCCTGCTAAAGGCAGCTAAGAAGCTTAAAGATCATGGTCTCTCTTTTATAATTCGTATATACGGGAGGGAAGGAAGTGTTACTTCAGAATTGAAGAATTATATAAAGGAGAATAGCTTGGAGGAAGTGGTACTACTTATGGGATACCATAATAACATTCCTGAATTGCTACTGAATTCTGATATTTTTGTTTTTCCTTCACTTTATGAAGGTTTGGGTGGAGCACTAATAGAAGCCCAATCTGCCGGATTGCCTATCGCATGCAACGATATTCCGGTTTTTCATGAAGTTGTCCGGAAAAATCAAAATGCGAATCTATTTAACTCACGTGACACGGAGACAATAGTAGATGCAATAGGAGAGCTTATAGAGAATGCTGAATTAAGAAAAAGCTATGGCATTAAAAGTCTATTGCATTACAATGAGAAATTTCAAGAAGAAGCTAACAATAAAAAAATGCTAGACTTATATAAGCGCTTAGTTTGACATGAAGTATATCAATTATTTTGTAATATTTAAAATAGCTCGCGTAAATACCGATTTAGGCAAAATATGGACTTTTGATAAATGTTACTAATCAGAAATTATAATTGTGCTATCTAGTTTGGAATAAATATGATGTATGTAATAATCATGGAGGATTTCATTGTCGGATTCCAATTACCCTTGTATTACATTATGCTGTAGGAACTTTCCTTTCTTCTAAGTACTTCACGACTTTAGCAGGATTTCCAACTGCTATAGACCAAGCTGGAACATCTTTAATCACTAAGGAACCAGCACCTACAATAGCACCTTCTCCAATGGTAACGCCTGGCATGATTATACTACCCATTCCTACCACAGAACCCTTTTTAATAGTAACCGGAAGCTTGTGATAACCTAAATCGTTGTATCTGTCATATTTATAGTAACTGCCCAGATCCCTTTTGTGGCAAAGAATTAAACATCTAGCAGCCACCCATGCATCGTCTTCAATGTTGATAAGGTTGGCATTATGAACATCGAAGTAAACGTCGTATCCAATCCCAACACCCTTGCCTACTTTCGCGCCGGTTAATTTCCATAAAAACGGCCTTAAGTCTGGGCTAATTCTGTTCAATATCACCCAATTCTTAGAAATTTTAAACAAAAAGAATTTAATAATGATATCCATTTTTAAATAGATAAATCGAGGTATTTTAAAAATCTTTCTCAACATAGGATAGAGGCTATATTTTTAGCAAATCTAATTAATCGCTCTCAATTCAAATGACAAATCAGTTTAATATATCGAACAATTAATGAGTACCTAAGATTTTTCAGGACATTAGATAAAGTATTCAAATATTCATTCTAAATTTGCAAGTATATAAGAATTTGCTAATAAATATTCGCTTGTTCAACCAAGTCATAAAAATAATTTCATTTATTAAATGAAGATTCTCCATCTAATTCATACTAACCAGAGAAGAGGTGCTGAAATTTTTGCTGTACAGTTAAGTGAAATCCAACAAAGGTATGGTCACGAAGTTAAAATCGTTTCAGTTTATACTGGGAATGATTCCCTTAAAACAATATCTAAGATCGAAACTTTATGTGGATCCTTTAACAGTAGGTTTTATGATATTAAAGCTTGGTACAGACTTTCTAGAATTATTAAAAAATTCGATCCGGATGTAATTCAGGCAAATGCAGGAGATACTCTGAAGTACGCTATTTTTTCAAAGTTTTTTTTCTTTTGGAAAGTGCCGGTAGTCTTTAGAAATGCAAGTGAGATTGGAAGATATTTGAACTCAAATCTTCAAAAGAATTATAACTCCTTTCTCTTTAAAAGAACAGATTACATAATATCTGTCTCTAATGCTTCTAAGAAAGATATAATAAGTCGATTTCCATATTTGAAAGAAAAAACTGTTGTAATTCCAATTGGATTACAAAATAATACCAGCATTGAGAAAGTATATTTCGAGCCGAAGGAAGCTTTCCACATTATACATGTTGGTGGGTTTACCTTTGAAAAAAACCATGAAGCCTTAATTGAGATATTTGAAGGTTTGCATAGAAATAATCCAAACACATACTTACACCTCATAGGTGATGGACCTCTAAGATCATCCATAGAAACTATGGTTGGAAATGCAAGGTTGGAAAAATTTGTAAATTTCCATGGTTTTGTAGATAACCCATTAAACTATGTATCTGGAGCAAACGTACTTGTTCTACCAAGCAAAATAGAAGGGTTGCCAGGAGTTATTCTTGAAGCGATGTTTTGTAAAACTCCTGTCGTGGCTTATGATGTTGGAGGTATATCAGAAATCGTTAATTCAAAGACTGGTTTTCTTGTTAGCAAAGATGATGTAGAAGAATTCAAAAACGCCATTGTAAAAGTTCTAGAAGCTTTTCCAAAGCAGAAAGTTAATGTGGCCTATGAAATGGTCACTAGCAATTTTATGAATGAAAATATAGCTAAAAAGTTTTTACAATCCTATGACACTATAATTCGGAAGACATAGACCTGGGTAGTGGAGTGTCAAATCCAAAAACAAAAACCTTACTATTGATTTACATTAATTCTCCTAAAATAATAACAGATGAAGATGTCTCAATTTTATCCAGTAATATTTTTATTAATGGAGAGACGAAGAGCCTACGTTATTTAGTTCCCAGACGATATGAGAAATTTTTAGTTACAGAAACTGTTGATGCGTTTTTAGTTGGAATCCTTTTTCTGGCTTTAAAAAAAGGTGAGGATATAACTTTAAAAGGAGACGTTTCTGCAAAATTATTTTACAATCTCAATCATTATGTGATACCAGCTTTATGTTTAGCTAATCCTGAGTATATCGCTATAAAAATATTTCCTCAAAATTTAATTGAAGTTGATCTGAATATACGACGAACTGCTGGTACAGGTCTGTCATGTGGTGTGGACTCTTTCGCAACTTACTTCGATCATATTTCTGAGGGTAAATCTTTTAAAATAGAATATTTTGCTTTTTTCAATGCTGGAAGTCATGGTAATTCTGGAGATACGACTAATAAGCTATTTCAGGATAGATTTGAAAAATCAAAGAAGTTCGCAGACTCTATTGGAAAGGATCTCATAAAAATTGATAGTAATTTAAGTGAGATGCTAGATATGAAATTTCAGGCTACGAATACCTTGAGGAACGTTTCTTGCGTTTTGATATTTCAAAAATTATTTAAGAATTATTATATCGCTTCNAAAAATAGATTTGATTATTATAAACTACATTCTTACGATACTCAGGATTATGATTCTTTAATTCTGAATATGCTATCTACGGAATCTACTACTTTTCATTCAGCAGTTGCTCAATTAACAAGAGTGGAAAGAACAGATTTAATTTCTGAATTTCCAGAAACTTACAATTATCTGGATGTATGTACTAGTAGAAAAAGTTATAGAGATGGTGTAAATTGTTCCCAGTGCAATAAATGTTTACGTACAGCTTTAACATTAGACCTTTTAGGAAAATTACACCTTTATACGCCAGTTTTCAATATTGAGAAATATAAGCGACTAAAACATAGTTACATTTCACATATTATAAAGACTAGAAAAAAGGACCAAATTAACGCTCATATTTATCAGTTATTAAAAAATAGGAATGCGATCAATTACTGGGAAATTGCAAGCTCAAAAATAAAAAATCGCATAATGGGTGATAGAAACTAATGGATTGACTTTTAAAGTTCTCCTAAATTATTGCTTGCTCCTACAATTAACTTAATTTTGCTCTAATATATATTAGATGGGTAAAATTAAGGTACTTCACATTATTAAGTCGTTAGGTAGAGGTGGAGCAGAGATGCTGCTTCCGGAAACCTTAAAACTCCATGATCATGGAAATTTTGAATTTCATTATATCTATTTTCTTCCATGGAAAAATCAAATGGTATCGGTTATAGAAGATAACCATGGTACTGTTACATGTTATTCAGCAAAAAATAACATAGAAATGATGCTGAAGGTGAATAAGGTGATTGAATATTGTAAAAAAGAACAGATTAATATAATACATAGCCATCTTCCCTGGTCCGGATTTCTTGCGAGATCAGTTTTTGCAAAGGCTGGAATTCCTGTAATCTATACGGAGCATAATATCCAGGAAAGATATCATATAGCTACAAGGCTGCTAAATAAGTTCACCTTCAATTCTCAAAGCTTAGCTCTTGGTGTTTCCAAGGATGTTAGTGATTCTATAGCTAAAAACATTAAGCCCAATATTCCGGTAGAGACATTACTCAATGGTGTAAACACTAAGAAATTTAAGAAAAGTGCAGATTTTGGTAAAAGAATTAAAGCTGAATACAAAATTCCGGAAAATGCAACTGTCATTGGAAATATTGCAGTTTTTAGAAAACAAAAAAATCTTGATCTTTGGATTGAAGCCTTTTCCATAATAGCCAAAAATTATGAGGTTTATGGATTACTCGTTGGTGCAGGTCCCGAAGAGCAGTTCCTGAAACAAAAAATCGAAAGATTGGGTTTAGAAAATAGAATTTTATTACCAGGTCTTCAAACAGATACAATAGCCTATTTCTCAGCGATGGATATATTCATGATGAGTTCCAATTTCGAAGGTTTACCTATAGCTTTATTGGAGGCAATGAGTATGGAGTGTGCTATCGTAGCAACAGCAGCAGGTGGTGTAAGGGAGGTTGTTACGAAAGATAGTGAAGGTCTTTTAAGTAAAGTAAATGATGCAGAAACGTTGGCAAGGAATGTTTCGATCTTGATAGATGATGAAATTAAACTAATTGAGTTGCAGAAGAATGCCCGCCTTAGAGTTCAGAACTCATTTAGTTTACAAACTATGGTAGAATCACTGGAAGTCTGTTATAAAGAATATGCGGAAGTATGATAATTAGAGAAGCTACAAGTAGTGATGTAAACGAAATAGTGGAAGTGTTAATCGCGAGTCTTGGAACTGTAGACTTGGATCTATCACCGGAAATTTGGAACTTCAAACACGTTAATAATCCCTTTGGAGCATCTTTGGTCCTTGTTGCGGAAGAGGAAGATAGGATTATTGGGGTTAGAGCTTTTATGCGTTGGAACTGGATGATGGATAATAAAGTTTATAATTGTTTTCGAGCAGTAGATACTGCAACACATCCGAATCATCAAGGTAAAGGTATTTTCAAAAAACTCACTTTAAAGGCAATTGAAATAGCTCAGCAAAGTGGAAATTCATTTGTTTTTAATACTCCGAATGAAAACAGTAGACCAGGTTATTTAAAGATGGGTTGGGTTAAAGTTAATAAGGTTAATATTGCAATTAAACCAGCCTGGAATTCTTTTTGGAGAATATTTGAAGATTCATTTGCCTATCAATTAAACTTAAACGTTACCTCAGATAAACTCGATCAATTGTGTGCCTCATGGAATGAAAGATTATCTAAACAGGGAAAAATTTTCACACCCAAATCCAGAAGCTTTCTTAAATGGAGATATGAAAATAATCCACTTCGAAAATATGAAGTTATTGCTACCGAGAGTTTGTACGTAGCTTTGTATGTTAAAAAGCGTGGTAAGATTAGCGAATTGAGAATTGCAGAGTGCATATTCGCAGATGAAAAGAAGGGAATGAAAGCTCTTTCAAAACTAGTGAAATACTATAGTAACAAATTTGGAGTGCAAATAATATCATATTCACCTAATTTACTTAATCTAAGTAAAATAGCTCTTCTAGGTAATTACGGGCCAATACTTACAATTAGGAAACTAAATTTAAACTTAGATGAGTCTAATGATTTAGTGGATATCTCTAACTGGAATAGTAGTATTGGTGATTTAGAATTATTTTAAGCCTATGTTTGCTGTCATTTTTTTGATCTTCGTTTTTTACGGCTTAAATCAAGTCTTTTTCAGCATATTTAAAAAGAGACATTCGTTTTTTTCAGAGAAAAAAATGAATCTGTTATATCTTTATCATATTCTTTTCTACGGCGTTTATACGTGGTATGCTTATAACAATCCGTCAGATTCGATAAATTATTATAAACAAATCTCTGTTCATACAGGTTCCTGGTTCGATTTATTCGGGACAGACACACTATTCATTAATTTTTTGTCTTACCCGTTTTATTATATCGGTTTCAATTATGATATGACAATGTTTACTTTTTCATGGTTTGGATATTTGGGATTTGTATATGCATATTTATTTTTCAGAGAGAAAATACCTATAAAGATCAAAGTATTCAAGCGTTTTGATTTCTTGACATTGATATTATTTTTTCCGAACATGCACTTTTGGACTGCATCTTTAGGTAAAGGTTCTGCCATTTTTCTGGGATTGATGATGTTTATGTACGCTATTGTTCAGCCGAAAAGTAGAGTTCTTTTATTGATTATTGGCTCAGCCATTATATTTTATATACGTCCTCACGTTTTCATGTTTGTTGCAGTAGGTGCAATTCTGGGATTTATGAGTGGTAAAGAGAAAATCGCACTTTGGCAGAAAATCATGATTTTTGCTGTAATGTTTGGATCCTTAATTTTATTACAGGATAAAATACTTGGAGTTATGAATCTTCAGGATTCTGAAAATTTAGTTGAAGATTTTCAGGCGGCGTCGGAGAAAAACTCTAAGGATTTACAGACTGCAGGTTCAGGAGTAAATATGTCTTCTTATCCATTGCCTTTGAAATTATTTACTTTCTGGTTTAGACCTCTCTTTCTAGATGCTCCGAACATATTAGGTTTAATTACTTCTGTAGAAAATCTTGTTTACCTTTTATTGTTTGTTAAAATCATAAAAAAGGATTTTGTGAATTTTATCAGGAAGTCACCGNCTTTGGTAAAAATGAGCTTCGTAATATTTTTTTCAACATCGTTTGCAATGACTTTTGTGATGTCGAATCTTGGAATTATTATGAGGCAAAAGACTATGGTGATGTATTTTATTTTTTATGTTATATATTATTATCTAGCAGAGAAAAAGTATGTCAAACTACTATGGGTGAAGCGCAGAAATGACAGGATGAAAGAAACGGCGCAATCATCTTAAAATCTGAATGTAAATCTTATGAAAAACAATGGTGCCCTCGTAATTTCGCTTGATTTTGAATTAATATGGGGCGTTTTCGATACCGTGAGTATTGATCACAAGCTAGAATATTTTTTGAATACAAGAACTGTAATTCCAAGGATGTTAGATTTATTTGTCCAGGNAAATATTCATGCTACTTGGGCTAGTGTAGGAATGCTATTCAATAAAAATTGGCAAGANTGGAGGCACAACAAACCATCGAATTTGCCCAATTATAAGAATTCTAATTTATCCTCATACAAATTTGGTGAGACCATAGAATTAACAAAATATAACAAGCTATGTTTTNCGCCTGAGCTTATTAAAATGATTAATCAATCAAAAGGTCAAGAGATTGCTACACATACGTATTCACATTATTATTGTCTAGAAAAAACTCAGGAAGTAAAAGATTTTGGAGATGATCTTGAGAAAGCTATATCAGTATCTAGTGATATGGGCATAGAATTAAAGTCACTAGTATTTCCTAGAAATCAAATTAGAAAGGATTATTTGAAAATTTGCTATGATCTTGGTATTGAAAATGTTCGTTCAAATCCTAAAAGTTGGTATTGGGATGATACTAGTAAAAGCGGCTTAAGTTCCAAAATCGCCAGAACTGCAGATGCATACATAAATTTGGGTAAGAAATCTTATCCAATCTCAGAATTAGTAGCACTTGAAAATTTACCATTAGAACAAAAAGCGAGTAGATTTTTGAGACCTGTGGAAGGTAATGCCATACTTAGAAAGTTAAAATTGGATAGAATCAAAAGCGAAATGACAATTGCAGCGAAAAGTGATGAAGTATATCATTTATGGTGGCATCCACACAACTTCGGGGAGAAACCGGTAGAAAGTTTGATAGATCTTTCTAATATTATTAAACATTACAAATTCTTAGAGGATAAATATGAGTTTCGCTCTTTGAATATGTTAGAATTAGCTAGAACTATTATTTAGTCTTACAAAAGATTATCTACGCTCTACTTTATTTATCTTTGCAAGCTTAAAATTGTTTATATGTGCGGAATCAACGGATTATTATTTAAAGGCAAACACGAAACGGAAGATATCAGAAGGGAGTTGTCTAAAATGAATATGGAAATTATACATAGGGGGCCTGATCAAGACGGTTTTTTTGTAGATGATTCTAATATTTATTCTGTTGGCTTTGCAATGAGGAGATTATCAATTATTGATCTCAGCACTGGTAAACAACCTATGTTTTCTGAAGATGGTAATATTTGTATTGTTTTCAATGGTGAAATTTATAATTATCTCGAGCTTAAAGAGGTTTTAATNAAGAAGGAAGTAGTTTTCAATACTACATCTGATACTGAGGTTATTCTTAAGTTATACGAAAATTTTGGAAAGGATGCATTTGGAATGCTAGATGGGATGTTTGTGTTTAGCATTTATGATAATGTGAAAAATAAAATCTTTATAGCAAGAGATTATTTTGGTGAAAAGCCATTATATTATACAAAAAACGGAAACAATTTATTATGGGCTTCTGAGCTTAAATCTATTGTTTCAGTAATAAATGAAACACCTGAGATTTCTAAACAAGGTTTAAACTTATATTTCCAACTTACATATATTCCGGCACCATATACTATATACAAAGACATTAATAAACTTGAAGCTAATCACTATCTTGAGATTGATTGCACGGATCAGTCTTTTCTTATCAAGGAAATAAATCAAAATTTCAGTAATAAAATTGATCCTACTATTAGCTTTGATGAGGCAAAAAGTATTACGCATGATTTGGTTAATGATAGTGTTTCATCTAGGTCGATTGCTGATGTTCCATTAGGTACTTTTCTTTCAGGAGGCGTGGACTCGTCTATAGTTTCTCTCTCACTTTCCAAGCATAGTGATTCGAAGATCGATACTTTTTCAGTAGGATTTGAAAAAAAATCTTTTGATGAGACTGATAAATCAAGAACTGTAGCAAATCTTATTGATAGCAATCATCATGAATTTATTATTTCAGCGAATGATCTAAAAGGAAATCTGGATAATATATTACTGAATTTTGATGAACCTTTTGCCGATTCATCTTCCTTACCTACTTATTTAGTAGCCAACAAAACCAGACAGCATGTAAAAGTTGCCCTTACCGGAGATGGCGGAGACGAAATTTTTGGTGGTTATAATAAGTACTATATTGGCAAAATGAACCAGAAGTATTCATCGGTAGTGCCGAAAACCTTTCATAATAGTTTTAAAACGGTAGCAAATAAGGTTCTAAGTACGAGTGACGATAAGCGCGGCACTCGTTTTAGAATGCGTAAATTGATGAATGCGATTAATTATGAAGGTGATTTTTATTATAATATAATTTCTCTCGCTTTCCAACAGCAAGATTTATCACGATTACTGAAAGATGAATGGGTGAAATCTGAAGTCTTTAAGCCATATAAGAACATCGTTAATAATAAAGCTGAAGATCTGACCGACTTTCGTAATATCGATAAAATTCTGAGCCTGGAGGGGGATATGTTAGTTAAAGTAGATCGAACTAGTATGCTAACTTCTTTGGAATCCCGGGCTCCTTTTTTAAATAAAAAGCTTTGGAATTTTACCGGTCAATTACCTGAAGATTACTTGATGAAGGGTTGGAATAAAAAATACTTATTGAAAGAAGCATTCAAGGAGTATTTTCCGAACGATTTTTTAAATAAATCAAAGAAGGGTTTTGGTGTACCAGTAGGAGATTGGCTTAGAGGATATCTGAAATCTGAATTGGAATCTTATATAGAGGATCAGTTTTTGGAAAAACAGAGTCTTTTCGATAAGGAATTTGTACGTAATCTAGTAGTACAACATATCACAGGAAAACAGGATAATACTTTTAGAGTTTGGGCATTCTTCTGTTTTCAGAAATGGTATAAACAAACTTATATGACGCTATAAGATGCAAAAGATTGTTCGCGTTACCACCATTCCCTTATCATTGGAAAAACTTCTTGAAGGTCAGCTTACGTTCATGAGTAAGCATTATGATGTAATAGCTGTTGCTGCAGATGAAAAAAGACTTGAGAAATATGGGGTGGATAATAATGTAGAAACCTATGCTGTAGAATTGACGAGAGCAATAACTCCTATTGCTGACCTTAAAGCTGTACTTAAACTCACCAGATTTTTACGTAAAGAAAACCCTCTAATTATTCATAGTCATACTCCGAAAGCGGGTATAATTAGTATGCTAGCTGGTTGGCTCGCAGGTGTTCCAATCAGGTTACATACTGTGGCAGGTTTGCCATTATTAGAGGTAGGTGGAACTAAGAGAAGAATTTTAGATTCAGTAGAAAAGCTTACTTATAAACTAGCTCATAAGGTATTTCCTAACTCATTTGAATTAAAGAATATTATTCTAGATTTAGAATATGCAAATGAATCTAAATTGAAGGTTTTGGGAAATGGTAGCTCAAACGGGATTGATACGACTTACTTTGATCCACAACAATTTACAGAAGACTTTAAATCAGACTTAAGATCAACATTGGGTATTCCTCAGGAAGATATTGTCTTTGTTTTTGTAGGAAGATTGGTAAAGGAGAAAGGCATTGAAGAACTGGTGCGTGCTTTTAATGAACTTAGAGTTAGTTCACCAAAATGTAGCTTGCTGCTAATTGGACCCTATGAGCAGGAGCTGGATCCAATTTCAGAAGAAATTATTAAGGAGATTGAACACAATCCTAAAATTGTAACTACCGGTTATGAGCTGGATGTTCGACCATATTTTGCAATTGCTGATATTCTAACCTTTCCATCGTACCGAGAGGGCTTCCCTAATGTAGTTTTACAAGCGGGAGCCATGTCCTTACCAGCAATCGTCTCTGATATTAATGGTTGTAATGAAATCATTCAGGATGGTGAGAACGGAATTATCATACCTGTAAAATCTGAGGGAGCGCTGAAGGTTGCTATGAAAAAAATAGTTGATGATTTAGATTTAAGAAGTCGTCTTACATTAAATGCTCGTCATGTAATTCAAAAAAAATATGAAAGAGAGGACTTTTGGCAAATTCTGTTAAAAGAATACAAAGAGTTAGAAAGCTCTCTTAAACATGATTAAATTCGCGCCCCGGTTGAAGTAATTCATAATTAACTGAATGTATAGAAATTTAATTAAACCAATCTTTGATTTTCTTGCTGCTGTATCAGCGCTGGTGATTCTGAGTCCGGTTTTAATCGTAGTCACTATATTATTATATCGGGCAAATAATGGTAAACCCTTTTTTTATCAGGCCAGACCTGGTAGAAATGGGGATATTTTCAAAATAGTGAAGTATAAAACTATGACTGATGAAGAGGATCCAACGGGCAATCTGTTGCCGGATTCTGAAAGATTAACGAAAATTGGTAGCTTTGTTCGAAAGACTTCAATTGATGAAATACCACAGTTGTTCAATGTTCTGAAAGGTGATATGAGTATTGTTGGTCCAAGACCATTACTTCCTCAGTATTTAGAGCTATATAATGCGGAACAACTAAAGCGGCATGAGGTGAAACCGGGCATTACTGGCTGGGCGCAAGTAAATGGTAGGAATGCAATAAGCTGGCTTAAAAAATTTGAATATGACGTGTGGTACGTAGAGAAGCAGTCATTTGTTTTAGATCTTCAGATATTATTTAAAACTATTAAAAAAGTTGTTATTTCTGAAGGCATCAATGCCGATAACATGGCTACCACAGAACCTTTTAACGGTAATAATTAATGATTTTATTTGGTGCAAGCGGACATGCAAAAGTCATTCTGGATATTATAAATTCAGGAACTGGTGATACCGTGGATTATATATTAGATGATAATTCTGAAAAATTCGACTTAGTTGGTTTTGAAATTGATCATATAGTTGATAGAAGCATCCTTCAGAAGAACAATACAATTATTGCTATTGGAGATAACAAGATCCGTAAACATATATGTTTAAAATATAATATAAAGCTGCATCANGCATTGATTCANAAAACTGCAATTGTTTCAAAANCNGCAACTGTGTCAAATGGGTNTGTTGTTATGGCTGGAGCCGTAATAAATCACTCAGCNAACATAGGGGAAAACAGCATTATTAATTCGAATGCTATCATTGAACATGATGTAAGNATCGCTAAATTTGCACATATATCTCCAGGTGCAATTGTGACTGGGGCTGTGAGTATTGGAGAAGGTTCCCACATTGGAGCTGGAGCTTCAATTATCCCAGGAGTAAGTATTGGCAAATGGGTTACGATTGGTGCTGGCACTGTCGTATTGAAAGACGTTCCAGATTACGCTGTGGTGGTTGGAAATCCTGGCCGAATAATTAAATACAATAAGAATTAATATGTCAAACGATAAGATCTGGCTTTCCTCCCCGCATATGGGTGGTAATGAGTTAAAATATATTCANGATGCATTCGATGAGAACTGGATAGCACCNTTGGGTCCTAACGTTACTGGNTTCGAAAGTGATATTAAAAAATATCTTGGTGGCAACTGTTGAAGTTGCNGCATTAAGTTCTGGTACGGCTGCNTTNCATCTTGGCTCTAATTATGCTTGGTGTTTCNAATGGAGATGAAGTGATATGTCAAAGNATGACNTTNGCGGCTTCNGCCAACCCAATAAAGTACCNNGGTGCCACTCCNATATTTNTTGATAGTGAATCNAAAACNTTNAATATCTGTCCTGATCAGNTNGAGATTNCTATAGANGATAGAATAAAAAANGGCAAAAAGCCGAAAGCNATTATTGCNGTTCACTTATANGGAATGCCATANCAGGTGNATCGAATTAATACNATNGNANATAAATATAACATTCCGGTTATTGAAGATGCTGCAGAAGCTCTTGGGAGTAAATACAAAGGTGAAAATTGTGGCACCTTCGGTGAATTGGCTATTTTGTCATTTAACGGGAATAAGATCATCACTACATCTGGTGGTGGTGCCTTGGTT
>FUFK010046695.1_pt1 | contig 16024 bp, 33 predicted proteins | sample 1021851 | NCBI WGS metagenome assembly FUFK01 (sample SAMEA51879418, study PRJEB19060) | metagenome | reverse complement strand
ATTCTTTTCTCTAATTTACAAGAATTAATATAAAGAACTCTTAGTTGTTTGACGAACCTTGAGTTCCACCAATTGTTACGCGCGACTGCCTTTCTGGTCTACTTATAGACATGCTAGGGTGTGTACCATCTTTCATCATATCGTTATCTACAGCATCCATCTGGCTTTGCGTTTTATTTGCAAAGTATTCAGATCTTTCCTGTACAGTTTCAATAGGAATCCTACATAGTATTAAACCACCAACGCCTATAACACCCTCAAACTTACCATCATCGATTGTCGGAGATTCAAAGTCAGGATATTCATCTGCTCTCACAGGCTCCCATCCTTCCCTCATCTTAGACATGACATTCTTACGATCATCTTGTCCTCTGATTTCTAATCTCACCCAACGATGAACATAACCTTCGGGAGGTGTAGGTGCGTCCAAAGCAGATGGGGGTGCCCATGGTTTTCTCGCTACTTGCTTTTCGCGAGTCTGGGCTTCGCGTGGTTGACGATTCTCGTCAGTCTTTTTATTATTTTCAGTCATTTACGTTGCTCCACGTTATTCAACATATTTCGCGTACTCTTCTAAAGGCACACCCAATTTATTTGCTATTGCAACCTGTGAAGGTGTGAGTCTCACAGTTTTGCGCCCTGGTTTTGCACTTCGCTTNGCTGGTGCNACCGTCTGAGCGGGTTGGCTCGTTTGAGTTTCTTCTCCGTTAAACTTATGAGGAAACTCTTTTCGAATCCTGTTATTTATCTCACTATAATATTCATCGCTTGTTGGGTCAAACCCTTCTGACAATAAATCTTCGTGAAAAGCAAAAGAGGTCATGGTCATAGCCTTGTCATTTCCGAACCAAGGATTCTCTTCTGCCCATGCTTGAGCTTTAGGATCTGGTTCAGAATATTCTTGAGGCTGTGGTTCAGGTCCTCTTGGTATATCTTGTGTTACCTGTTCTGTTTGCGCTGCTTTTGCAGTGCGCTCTTGATTCAAAGCTTGTACACGTTGAGCTTCAACAGCAAGAGCTGCTAGTTTTTGTTGTGCGTTCGTCTGTGCATCGATGTCTGCTTCTTCGTTTGCTTTTCTTAAAAGATTCTTTGTTGCTTCGGTTTCAGCTGAAATCCTATTGGCCTCAGCTACGATGTAGTTACTATCTAAATTCGTTTTTTGTTGTGTTAGTGTTTCGTTTTCTTTTTTTACGTTCTCTGCAAATTGCGTTGCTGCTTGCTCTCTTCGTTCGGCTTCCCTTAGTTTAGCAGTTAACTTATCGATACGTTTCTTTACACTTTTACTGTATTCTTCGTGATCGTCAGTTTTCGCTTCTTCGGGTTGAGGTTCTGGCTCTGGTATTACTTCCGCAGCTCCTTCGTCACCTAGTATAGGTTTTTCAGGTTGTTGCGGATCAATAGGTAAAGCTCCACCTTCGTCTATGTCTACGTCTACCTCAGGTCCAGTATCATCTAACTGTACTGTTTCTTCGGCTGCGTTCATATTTAGTTTATGCTCAGGCATGGTCATTCTCCATGGTTATTAAAATTGATGCAGAATTGCTTCTGGGTCTGGAACCGTTGCGATAATTTCATCATCATTCAACAGTTTTATTTCTCCGCCCTCGATTTGTATCCTTGATCCTGAGTATCTTCCAATCAATACCCAGTCTCCTGGTTTGCACCAAGGGCCAGTAGAAAATCTTTCTCCATCGTACGCTTGTGGTCCGACTTTTAGTACATAGCCAAGCAGCGTTCCTATTTGCTGTCTTTCACGAGTCTCACTCGTTAAAACAATGCCGCCTTCGGTTTGTCCTTGGCCTTTGTACGGTAATATCATAATCCTCCACCCTGTTGGTGAAGGCAATTGGTCTAGTAGTTCTGAATCTAATTTATCAGGATCAAGCGTGGTCGCGTCTCCTTTTTTCTTACCTGACTGGTAAGCTTTTTCTAAAGCAGACTTTTCTTCTGCGTCTTTNTTCCATTGTTCTTCCATGGCTAAATTGCTTGGATTAGGCATCATATATCTCCTGATTTTTCATTAGTTGTCGAATTTCTTCGCGAACGTAGTTTAACGCCTCGATTTGACCAGTAAGATTCTTATAATGCTCCCAATCTTTGGTTTCGCCGTTTGAGAGTATTTGTTGAAGTTGCTGTTCTTTTTCATCTATGGCGCGCANTGCAGCGGTCGCGAATTGTAGTAAATCTATGTCGTTCCTCCTANTGGATANGGNTTAGGGTTATANGCTGNNGGGACGGGTATAGTTGTAATTCCGCCCATTGCAGGTACGCCAGCAGCACCGTATGGATCACTTTGGTACTGTCCACTTTCGTACGGGTTATAACCTACGGCTGGTTGCCCAACCATGTAATTCTGTGTCATCGCAGCGACTTGTTCTTGTCTCTGTTGTTCTGCAGCTGCAGCTTGTTCGGCTGCTGCTGTTTGCTCAGCTTGCATACTTGCTATAAGTTCGTTTAGCTGAGTCATGAAATCGGGTTGTGCGGGGGTTTCTGTGCCTGTATCGGTTCCTGTATTAGGTTGAGATGCTGCTTGTTCTTTTAAAAATTTTTCATACATCTTACCGACAGTACCAGAACCGAACTCGGTGCCGTCACTAGCTGTGTACATGTCCATTGTTCCTATACCACCTCTATTCACAAAATCTTTATACATTTGTGAATTAAGGAAAGCTTCTAAGTTAGGGTTGTTTCCTCCTGTTGGTCGTTCTGTTCTATTGTCTTGAAGTATAGTATCGTCCGTGGTCGGTTGACCATTGCCCACGGCAGCATCAACGGCTGCTTGTACTGGGTCGATTGTAGGAATAGGATCATCAGCTGCTTGTATTGGTATATCTCCGCCAGATGCTATGGCGGATGCTATGGCTTCGGCTACAGCCCTATCTATATCACTGTCCATTGGGGTAACTTCTGGTTCAACCATAGGAACAACGTCTGCTACGCTTGTGCCTCTAACTGGGGGTGTGCGTGGGCCTGGATCGATAATAGGGGTCGAAGTGTGGTGGACGAAGGTCAGGGTTTTGTTCATAAAATTCTTTTTCTCTTTGTATAAAATCAAAAAGACTTTCACCTGGTAGTGGCTCTATGTATCTTGGTGGACGAGGTGGAGGAGTTTGTGGAGTAACTTCTGGCTCAACCATGGGTAACATGGGTGGCGGTGCGTCCTCAGCTGTTCCCGTATTACTGAAATCAGGAGAGTTTATTCCACTTATTGCTTGTTGGACGGCTTGTTCAATAAGCGAGGTCGAAGGAGCTACCTGATTGTACATTTCAACTAACTCAGGCGGGGGTGAAGCAGGTATCCTTTTTATGCTTGTAGGATTTACTGTAGGTATTTTAGAAAGGTTTATACCTAAATTTTCAATATTAGGTATACGGTCTCTGTCAAAAGCTAATGATGGTATTCCTATTCTCATTTTTTCTTCTCTCTATCTGCTGCTACTTTCATAGCTGCTATGTCTTCTTGAGATTTTAACTTCTCTTCTTCGGATTGGTCTTTCTGTTTAAGCTTCGCTTTATCCAGTTTGATTCTCTCCTCTGCAATCATTCTATCATCTTCGTTTTCTTTTGCACGTATTGCTAGTTCTTGTTGTTTCAGTGCTACTACGCCATCGTCAGTAGATAGGACTTTTTCAAGTCTAGGCATAATCTTTTGCATCAGCTCTAATTCCAACTGTGCTTTTAAAGCTTCTTTTGCAGGGTTAGGTGGGGGTGGCATCATCATTCCTCCTTGCTGCATAGCTGGAACAGGTGCAGGTTGATCTGGCATCTGCTCATTAGCTTGGTTCTGTGCTTCTAATGATATGTGTTGGAATATGTGCGACACCATCATAGGCACCGCTGCAGGGTTTGTCATTCCTGCGCCAGACTCTAAGAAGGATAAGATGCACCTCTATGTGTATCTGATGCGCCTGGTCAGGGAATGCCATAAGAGGTGCACCCATTAATGCTGCGCTATTCTCACTTGCTGGATCCATCGGAACGGGTGGGGGCGGATCAGGTGCGAACAACGCTTCAATATTTTCAGTGCCTAAGGCTTGATACATTCTTCTGTATGATTCTTTGATATTGTGTATTTGTGGATTACTTTGTACTAACTGTAGTTCTTGTTGAGCCAATGTAATACGTTGGCTCATTGAGAAGAAGTTAGGATCACTCACAGGTACCACATCTACTCTGTTATCAAAGTCGGCTTGTTTAATTTGCTGGTCTCCACCTATAACTTGGTATGGGTATACAGGTGGTAGATACTCTGCAAACAATCTAGTTAAAATCTTAAATTCTGTTTTCTGTGCGTAGTGCAATCTTTTGTGAACTGCGGACATAACTCTTGTGCCTTGTTCTAACAAAGCCATGGTTGTTCCAACAGGAAGTTCTTGGTTGCCTTCGCCTATTTGTAAATTCGTGATTGATGCAAATCGTTGTCCCGCTTCTACACAAAATCCTAGTAGCTGCAGTAACGTGCCAGATGGTTCTTTGTAAGGTAGCGGTACTAATGAATCTCGTAATGCTCCGCCTGGTGCATCTACGTCTCTGAACTCTCCTGGTTCTAATGGAGTTTCATCGTCCCTGATTCTAAGTCCCCTGGCCTTAAACCCAGCAGGAAGATTTGCCAGCGTACCTGCATCGATCAATTGTCGTAGGGCTCCAGTAGCGGTTCGAGACAGTCCGCCAATCATGTGTATTAAGCCGAACCCATAGAATCCAAGACCAGGGAGAAACTTGTAATGTACAAAGTATTGTATTTTTGTTCGTAGTGGATCGTCTTGACGGTAGTTCCTTCTGATAGACAAGACTGCGTTTGACGCTCTGTCTATCGTAATAATGTAAGGCAAGTGGTATCCGTCTGGATCTTCNAAACCTGGTATGTCTATAGATACGTGACACTCCAACAGTTCNTACATCATGTCGTTGGTGTTNGCACTCAGTCCTTCAAGCTCGTCTTCTTTGTCTACGGTATCGCTATTGATGTTTGTTTCTGCAGGGGACAAGGGAATGTCTCTGTAAAATCCTGCCAGCTGTTGTGTTCTGATTTCGTTGTAGCTCATTTTGACTACATGTGTAACTCGTTCACACGTTTCTAGGTCACTGGCTGTGTATGGAACCACTAAATCTTCTACGGGTACAAAGGTGCTGACTGCTCTTTGTTTGCTTGGNTCGTAATAAACTTTNTTAAANGCTGTNCCTGCTAGNGGNAAATAGAANAATAATTGATCCATTTCAGGGGTATATTCTTCCATTACCGTAGTAATCTGGTAGTTCATGAACTCTTCTACCCTACGTGCTTGATCTTCNNNNTCNGGAGTTTCGTTGCCCATGACTCTGGTTTTAACAGGGCCTTTACTTGGTAATAGTTCCTTAAATGCTTGCGCTTGGAACTGAGTTACGGATTCGGCGAGCATAGGATGGGTTACGCCTGATGCTCCTGGAAAAGGTCTGTCTCTGTCTTCGTACTTGAATCCAAGTAGGTCTAACCCTCTTACGTAAGCATCTTCCCAATCGTGACGACTTCCTTTGTCTTCTTCATAGTCAGTAATCAGTTGATAAGCAATTCGTCCTAGCTCGCCTTCGTCAACGTACTCCGCTAAGTTCGCATCGAATGGTGTGGTGTCTATAATTTCTTCATCAGGAAAGAAGTCTATCTGCGCACCTTCTTCAGACAGCTCAACAGCGATATCGCCTTCACCCATTTCCATGGGTTCTTCAATTTGAACTTCTTCGCCGTCTTGTACTTCTAGATCAATAAGATCTGACAACCTTTCTATGTTGGTTGGTTTACTGTTCTCTGCCATTTATTTTGTTGTCCATGTCTTCAAGGGCTTCTCCTACAGCATCCCCCATTTGTCTACTTGGTGGATCGCGAAATGGGTCTGTTTCTGGCCTGTAAAAATCAGGGTTAGCATCTTCTGATCTCGCTCCATAATACATTCCAAGACCGCCAGCACCTAGAACAGGTAAAGCACTTTTTATTAATGCAGCGGTTTTTTCCATTTGATTAGCTTGATCCATTATTCGAGTAGCTTGTTTGAAACTTGTTGCTAATCTAGATTGTTCTCTTAAAGTTTTTGACAGTGCCATAAGGTCATCTACTTCTCGACTTATTTGTTCAAAGTTCCTACGAACAGCAGCTTGATTTGCAAATTTAGGATCGATCTTTTGAACATCGTCTATAAGCTTTTGACCTTGAGCTATCTTTCTTTTTGCTATTACATCTAGTTCATCTAAAGTTCTGCCCATGTATTTACCCATGCTGTCAGCTGTTTCCTTCATATACTTAATACCTTCATCGGTTTTAGTTCTATGAAATCTAGCGGGTAAATATCTTCTGGCTAAAGCGTTGCCTACTCCGCTGCCACTTTGCATAAGCTGTCTTAGCAGTTGCAGAATTCCTCCCATGTTGTTTTCCTAGTAAACGCCTGTGAACTTTGTGCCTCTCATAGCGTCTCCACCACCACGGCTTTTGCCTTTCCCGTCTCCAGGTTTGGTCATGGGTGCTTTCATATCAGTTTGTTTTGCATAAGGAACAAATCCTTGGTCCTTTATCTTTTCGCCTTTATCTGCCATTTTTAGCTCCTAATAATATTCTCTGATCCGTCTGGGTTCATTTTCCTGCAGATCATCGTCCGATTCTAAACCAATAAATCCGCCCTGTCGATAACGCATTAACGCTTGTGTTGTCGAGTCCACCAAGTCGTCATGGTCACCAAATGGAAACGCTGCACACTCTTCTACTAATTCTTCCGCCCAACGCGTGTCGGGCACGTACACCATGCCCGATTCCAACATGGGTGCGACCGCATTTACTCTTGCAATCTTGTCTTGTCCTTTGCCAGGTGAGTAGTTAACCACAGGAATACCTGCATGACGTAATTCGTCCGTGAGCGGTAGACCACTGGCCTTGGCTTCTACGATAACTGTGTCGGGATCCCAATATTCAAATTGCTTGTACGCTTCTTTCTTGAGTGTAGGAAAGTCCCACCTACCTTTTTTGACATCAAGTAACAGCAAAGCTGGTCGCATCGAGTGAGGATCAGGGTAAAAAACGCACCATGTCGTAATAGCAGAGAAGTCAGACGTTTCTTTCTTGGTATACGCTGTGTCATACGACTGTATTACGTACTGCATTTCTGGAACTTCGTCTTCTTCCCACAATTGCCACCATTCTCGCTTNAANATCGCCCCTTCTTCGGACGTTGGGTTTTGCATCCACTGTGCTTCCCACTTGCTTACTGGCAAAGACGCTTTTACACCCTCTAATTCTGCTAATTGCCAATATTCTGGCCATAACGGTTTGTTGGTTTCAGGGAATATTGCAGGGAACTCTACTACTTCCCACTGATCGGCGTGTTCTTCGCCTTGTTTGTTCAATAATCTGCCTGTTAAGTCCTTGATCGACCATCGAGTCATCACAATAACGATAGCTCCTCCTGGCTGTAGCCTTTGTCGGGGTCCAGAACTGTAGTATTCCCAAGCATTGTCCAAGGCTGTAGGAGAAAGTGCGTCTTGTTCCGAGTGAATATCGTCCAAAACTAGCAAATCTGCACCACGACCCGTTACCGCACCACCAATACCTGAATAAAACGCCTCGCCCCCTTTATTGGTTTCCCATCTTCCTGCTGATTTACTGTCTGCTTTTAGACTTACGCCAGGAAAAACGTCTTGATACAGGTCTGAGTCGATAATATCCCTAACTTTTCTACCAAAACGGAAGGCAAGTTCTGCNGTGTGCGTAATCTGCATGATCTTCAACTTAGGATTACGGCCCAAGATCCACGATGGGAAGNATGTNGAGGCAAATTCNGACTTTGTATGCCTNGGTGGCATGTTCACTATCAAGCGTTTTATCTTNCCTTGNGCTACTTGNTCTAGTTTTTCTGCNAATATCTGGTGATGTCTGCCTTCTACNAAGTCTGGCCACATGTGATTGATNTAGGTCAAAAAACTTTCTTGTCCTTCACGCTGTAGTTTCTTGGAATTTAGTGCTTCAGTCAGTTCTAACAGTTCTCTGGTNGCTTCAGGGTATTGCTCTGCTAGTNTTTCTANATTTATNTCAGGATTTTCCATGCCAAATATTTTGAAATTTTAAAATTTTTTGTNGCCAAATCGTTTTCAATGTTTCCTATGATGAAGGGGGGAGCCCCATTTGTCAAAGTTTCTGGATATTCTCTCCATGTCTATTTTTTTCTTCTATATACAACNCACTCGCTTCGCTCGTTGGGGGGGATAGGGTATAGATTCATTCTAATAGATATTATGGGCTTCGCCTGTTATTCATTAATATGCTATTAGATTCATTCTATACCCTATCCCCCCCAACGAGCGAAGCGAGTGAAGCGAGCGAAGCGAGCCGAGCCGAACACACACGCGCAAAGGGTTGACTTTATGGGACATTTGTGCATGAGTCATATAGACTATATGCAAATATTTATATATTATATATATAGTTTTTATATCAATTAACTAAAGGAGAAGATTATGAAACTAAAAATCGACATTGTTAATAACAACAATGTAGCAATAGCGAAAGCTATAGAACCTAATTGCACCAGTCTAGTTATCAATGGTGTTGTGTATATTGCTAATGGTCAGATACAGGAACACACACCTTTACTTGAAGACCACGAAGCAGAGCACGGGCCCATCGTTATCACACATCAGGAGTATTTATCATGAGTAAGTCAGAGCAATTAGCGAAAGAGTCAGAAGACTTAAAGTTCGCTTTGATAAGCAGTCGAGGTATTACGCATGATGCTAAATACCTTGACGTATCAGAAATTACTTCAAAACTTTTAGATCTTGCAGAAGATTATAACTTGCTTGAAGAAATGGAAGAAGCTTTGGATAACGTAAGAGAACACATCAACAAATTGCAAAGTGCAATCTTTCAATGTGAAGATGTTTTTGAAGACGCTTACAAAGAATCAATTTTAACATTTGACGAATGGAAAGAATCAACAGATATAACATTCGAAGATTGGGAGAAANAATCATGACAGAGTTTAAATATAAAATGGTTGCTGTTCCTAAAGAATTTTATGATGATTTAAAAAAAGTAGCGAAAGCTAATCATAGAAGTATGTCTGGACAAGTTGCGTTTTGGATAACTCAAGCAAAAAAAGGAGAAAACAATGAGCACTAAAGATATGTTAATGGAGATTGAGCAAGAGGTTGAAAACCACATTCAATGTGAATGTATTGAAGAGGTCTTTGACAGAGTTATGCAAAGCTCAGTCTCTAAATATGGAGAGGTTCTTGTAATGTCAGTAGTCGAACAACTTTGGAACGAGTACACCACCGACAAATATTATAAGCACTATGCAGACTAACCAATCGAAACAAGAGAGGGCGACATCAGTCGCCCTTTTTTTATTTGCCACTACGATCCGTCCAGGCTGGCAGCCGTGGGCAATCAGTCAGAACAAACAAGCAAGCAAGCAAGCACAAGAGCCATTAATTTTAAGCCTTTGGCAATCGTTAANCGATAAAAAATTAATGGCTCTTGTGCTTGCTTGTATGGGATAAATTGTATAGAATATATATGTCAGCCATTGAGTGCGAGAAGGTTATCTCAAGAAGTGACAATAAACTACTAGACCTTCAAGTGTAGTTAGTCATGAGCTTATATAAGATTCTGGTAAGTCTTTGATTAAATTCAAAGGTCAGTAATAAGATAGAAAGTAAGATAATAAATGAAAACATGACTTACCTAACTACACACTTTTATTAACTAAAGGAGAAAATATTATGGGAATGGATGTATTTGGGATTAACCCAGAACTAAAGTCAGACAGGCCAATCATGCCCGATTGGGATACTGCAACAGACGAGCAAAAAGATAAATACTTTGAAGAAGCTCAGAAATGGGAAGCAGAGAATCCAGGTGTTTATTTTAGAAACAATGTTTGGTATTGGCGACCACTTTGGGATTATGTTTGTTTGGCTTGTGGCGACACATTGACAACAGACGATCTGCAAGCTGGTCACCACAACGACGGACATGAGATCAACGCAGAACAATGCGAGGTCATTGTCGAACGGCTGGAGTTTCTTTTGAAGATTGGTGCAGTTGCCAAGTACGAAGTAGAAAGAAACGCACAAAAAGAAGAAAGCGAGTTTGATTATCCGTTTGATGAGGAGAACGTCATAGAGTTTGTAAACTTTGTCAAGCATTCAGGAGGCTTCAGGATTTGTTGAACACTTCTCCTAAAGTGGAAGGGCGTGGGCGTAAAAACCCACGCTCTTTTTTTATGCCCATTCCCTATCGCTACGTTATGTGTACCTGGCTGGCATGGCTCCAGGCCAGCAGGACTAACACGCAAGCAAGCAGGACACACCTCTTAAACCCTTATATCTAAAGGGTTTCCAACCACGATGTTTCATGTTCCAGGCCAGACGGATCCCAGGCCAGACGGTCATCAGTCAGAACAAACAAGCAAGCAAGCCTCTGAAAGGTGCTTACCACATACCTTTCAGAGGCTTGCTTTGGAANCCCNNCACGGCGTNCCTGGATCCCAGGGCTGGGCGGGCGGGTGGGCAGAACAAACAAGCAAGCAAGCTACTCCGCCCATTGGCCTTTGGTTCTTTGTCGAACGATCAAAGCTAATTGTTCTTGAACCAAAGGCCAATGGGCGGAGGACGACCGATAAAGAGGAGTCAACGACAGACCAAGGACTGCAAGTTGACGTGCTTGCTCAGGTGCGTACAGATAAATGTCATATTTTCTAGGGCTATCCTTCAAGACCCTCTTGACCAAGATAAATGCACAGGACTTTTTACGCCTTTCATGGTACGCAATTTGATGCGAGGACATATTAACTTTATTACTTTTGCTTACTTTAAGTTCAACAGTAAAGTAGATACCCTCTTCAGTAGTGCCTAGAACATCAGGTATGCCGTGATTAACCCTAGACTCAAGCCTTATCCAACTGAACGCAGTCAGGTTTTTTCTTACTTGTTGCCAGAATAATTTTTCAGGTTGAGCCACAGTAAAAACATTATAAACAAAGTAAACGATTTTAGTTGCATATATGGGATATTTAGTATAGGATAACTACAAGGTTAAACCCTTTTTATTAACAAACGGAGAACGAAAAATGAGAATAAAAAAATGGAATTACGGGAACTACAGTTCCGATAATTACGGAAGTCATACACAGGCCTTTAGAGATAGCGAGGGGCATAGTTATTACTTTAGCTATAACACTTTAATAGCAGTAGTGACTAGAACAGGAGAAGAAATAATTCGCGAAAATGTTTGGGGACAAACTACAGGGAAGCATCTAAATTGGATCAATCCAGATCATTCAATCAGATTATCAAAAGACGAATTTGAAACCGCAGTCCGTAAATTAAGTTTAGAACTGGAGGTCGCGTAATGGAACAGTTAATTAATCTAATAAATGAAATTGATACTAGAGACGATTTAGACTTAGCTATCAATGCGATAAAACTAAAACAAAAAGAACTAAAAAACAGAGCGACTTTCGAGGCTTTACAAACTCTCAAAGTGGGAGACAAAGTGCTTTGCGATAGCCGTCAAGGAGTAGAAGAAGCCACGATCCTAAAAATTAACAGGACTAAAGCAGAAATCGATATTGACGGAGTTACCTATACTGCACCTTTATCAATACTCAAACCAGCGGAGGTGGCGTAATGGACGTAAAAGTTAAAAGAAAAAACAAGCGAGCAAAAAAAGTTGTGCCTATTCAAGGCATGACATCAGACGAAATNGTTAAGAAAAATCTGTTGAGGATGCTTCAAGAACAACACGAGGCCACCGACACAGATAGCGAGCCACAATTAATATTCGACTCAATATATTGGTTGGCTTATATGCACCTCAAAAGATCAGAGGACTCACCTCAAAAATATCACCTCATTGTAGGACTATTTAACGAGGCAATAGGCTCAGCAGTCAGGAAGATATTTTTAGAAGAAGAACACGGGGAGAAGGACGAATGAACGAAGAAGAATATTGCGAGCATTGTGGCGAAACGCTAGACGATTGCCCTGGTTATAAATGTTGGATATAGGAGGAAACATGCAAGCAGATAAAAAGATGCCTGATTCATTTTATGAGTGGCTTGATACATGCCCTGTCATTTGGTACAGGATTAAAGTTGGTAATGAGACTGTTCATTATTCATTTGAAACACCTGATATAGAGGAGTCCGACAATGAGCGATAAAATGATAGTTACCTTTTACAGAAGAGAATCTACTTGGTTTGGCTACAAAGTAGAAGTTGATGCTGAAACTAATGAAGAGGCAATAGAAAAAATAAAAGACTTTGATTATGTTGAAAGCGAAATTACAGATGAAGAGTGCGACTCTATAGAAGAATATGGAGTTTTTTACTTTCCTGACGGAACAGAAATAGATGAAAGAGAATAAAACTATGGAGAAAACTAACGATGGCTATACCAAGAGATAGAAAAANAACGTACAAAATAATTAAATTTGAGAAAGACCGAGACGGCTTTCCTGTACGAAGTCAAAGACCTGTTATGAAAGGCTTAACTTTGGAAGAAGCTCAGGCACATTGTCAACGCAAAGACACACGAGGCAAAAACTGGTTTCACGGATATACGGAAGAATTTCCAAAATGAGCGAAGATAAAATAAATCCTTCTTACTACAAGAAAGGTATAGAGACCACGGACTACATACAGTCTCACGAGCTAGGCTTTTTGGAGGGTAACATCATCAAGTATGTTACCCGACACAAACACAAGAACGGCCTTGAGGACTTGCTCAAAGCAGAGTGGTACTTAAACAGATTAATTAAAGAGACAAGAAATCAATGAAGGAAATAATGCAAACACAACAACGCATTAGAGAGCTAACTAAAGACTTAATAAATAAGGTTGAAAAGATAGACCATAAAAGCGTAAAAGATTTTATCTTGTCTGATCTAAAGAAAATACAAGACGAGCAAACAGTTATAGAAAACAGTTTAATAATTAAAAACCACGAGGAGCAAAGTAGTGAAGAAAATATTTGAAAAAGAATTAGAGAAAGAAATGAAATGGGTTGGTATAGCTCTTATTTTATCTTCTCTATTCTTACTATCTTTCGCAATCTTAGTGATAGCTAATGCAATTTTAGCTGATATTGAAATATTAAAATTTATAAATAAATAGGAGAAAAATAATGGGTAGACCAAAAAAGCAGATTAGAAAAAGAGACAGAGTATTTAACTTTATGGATAGAGTCATAGACCTAGTTAAATATAAATGGAAAACAATTATTAAAGTTACTATAGCTTTAGCAATAATAACTTTGTTTATTTATGTGGTGTTCTTTTGGATAGACACAGTAGCAGAAATTAAGTTTGAAATTATCTACATCTAGGAGAAAGGCTAATGAACTTACGAGAAATTACAGGGATAGGAACGCAGTATGTAAACTGTTGTGAACAATGGGTGAGATACAACGTTGTTTTAAATTCGCAGGGACTACCTTTAGTTTATTTACACACAGAACAACATACGATTCTTAACAACAAAAAATTGCATAAATTAGTAATTAGTGAAATCATTAACACCCTTACAGAGGATTTAGAATGACGAAGGAGTACATTTTAGACAAATTAAGCGGGGAATATGTATTGGTTTGCTCAGACTCTAGCCGTCCGACTATACGATTAGGCACGGACGATTTAGAGATTGCGAAGAAACGAGCAACACCTTTCATGCAATTCAATGACTGAACTCTACAAAGGCAGATTTGATTGCCACCCTACTTTTCAATTTGATTCCGATAATCACGGAACAATAGATTGGACTTTAAAAATGGATCCACCCGAAAGTATTTATTGGAAAACAGGTAGCATAAAAAAGCGTGATATACGGATCACCAGCCAGGTAACGCCCGAACAAAGGAAAGAGCTAACAAGCGAGCTTTACCTAGACTTAAACCCACCAAAGGAGAACCCAAAGAGGATAAAACAATTATGAAAAGACGCATAGCATACTTAGATAAACCGCAAGCTAAAGCTGTGGTACAAATATTCAGACGTGGACAGTTAGGAGACCTAGCTGTGTTTTTAAAGATAGACAGCAAGAACAAGAACGGACAGTACAAACTGTGTATTGATTGCCCAACAGATACCCACCCACGTCTAGTCAATAAGCTGCAGGACGTAGCTGATACGTTGGTACAAACACACAAGCAAGCCATTGATACAATCTCTTGGGAAGATTATGATGATAAAGACATAGAACCTGAGGAAGATACCCTTAGGGACTTTATAGATATGTTAGGGAGTTACGACTAATGAACTTAAAAAACGCATACAAAGAATGGCAAGAAGATTGTCCCGACAGTTACATGATTGACGGAAAGAAAAGACCCGTGAAATGGGTTAGAAAGTTAAAAGCCCACAAGCAAAGAAACAAGCAAGCTACTCAACAATAACGGCATCCTCTGCCTCAAGCAAAGGCTTATAGTCTCCGAGTAGTTTCTCTATTCGTTCCCTTATCTCTACTTCACTTAAAGAGTCTAACGTACCTGTTCTAACTTCTTTACGTTCTACATACAGACCAGCCGCTCTACCTCGTTGTACTTCTGCCGATACTGCCGCAGTAAGATTNCCTTTGTCTATGGCCTGATCTCTNATCTTGGCTAACTCTCTGACNTGACGACTAAANGTTACCTCATACTTCTTGTCCAGCTCTGCCTGGAGACCTTGTATATACCGAACCACAAGCGGGTACTTCTGTGGATTCAAAAGCTCTGAAGCCCTGACGGCTGCAGATGTATCAGCATAGCCAGCAGCAAGCGCGCACTCTGTTTGTGTTTTNGATCCNTCGTTNTACACGTATTCNTTAGCAAANANCATTTGCTTAGGCGTTAGATGCTTGTCNTTCTTACCTGATATGTTTCCTGATGTTCCTTTNGGCATTCGCGAAGTATATACCAANGTAATAAAAAGTAACAAGTTTTATTATATATGGGACATATAATACATAACTTCTGTCAGGTTAGCTCTAAACCCGCATTCTTCCAACATTTTTGGCACTTTCTAACCTGAGCTAACTTCTGTCAGGTTAGACGGAAACCCTTATAAAGGCTATATTTTCATCACTTCTAACCCAGAAAATAAAAATTCTGTATTTTTGACGTATTTGAAAAATCTTTTTGAAATATTTCAGGTTAGGTTAGGTTTTGTTATATAGGAATAGAAACATTGCTAATAAAATCAATAGCTTACAATCTAACCTTACCAAAGTTAGAAAAAAATTTTTATCAACAGAATCAATAACTTGCATCTAACTTCTAAAGTGAGGTTCAGGTTAGAAAGTCCGTAGTCCTTGGTCGACCGTCCGTAATTCTATATAATTAATCCCATGAATAAAGACAGAATAAAACAAATAGAAAAAGAACAGTTAGTCACAGTAGACTACGTTATATTTGAACCTATGCCAAAGAAAAGACCTTTTCCAAGAGACAAGCACATTTATGAATATACTAATGCAGAGTTTGAAAAAGATTTCATACAACTAGATAAGATAATTGTAAGAGCGTCTTTGTTTATGATATTTTTAAGCTTGGCAGGAATGTTTTACGCTTTATCTTATTAAAAAGTAAGTCCTTGGTCCCTCGTCCACAAAAAAAGGGAAGGTGTATGACGACCCTCCCTTTCCTTTTCAAAGAAGCCTTTTAATAGCCACACTAGGCAAACAGTGTGTAACGTATAAACACCATAAGGTATATATGTAAGATTTATTATACAGGATCCTTACCCGACAGGCTACCGCCTAAATGTTTCTTCTGAACATTTTTAAAAATCCTATCCCAGTTCTTGCTGAACTCTTCGACCGATACAGAAGCTGGTCTTTGCTTAGATCCTTTACCCATCGCCACCTGGCCCTGGTTGCATAATTTTTCGCTGAGCAGCATTTTGTGCCATACCTAATAACGTGGCAACACCGTACACAGCGTTCATTCCGCCTTTGTCGTAGGCCGATTTAAAGATTGACGGTCCAGCTGCTCTAAAAGCCGCAGAGGTTGCAAGACTACCTAATC
>FUFK010067274.1_pt1 | contig 16026 bp, 10 predicted proteins | sample 1021851 | NCBI WGS metagenome assembly FUFK01 (sample SAMEA51879418, study PRJEB19060) | metagenome | reverse complement strand
TCTCCGCCTTCACCAGTATTAGACTTNCCTCCNATTCNNTTCATGGCNATAGCNAGNGTNGTNTGNGCTTCNCNAGAAATTGATCCAAAAGACATTGCTCCAGTTGCAAATCTTTTCACTATTTCTGAAGCAGGCTCCACCTCCTCGATTGGAACTGGCACGTCGGAATACTTAAGTTCAAATAACGCCCGCAAATTACGAAGCTTGCGCGATTGATCGTTCATTTTTTTAGCGTAAGAACGATACTTATTATAATCTCCCGATCTCGCTGCATGCTGAAGCGCTCCAATTGTTTCGGGAGTCCACGCATGTGTTTCGCCGCGCATCCTAAAAGCTAAGTCACCTCCAACATCTAGAGCACCACTGAATTCTAGAATTCCTTTATAAGCGATCGCGTGGCGACGAACTGCTTCGTTTGCTATCCCATCTAAACCAACACCACCGATCGCGCACTTAGTACCCGAAAAATAACGACTTAGAAAAGCCTCCGATAAGCCAACCGCATCAAAAATCTGCGCGCCACAGTAAGACTGGTATGTTGAGATGCCCATTTTTGACATAACCTTCAACATACCTTTTGTAATTGCCTTTATATATTTCCCATGAACTTCCGCGGTTTCAGGCGCTCCTGGCAGGCTTTTTGTCAATTCAGATAGTGTATCGAAAGCAAGGTAAGGGTTTATTGCCTCGGCCCCATAACCTGCCAATAAGCAAAAATCGTGAACGCGTCTAGCTTCTCCAGTTTCGACAACGAGCCCAGAACTCGTTCTGAGACCTTCTCTAATGAGGTGATGGTGAACACCTGCCGTAGCCAAAAGAGACGGGATAGCGATGTTATCTGCATTGATATCCCGGTCCGATAATATGAGGATATTAAAGCCGTTTCTTACGGCCTCTTCTGCTTCATTGAAAATACGTTGAATCGCCTTGTCCATACCCATAGCGCCCTCTGTTTCAGGATAGGTAATGCTAATGGTATGCGTTCTAAATGCTTGATCGACGTGGTTCTCAATCTGCCTAATACGTTCAAGGTCAAGATTACTAATAATCGGTTGTCTTGTTTCTAACCTGTGTCGTGAACCTGCGCCTTCTAGTTCTAGTAAATTAGGTCTGGGCCCAATAAGAGAAACTAGTGACATTACCAGCTCCTCTCGAATTGGGTCTATTGGAGGATTAGTGACCTGCGCGAAGCACTGCTTAAAATAGTCAAACAAGAGTTTGGGCCTGTCGGAAAGCACTGCTATTGGTGTGTCACGTCCCATCGAACCGATTGGGTCGTCACCAGTCATTCCCATGGGCGTTAGAAATTGCCTAATGTCTTCCTGGGTATAGCCAAAAGCTTGTTGTCGATGAAGCAGCGTATNTGGGTCCGGTGGCATTGCTCCTATCTCACTTGGCAANTCCTCGAGTTGNATTTGAGTGCGATCTAACCAATCTTGATAAGGGTGAGCATTCGCCAAGGAGAGTTTCAACTCATCATCCCCAATAATACGACCCTCTTCCAGATCAATCAGAAGCATTTTCCCTGGCTGCAAACGCCACTTTTGAACAATATTTTCATCAGGTATAGGCAGCACACCGTCTTCAGACCCCATTATAACTAAATCATCAGTGGTCACAGTATATCTAGCTGGCCGTAAACCATTACGATCCAGCGTTGCACCAATTTGTTTACCATCGGTGAAGGCGATAGCAGCGGGTCCATCCCAAGGCTCCATTAACGCTGCATTATACTCGTAGAACGCCTTCCTAGAGGGGTCCATGGACCGATTATTATTCCAGGCTTCTGGGATCATCATCATCATGGCTTGAGCAAGCGAATATCCTCCAGCTACCAAAAGCTCGAGTGCATTATCAAATGTTGCCGAGTCGGACGCACCATCGCCTATAAGCGGCCAAAGCTTTTCAAGGTCCTCACCAAGGACAGCTGACGACATCGTTGATTTTCTAGCTGCCATCCAATTTATGTTACCGCGCAGCGTGTTGATTTCGCCATTGTGGCACAAATATCTGAATGGTTGTGCCAATTTCCAAGACGGAAAAGTATTAGTCGAAAACCTTTGATGTATTAGAGCAAAGGCAGACTCTGTTCGGGGGTCGTTCAAATCTTCGTAATATTTATCAAGGTTATTACATAACACCATACCTTTGTAACAAAGCGTGCGAGTAGAGCAGGACGCAATATAGAACGTCCCTGTATCATCTCGATCTTCATCGGCATCCGGCGTCCATATTTTCTTATGTGATTGCTTTCGCACGACAAACAGCTTCCGCTCAAAGTCATCCTGTGACATGTCATTGTCCGTGCACTCGATAAATGCTTGAAAAATTTCAGGTTCATTGGGCTTGACGCTTTCACCCAAACANGAATTATTAGTTGGAACCTCTCGCCAACCTAAAAAAGCTAACTTTTCTTTAGCTACAGTCTTCTCAATACTCTCCATACACCGAGCTTTGACCACCTCATTTCGAGGCAAGAAAACCATGGCAACGCCGTATCTACCGTAGTTTGGCAAAACTATATTTTGCTTCGACATTTCTTCGCGAAGAATTTTGTCGGGAACCTGGATTAGTATGCCGGCTCCATCGCCCGCTAGTGGATCTGCCCCAACAGCCCCCCTGTGATCTANGTTTTCGAGTATCTCTAACGCTTGTTTGATTATCTGATGGCTTTTATGATTTTTTATATTTGCAATAAACCCAAAACCACAATTATCGTGTTCATACTCAGGATCATAAAGACCGGAGCTACGTACTTCGCTTAGATGTTTACTTTTACTCGAATCCAACAAATTTTTTTCCTACACATCAAGTTACTTGTGGCTATATACTGCCTCAAAAAGAGCGGCAGGACCAAACCGACTTNTTGTTTGGTAGCTTATNATTTATAGCCCACCCTCGCCATTTGGACCAAACGTAAATACCGGTTAACAAACGCGNTTAGCCTCACCTATTAAAGGTCTGTTTTTAATATATCTTTCCAAAAATCATCAGCTCACCCATTTGGAAATGGGTCAGTATTATTGACTTATTTGTTGAAAAAGTCAACCAACAATCCCATGGTAAGTTACAATATAAATATCATAAAAAGAGCCCAAACAGCCTATTTGTTTCCTATCCATATAAAACGAGGTGAACTTGTCGGCAACTATTATCCGAAAACAAAATGTCGCGGCTATGTAAAATTCTAAAATGGCTCATAATTTTTTAGAAGTTTCCACTTTGCCATCTTATCATTTTAACCGATTATTTTAGGTTCCGATAAAAGATTTTAGAAACTGGTGCGCCGAAAATCGAGTTTTCGAATAGATTAAACTGCCAAAGGATGTTCGTTATATGAGAAAATATACACAGATAACCGCAACGCCCCTTTCATCCGCGATTGGTGCTGAAATTGGAAATGTAGATATATCCAAAGATCTATCATCAACCGTAATTACTGAAATACGGAGCGCCCTATTAGAGCATTTAGTGATCTTTTTCCGCGATCAGGATCTGTCGAACCCGGAACGTCACAAAATGTTTACGAAGTATTTTGGTGATTTATTTATCCATCCAAACTTTAATTTGGGGCAAAATAATCCAGAGATGGTCTACCTGACGAGAAAACCAGGCGATACGGCTGCTGCTGGAGAGAAATGGCATGCGGACACTACAATGATGAAAAATCCTCCAATGGGAGCTATTTTGTTTGCTCTTGAAGTCCCTGATTGGGGTGGCGATACCCTGTTTGCAAACCAATATATGGCGTTCGAAAACCTTTCTCCGGGTATGAAAAAATTATTAATGAATTTAAAGGCAGTCCATAATGACTCACGCGTTGCAGGTCCTGCCGTTAGTTTAAATTCGAAAAGAGCGACAAAAGTAAGGGAAGATGATGACTGGATATTGACAGAAAATTCTCACCCAGTTATCCGAACGCATCCTGAAACGCATAAAAAGTGTTTGTTTGTTAACAGTATCTATGTTCATCATTTTGAAGGAATGTCNNTTGAAGAGAGCCANGACCTTTTNGAATTTCTTTANACGGAGTCAACNAGGCCCGAATACAGTTGCAGATTTCGCTGGAAGAATAACTCGGTGGCGTTTTGGGATAATAGATGTGTTCAGCACTTAGCTATTCACGACAACAACACCGCAACCCGCAGGATGCAGAGAACCCAAATTATTGGTGACGCTGTAATTTAGGCTTTGTAGTTCAGAAAATTTGTAATTGTATCAATTTCGATCGAACTTGTGAGGCCCGGGCAATGACCAATCCCAGGCANGCTTAGTAAATTAGTTTTAGGTCCTNTAGATCTCATTTNCTNGACAGTTTCTTCACTCAATAGCGTCGACTCCTCACCCCAAATTGTAAGAACTGGGCAAAAAATACGTTTCCACGCGCCCCATAAATCTGTATCTAATTTTCTTCTACTATGGGTGATCATAGGATCATAATGCATACGCCACTTTCCATCCGATGATCTTGAGATGCTATCCAGGGCAAACTTGTGGGCAGCTTCTTCGGTAAACGGACCAAAGGCTTTTTTAGACTCCAAAACAAACGCTATGGCCTCAGCTTCTGTCTCATACTCCCCCGCAGCATTTGCAAGAGCAGCATTTGCCTGTCTACTAGCACCGCTTACAAACGGCCCAATATCATTTAAGATTAATCTTTGAATTGGTGAAGCTTTTTGCGCGGCAATCTCTATTCCAAGCAATCCCCCCATGGATGTCCCGATCCAATCGACGCTATGGACATCCAATCTCGCTATCAAGGAAGTTAATATATTATGAAAAAGAGGGGGTTGGTCTTTGATGCTCCACAAATAATTGTAATCTTCTTTATTATCCANCCAATCACTTTTNCCCCTACCCGGCATATCGATAGCTACAACACGATANTNTGCGCAAATGGCTGCGGCTAACGTNTCAAAGTCTAACCTATTTCTTGATAAACCATGTACACATATAACGACCTTAGNNTTTTTGGGATCACCCCATTCCCTNTAACAAATATTTCTAAAGCCGCCGGCAGTTAAAAAGGGAAGCGAACGATCTCGATAAAGCACATTATTCATCACGAAGCCCTCAGTTTCTAAAAAATTTCCCACCCCATTGACATTAGAATAAACAATCGTGGAAATATGTGTAATCATCTAACAAAAAAATGAGTTTTAGTATAAGTCTTTAGTGGAGTGAAGTTGTGAATTTTATGAATGTATCGCAAGATAANTATGGCATAGGACAACCCGTCTCGCGGAGTGAAGATCCCCTTTTATTAAAAGGTGAAGGGANTTTCACCGATGANATTTCACTACCAGGTCAGCTNTACGCCTACATNATTCGCAGCACAATCGCCCATGGAAATATTATCAGTATAGATGNNGCAGANGCAGAAAAAATNTTNGGTGTACACAAAGTGATCACCGGGGAAGATTTGCGACAATACAATAACTTACAATGTCCTATGACATTAATAAGCAAAGATGGAACACCACTAAAAAAACCCGCACGCCCGTCGCTAACCACTGATAAAGTTAGGTTTGTTGGAGACCCTTTAGCTTGTGTTATCGCTGACAGTTTACAAATTGCCAAGGACGCTGCAGAAATTATTTCTGTGAGTATAGAACCCCTTCCCGCTGTAACTTCGGCGAAAGATGCTATGAATCCTACAGCACCGCAATTGTTTGAAGACGTGCCTCAAAACTTAGCACTAGACTTTCACTTTGGTAATACTGAGACAGTGAATTCGGCTTTCAAAAACGCCCACCATATTAGTAAAGCCTCAATACGAAATAATCGCGTGGTGGTGGCATGCATGGAACCGCGTTCGGCGTTAGTGGAATTTGAAGAAAAAGCAGGTCGTTATACGGTTCATATGGGATGCCAAGGCACTTTCGGCATGCGAAAACAACTTGCTGCTTTACTCAATGTAGAACCAGCTAAGGTNCGTGTTNTAACTAAAAACGTNGGCGGCTCTTTTGGCATGAAAAGCTTTGCTTATCCAGAGTACATATGTTTATTGCACGCCGCCAAGATGCTAGGTAGACCCATNAAGTGGACTGACGAACGCTCATCCAGTTTTCTTTCGGATCAGCAAGGTAGAGACCATGANGTTGAAGGTGAACTAGCTCTCGACAAAGATGGTAACTTCTTGGCTGTCCGTTTGTCACTATTTTCTAACATGGGAGGGTACCTGGCAGCCGTCGGCCCCAATATGGCAACCAACAACATGGTTAAAAACATAACGAGCGTTTATAAAACTCCAGCAATTGAAATAAATACAAAATGTGTCTTTACCAACACTACTCCTATTAGCGCATATCGCGGGGCCGGACGTCCTGAAGCAAACTACTATATGGAGCGTTTGATAGAAACCGCCGCTCAAGAGTTAGGTATAGATAGCTTAAAACTCCGCCAAATAAACCATGTGACANCAGAACAAATCCCTTACACAGCGCCATCAGGGCAAATTTACGATAGTGGTAATTTTCCAAAGATACTGGAAAAATCCTTAGAGTTTTCAGATTGGCTTGGTTTTAAGCAGCGAAAAGAAGAGAGTAAACAACGCGGTCTCCTTCGAGGTATAGGTGTTAGTAACTATTTAGAAGTTACTGCTCCGGTAGAGACTGAAATGGGAGGTATTCGGTTTGAGGATAATGGAGATGTAACAATCATAACTGGAACACTCGACTATGGCCAAGGCCACGCTGTCGCTTTTGCTCAAGTNCTTCACAGTTTTCTTGGGNTACCATTTGAGCGAATAAAGCTATTACAAGGCGATAGCGATGAGCTGATTACTGGCGGCGGAACCGGTGGTTCCAAGTCTATTATGGCATCTGGTGGAGCTATTATAGAAGCAGCTACCGAAGTCATAAAAAAAGCCAAGACAGTAGCCGCATATTTTTTTGAAACCAGCGAAGAAGACATTGAATTTAAAAATGGAAATTTAACAGTTGCAGGCACTGACAAATCTGTTTCATTGTTAGAGTTGTCTAGCGAGTTGAAAACGAATTTTACTAAGCCTGACGGGATACCAGACACTTTAGATGTCAAGCTCGACCACGGCGGCGTTCCCTCAGCATTTCCAAATGGTTGCCATATCTGCGAAGTTGAGATCGATCCGGATACCGGCGCAGTAAAAATTGATAGNTATAATATGGTNAATGATTTTGGTGTTTTAGTAAATCCATTACTTGTGGAAGGCCAATGTCATGGAGGCGTAGCACAAGGCATAGGTCAAGCTATTATGGAAGATGTTGTATTTGATGAGTCTGGCCAAGTCCTATCGGGTTCATTCATGGATTATGCACTTCCCCGCGCCTCAGACCTTCCCAATTTTCATTTTGCGAGTGAGCCCAGTCCAGCGCAAACAAATGCTCTTGGCGTCAAGGGTTGCGGGGAAGCAGGTTGTGCCGGTGCAATGCCTTCTGTAATTAATGCAATAACAAACGCACTTTCTGAAATCGGAGTATCAAAAATAGACATGCCCGCAACACCACAAAAGATATGGCGTGCCATACAGGAAATAAAATAGTCGATTAAAGCACTAGCTGGCTNACGAGAGGAAAAATAAATGGTTAAAGAAGCAATGATAGTGTCGGCCCAACCTGAAGCATCTGAGGCTGGCGCCAGAGTTCTTATGGCCGGAGGAAACGCGGTAGACGCGGCAATAACCGCAGCCTTGGTCCAAGGAGTAGTCGATCCACAAATGTGCGGGATAGCAGGTTTTGGGAATTGTCAGATATACATGCCTTCTAAAGGTGTACATACTTGCATAGACTTCCACGGGAAAACCCCTTTATCTGCAACTCCCGAAATGTGGGAACACTTAATAGAGGGTGAGACTAGAGATGGGTTTGGTTTCGTACTTAAGGGAAATGTAAATGACTTGGGATATCAAGCAATTACCACGCCTGGCAGTTTGAAAGCATATGGAGAGGCGGTTTCACAATATGGCACATGGGATTGGGCAGATATTGTAGCTCCAGCAATCACCCAGGCAGACGAAGGATTTCGTGTGCGACCTCACGTCTATTTTTGGTGGACAAACGGTGCTGATCATGGGCGAGTTCCGGTAGAAAAACGTCTGAGCTTTTCTGCCACCGGTCAAAAATCTTATTTCAATAGCTCAGGCAGATTGAAAAAGATCGGTGAAAAAGTTCATATACCCGAGATGGCCAACACCTTACGAAAAATAGCAAAACAGGGCGTTGAGACTTTCTACACGGGAGAAATAGCAGAACAGATCGCCTCGGATATGAAAAAAAATGGGGGATTACTCTCATATGAAGATTTAGCCAACTACTCNACGACGGTAACNGAACCGCTTATTGGAGCCTACCGAGGTTATAACATCGCATCTAATCAGCCCCCCGGTGGCGGCGTCATGCTAATAGAAATGCTTAATATACTTGAAAACTTTGATCTTAAGGGCATTGGACACAATACNAGNGAGTATATCAGAGTAGTAGCAGAAGCCATGAAACAAGCAACCGCAGATAAAGATAGACATGTTGGCGATCCAAAATTTGTGGATGTGCCACTCGAAAAACTACTTTCCAAAGACTNCGCGAAATCTGTATCTGAGAAGATAAGAAATGGAGAAAAAGTTGCTGTTGAACGTTACGGAGCTGAGGAACCAAAACAAACAACTCACGTAGCTGTCGTTGATTATGATGGAAATTGCGTAACAATGACCCATTCGTTAGGAATGCCATCAGGAGTTATTACAGACAACCTAGGGTTTATGTATAATGGATGTATGGCAGTATTTGACCCAAGACCAAATAGGGCTGGCTCAATCGCACCTGGCAAGAGCCGATTTACTTCACTCGCACCGACAATTATCTCAAAAGAAGGGGAGCCCTTCATAGTACTCGGAGCTCCAGGAGGGACACAGATTGCTATGGGTATTCTGCAAGCGGTTGCAAATGTCATTGACTTTGACATGACTATGCTTGAGGCTGTTTCTGCACCAAGATTTTCCGCGACTAGCAACCTTATAGATGTGATGAANCGNATACCAAGCTATGTAACTAATAACTTGGAAGGTCAGGGTTATGAAATCGCGAGGAGCGCTCTGAGTTTTGGTATCGCAGCTGTCCATGGAATTAGGATACGAGATGGTAAACTAGATGGGGGGGCAGACCCGGGTCACGACGGCGTGGCTCTTCGTGTATAAATTCGATCATGAATGACCTATCGTTTCTCCCATATGACGTCGAAAATATAATCGCAAGTCGCGCAAGAATGGGCCTAATTGCACTAGCAACAGATCATGTGATTGAACACGAGTTAAATAAACTCTTTAATGGGATTAAAGGAGTTCAGCTTTACACTACAAAGGTGCCGATGGTCCCGAATGTCACGACAGATTCGTTGAAATCTATGGATGACGAGTTACAAAANACAGCTAGAACATTATTGCCTGGAAACAAATTTAGTGTAGTGGGCTATGGNTGCACTTCAGCAAGTGTAGTTATAGGCGAAGACAANNTTTTCCAGACAATAAAAGCCGNCTGCCAGACATCCAANGTGACAACTCCGATTACCGCCTGCCTTGCTGCTCTGAAAACTTTGAGGGGCAAAAAAATAGGTCTCCTCACGCCTTACGTGGGAGAGGTTAATTCGCTCATACAAAGATATTTTGAGGCTCACGAATATTGCATTACTAAATCCATAACTTTCTCAGAAATTGACGACAACCGCGCTGGAAAAATAACGCCGGCGTCTATATCAGATGCTGTAGTCGATCAATTTTCAAGAGAGGACATTGACTTCGTATTTATCTCTTGTACAAGCCTTAGAGCGGTTGAACTTGTCCCNATATTAGAANGTAAACTTCAATGCAATGTTACAACAAGNAATCACGCATTAGCATGGCATATGCTGAGATTGTCGGGTATCGATGATAAATATTCAGATAAGGGCGAATTATTTAAAAACTAAACTATCACAAATTTTTCCATTTTTTACATCATCGTTTAAAAAATTTTATAATACAAAAACAAAGTTTTCCATACGACGNGATGTCTAGAACATGCTGAAAATTTAATTTGTGTTCTATCGACTATAAATCTCCCAGCATACTTGGAATCAATTACAAGATAGGCTACCGTTGTTGAGAACAACTAAGTGATTTTAAGGGAGGTGTACTATGACAATGCAAATGCCATTTGAACCCAAAGGCGTCATACCTGCCTGCCTACTGCCGTTTAAATCTGATATGGAAATCGATGAAAAAGCATTTCGGTCTCATCTTTGTGACCTTGCTGCGGTGGAAGGGATTAGCGCGATCACCATCAATGCTCATTCAATGGAAGTCCACGCGTTATCAATTAAAGAGCAAGCTAAAACACTAGAAATTTCACTAGATGAACTTGGCNGTAACATACCGCTCGTTCATGGTGTCTATGCTGACGGTTCAGCGAATGCTGCCGCAATCGCAAAACAGGCGGAAGCTGGAGGCGCCAGCTGCCTACTTGTTTTCCCCCCAAACACACTAGCTATGGGTGGCCAAATGCGACCTGAAATGGCAATCCGCCATTTTGAAACAATCGCAGAAGCAACGGAGCTACCCATAATATTATTTCAATATCCAATGGGACCAGGTTTAGGTTATCCAATTGATACACTCTTAAAAATCTGTGAGCGCGTCCCCCAAATACGAGCAATCAAGGATTGGTGTAATGATGCGGCCCTCCACGAACGTCATATTAGGGAGTTAAAATCCTTAAGCAGTCCGGTAAATATGTTGTCTACCCACAGTGCGTGGCTTCTATCATCGCTTGTACAGGGCTGCGATGGCCTCCTCTCCGGCGCNGGCAGCGTGATTGCGAATTTACAAGTCGCTTTGTTTGAAGCATTTAAAAAAGGCGACCTCGAAGAAGCACGCAGTCTTAATGACAGAATCTATCCTACCGTGCGAGCTTTTTACGACGCCCCGTTTTTAGATATGCACAATCGAATGAAAGAAGCTCTTCATTATCTAGGTCGTCTTCCGGAAGCCCACGTTCGCCCGCCGCTCATGAAGCTTACTAACAGTGAGATACAAAAAATTAGGCACTGCATGGATGCTGCAGGGCTATCTCACAATACTGTCTATCAAAAAGTGGCATAATACGCCTTTTACAAGAAGTAGTTAGAGTTTTATAGACATAATTAAAAACCGTTGAGCTTTCGGAAAAAATGTCCAGAGAAAGCCTAACTGTTAGCTGGTATCCTTTTGCCTACCCCCGGCCAACCGATCAATTAACTCTCCTAGGACACCTTTAGGCAAAAAGATGATAAATAGAATTAGCATTAGCCCATAGATCGATGTATCTAGCCCAGCTAAATCAATCCCTTCGGTTCGGAGCGAAGTTATCCAGTTTCTAAAGATCTCGGTCATTAATAATGTAATTATTGCTCCGATTGTNGGACCCATCATTGTGTACAAGCCACCTACGACAACGGCGAAGACAATTTGCAATGAAATTCCTATCCCGCCTATGACTTCAGGGCCGATAAACATTTGATATTGACAATATAACGCTCCGCCCAATGCCGTTAAAACAGCACTTAACATCGTAATTTTAAGCTTACTACCCGTAACGTGGATCCCTGCAGCAGCCGATGCGTCCTCATCTTCTGAGATAGAGTCTAACGCATACCGCATCATAGATTTATCTACTAAACGCCATATTACNANTCCTATNGCCCAGGCNCCAAGCGCAACAAAATAAAANGTTTCTTTATCCGCAAATTGAAGTGCATAGAGNGANGTGCCNTCGCCTTCTCGATTAGGCGTNAAACCAAGACTACCCCCAGTATGATCTCTTGAAGCTATGATAACAAGTTTGACGACTTCACTCAAAGCAAGCGTNACCAAAGCAAAGTAATGTCCCACAATTTTAAATTGGAAACAGGGATAAGCCACTAGAAAGGCCATAATTGCCGCAGTGATCATCGCCGCAGGAATTCCAATCCAAGGCGAAATCCCCCCATAATTCCATAGTAAGGCCGTTACATATGCACCTATACTCATAAAGGCACCATGTCCAAGTGATACCAGTCCGAAGCGGCCCATTAAAGACCACGCTGTGTAAACTAAAGACCAAATTAATATCATTATCAATAAATGAAGCGGATACTGCGGAGCAATAAAGGGTGCAATCAAGAGTAGAAGGCCAATTATAAAAGGAATAGTTTTTGTCATCATTTTTTCCCCAATAAACCCTGAGGTCGGATGAACATCATGACTATGAANAAGACAAACGCTAAAACGTATCCCCACTCTATTTCACTATATAACCCACCTACACTTATGATTATTGACAAAATGAAAGCTGCGATAAANCCGCCAATCATGTTACCAAGACCACCCAAAACACAAATTATGAAGGTGATGGGACCAAAACTTATACCTACAAATGGATGAACGTCATACTGTAAAACTAACAAACACGCAGCTAAGCCAGCTAATCCACCGCCAACGCCTGCAGTNACCCAATAGATTTTTTTTGCATCTACACCCATCAAGACCATTATTTCACGGTCTTGGCTAATCGCTCTAATTGCAGCGCCTATATAAGTTCTGGTTAAAAAGAGATACACAACTACCATTCCAACTAGTGCAACGCCAAATGCCAATAATCGTGCATAACTGAAATACATCTCACTAAACTCAAGGATCGGCAGTCTTAAACCCAGATTACGGAATTCAATGCTAAACATTAAAGTCGCTACGCTTTGCAGAAAAAAAAGCAGCCCACCTGTTGCTAGTAATTGGTTAATTGGTGCAGTCCCTAAGATAGGCGATATAATCAATACGTGCACCAGCCAACCTAAAACCGATACAAGTGCTATAGCTGCCAGCGCAGCAATAAAAATATTTATATCGTAGACGCCAGCCAGCCAATAGACGGTATACATTCCGAACATGACGAGCTCGGCGTAACAAATCCAAACCACATCGACCACACCAAAAATCAGGTTTAAGCCTAATGAAAGCAATGCCAGCACCCCTCCAAAAAGGATCCCGTTTATAATTGCTTCTAGTAAAAATATATCAAAAATTTCGTCCATAATGTTTCTTTCTACTAGCCTAACTCACAAGCCCATATAAGCTTTTCGAACGCTTTCACTTTCCAAAAGATCTTCTGATTTGCCGCTATCAATTAATTGTCCTGCTTCAAGAAGATAAGCTCGGTCGACCACCTGGAGAACTTGCTGGACATTTTGTTCGACAATTAAAACCGTATAGCCTTCCTCTCTTATTCTTCTAACAAGACTAAAGACTTGTTGAACTACAACTGGCGCCAAGCCGGCCGATGGTTCATCCATAAGTAACAATTTAGGACCTGACATAATAGCGCGGCCAATTGCACACATTTGTTGTTCCCCACCAGACATTGTCCCCGCCAATTGACTTCGTCTCTCCTTCATCCTTGGGAATAGTTCGTAAACAAACTCCAGGTTTTTTGCACTGTCACCTCTCGCTGTTTTTGCAAATGCGCCTAATTTTAGGTTATCTTCTACGGTCATACCTGGAAATAAACGCCTATTTTCTGGAACATGTGCAATCCCCAGTTCGACAATCTGGTGCGGAGGAAAAGATGAAAGCGATTTTCCTTCCATTTCCATTTCACCTGAAAAAGGTGCTGTCATTCCAGAAATAACACGCATCAAAGTGGTCTTTCCAGCACCATTGGGGCCAATGACCGAGACGGCCTCACCTGCGTTGACTGTTAGAGAAATGTCAAACAAGGCCTGAAAAGAACCGTAACCAGCATTTATCCCCTTCAAATCAAGCATTTTCTTCCATTCTCCATGAGATAACGGGGTTTAGTTCCTGAACTATAATCATTTTTTATAAAGTTTCTTTTTGGGTGTCTGCTGAAGCCTGCGCATCGCTAGCATCTGTCCCGAGGTAAACCTCTATTACCTTAGGGTCGTTAGCAACTTGAGTCGGCAGGCCTTCGGATATCTTCTCGCCATGGTCCAAAACCATAACTCGATCCACAACCCGCATCAAAACACCCATTATGTGCTCTACCCAAATAATAGTGATACCCATCTCGGATCGAATACGCTTCAACATGTCAGCAGCTTGATCCATCTCAGAATTATCCAGCCCACCTAGACTTTCATCAGCCAGAAGGAGTTCTGGTTTAGTTGCAAGTGCTCTTGCAAGCTCCAATTTTTTTAAACCGGCAGCCCCCAGCGTAGAAATACTGGCTCCGCTATCAGTAGGGAGACCAACCATTTCCAAAGCATCTTTAGCAGAGTCAAATGATGCAGCCTGACTTTCCTTACCATTTTGGCCAAAGTAGGCTGCCACGAGGACATTTTCTAAAATCGACAACCTCTTTATTGGGCGAGGAATTTGGAATGTTCGTCCAATACCCATGTGACAAATCTTATTAGGTAAATTTCCACCTATTTCCTGACCTTTGAACAAAACGGAACCCGAAGTGGGCTTCAAAGCTCCAGAAATCATGTTGAAAATAGTGCTTTTGCCCGAACCGTTTGGTCCGATCAAACCAACTATTTCCCCCTCATCAACCTTAAAGGACACGTTGTCGACCGCGGTAAAACCACCGAAGCGTTTAGTTAGCGCTTCGGTGGCTATAATTTGATTAGCCATAAAAANACACTCAATCTGTGACTATTTTGCGTAAGGAGAACCCTTTGGAAGGGGAAGCACTGGATTGAGTGTTTGCAATGGCTTGGGCCAAGCAATCTTTGCTGCGCCATCAATGTACTGCACCACAACAGGAAAAGCTCTTTCGTTTTGGCCAGACATATCNGCTCCTTTGGGCTGAAATTTAACACCATATCCCATTAGCGTACTTCCGACGGGAAGATCTGTTTCCGCGGAAGCCTTTCTAAGTGCGTCAGCAGATATNCCACCATGTTTCTTTATTGCCCGGGGAAGGACTTCGTCAAAGAACGTATAGGTGTTGCTTGCTGCCATTCCCACATGAGCTGAAAACGTCTTAACATTCGGTTGAGCTTTTTTATATTCACGACCAACCATTTCAGTGATTTTTCCTAAACCCGGCGCCAACGTTTTTGGATCNATCAGCCAAATAGAGACCGGATCGACATTAAAAATATAGTTAGCATCATTCCCAAAAGCTTCGTAGAGTTTATCTGGAACACCGTAACCTGCTCCGTGACCTATCAACGCCTTCCATTTCAATCCCAACTCTCTGCTCTGGCGAAGGAATAATGTGATATCAGGATTGTAACCTGTGTGAAAAATTACATCCGGACGCTTGCGCTTTAACTTGGTCACTAACGAGGATAAATCTGGAGATGTAGCGGCGTAACCCTCTTTCAAAACTATCTTGAAGCCATGTTTTTTTGACCCCGCCTCGTTTCCTCCAGCAACCCCACTTCCATACGGCCCATCTTCATGGATAATTGCCACTTTCAACTTAGATGGATCAACACCCAATTTTTCTTTTGCGTAATGCGCAACAAAGTCAGGAGACGTTGTCCCAAACATACCGCCATGTGGCTGAATACGGAATACATTCTCAAGATTTCGGCCTTTTAAAACAGCTGGCGAAATACATGTGGTGATCCACATGAACTTTTTCATAGCATCAACTTTCGCTGAAACGGGAACACACTGGGCACTCGAATAGAAGCCCAGCAGCATGTCCACTTTTTCCTGCTCAATTAAGCGAACGGCTTCGTTGATTGCTATTTCTGGCTTAGATTGGGCATCAGCATAAATTGCGTTAATTTTATAACCCTCTACACCGCCTTTAGAATTGAAATAATCTATAATTATTTTTGCACCCAATGCATGCAGGGAAGATCCACCCGCAGCCAAAGGGCCGGTATAATCGTAAATTACACCGATTTTAATTTCCTTAGCGCTTAAGTTACCCACCGACATTAAAAACAGTGCTGCGGTGAGCCCGACTAAAACTCTTTTAACGGACTTGAAGAGGGACATTTCGACTTCTCCTTGAAAGTAGTAGATCACGTAAAGCCTGCCGCAGTCTTACTCCTAGATCAATCCCTTAATTTATTCTTTTGAAA
>FUFK010041449.1_pt1 | contig 16027 bp, 10 predicted proteins | sample 1021851 | NCBI WGS metagenome assembly FUFK01 (sample SAMEA51879418, study PRJEB19060) | metagenome | reverse complement strand
CATTCAGTATTTCGATGGAAGATGTCAGCACGTACGACGATCCCTTCCTCGGTCTGAACGGCATGATGCGAATGGAACCCCTTCCAGCAAATCTCGAAATTGTTCTTCCAAGCGATCTTGACTCAAGCGGTCTTGAGATTCCTGANTTCAGCCAAGGAGAGGGCGTTGAAGCTCTCTCATTCTTCCTCGGCGACGTTGTTGGTATCGGTGGGCTCGTCAACGACTTGGTGTACGGACTTGTCTCAAATGCAGGTGATACGACAGGTGAGGCTGCGAATGTTGCTTATGGAATCGATATGACAACGGGAGAGAGTTTCGACATCGTTGCCGACATGCGCAAAGGGTCCCTTGTCACAGACGAGCCTGCATGGCAACACGGTCTTGACATGCAAGCGGTCGAGCGTTCCGTGCTTGATTTCAACCTCTCAAAACTAACGAATTTGACGGAATCAAAACGCCTTGTCATCGAAGACGTTCTCGAAGATTACATCATCGATGCAAACGAACTCGCAGTTTTGGAAGAGACCTTCTCCCAAAGCAATCTCTCGTTCGCTTATCCATTGATGAAGTTCCTTGATGATGGTGTCATTACCGATCGTGAGTTGGTTGGAATCGATGTTGAGTTGCTCGAAGAACTTGGCGTGACGTTTGAGAAACGACGCAGTTGGCACCTCCGTACATGGTTGCCTCAATTGCCTGCAGGTAAAATTGAGATTAACTATGTCTTCTATCTTGCAGACGAGATTCCAACCTATCAATTCCAAATGGACTTGGAAGATTGGCTTCCAGCTCGAGAACGACTGTACATCACCATGAATGGAATCGAACTCTCTTCCGCTGAACTACAAATCTTCGGTTTGGATACGGAGACATCGAGAGATGTGTCCCTGCGGGCTGAGTTTACAAGGCAGGACAACCTCACAGTCCCTCGACTATCCGTCGCAATGAGTTACGACATCGGCCAACGGTTGGATTATGCGTATGCGGTCTTCGTTGATTTGGAGAATCTTGTCCGTGCTGAGACCTTCATTGAAGGTGTACCTCAATCGACACAATTCGCATCAACGATCGGTGACATTCTCTCATTAAGCGTTGATGTCCCTCAACAATTCAGAGTCGGTGAAACAAGCGTTGATTCGATGATGATTCAACAGCAACGGTTCGTTGATGGCTTTTGGTGGCCGGCGACGACATTCTTCCGTGACATCCCTTCCGAAATGCAACTCACTGCAGCTCCAGATACTCGATACGATATTCGTGAAGAGACATCGTTCCAAGGCATGATGACGCTTGACTATGCTTCGAATTCGGACAGGATGGATATGTACATCGAAGCGACGGGCAGGGCCATCGATGCCAAAGGCGACACGTTGATGTCTGCCAAGAATCTTCCAAAGACGTTCAAGCTTGAAACAACGGAAGATTGGGGTGTACGCATTGTATCGTCCGATCAAGGTGTTGAAGAATTGTACATGCGTCAATCCAACGTTCCTGGTGCACCTGGGGCGTTCTTGGACCGTTTCGAGATCATCGGTGAGGATCTGAAAGGAGCAACAATCACCATTCATCGCCCACTTGGTTATCCTGTCATCATCCTTGATGACATTACGACCGGTCGTCTTGTCTCAAGCGCTGAAGTCCACTTCGAGCCAGGCGTCTATGCACCAATCTTCGGCGATCTCGAGGTCGATGGTCGCGGTGTTTTACTCGATGCGCAATTCACAGGTATCCTTCCAACGTCCACATCAATGGGTGTGAATGGTGTTGTTACCGACCTGTCAGTGGTGAGTACGCTCACGGGTGGCTCTGTCGAAACACGTCATATCATGGTCGTCGAACCGTTTACATCGGGTATTGCCTCGCTCTTTGCGATGATTTTTGGGTGAGTCTATGGATGAGGAAATGATTGTTCATGAAGACGACATTGTCGCTGCGAAGCCAATGGGCTTGCTGGAGTCGACACAACGCCGCGAGGCAGCTGACATGGGTCTTGATTTGAACGACCCTGAACAAGCCGAAGCCTATCGACAAGCACAGGAGATGGCTTTGTTCGTCAAGGAACGCATCCGAGACATCAACCCAGTACGTGTCGCCATCGCAGGATTGATTCTCATGCTCATGGTTGGATTGATTGCAAGCGGTTGGTACTGGATGATTCCTCGTGACGATGTTGAAGTTCACACGGTCTACATGCAACGTGGAGGCCATTTGGTCATGGCCGAACTGCAAAACGATGGAAGTCGAGAGATTCGCGATGTTGTTGTCGAGGTTGAATTCCTTGATTCTGAAGGTCTCTTGATTCAGTTCATGCGTGTTGAGGTTGATTCGGTCAAAGCACATTCGTCACTTGCGGGTGACGATCTTGAGATGATGGTCCTTGGATACACCGTTTGGGACGAATATACGCTTAGGGTCTCTGTTCGTTACACGATGTTTGACAACACACAGAATTTCATGGAAGTCAATCATGTTGTTGGAGCCTATGCAACTGAGATTTTCGTCGACCAGGTCGAGACAACCACTCGGCTGTTCTGATGGTGGTTTGTTCAAACAATTGACCCATAGCGATAAATGCGTCATCGAAGCGAGGTTGAAACTAATGGAGCGTCGAGTCCGTCTAGCCCTCGGGATTCTCATCATCCTTTTGATGAGTCCATGGTCCTCGATGGTCGGTCCCGAGGCTGACGAACCACAACGCCTCGATGATGAACGAGATGTGGAATTCTTTTCCATTCGAACCGATGCTTACTCAGATTTTGTCGGAACCTATGCATCATCAGATGTTGAGGAAGAGCGTTTGATTGTCGCAGAGTCACGTATTGGGACCTTCTCAAGCCATGGCTTGGAACTTCATCGCCCGATCTCCAGCGAAGCACTCGAACCAAGACTGGACGTTCAATTGCTCCTTGTCGATAACGACCGACACATGGCCGATGTTCGTAACGATCTCTCAGAAATTCCGGGCTTGGAAGTTCGCGAATACATCAGCCCATCTGGACTGATGGTTCAAGGAACATCATCCGCTTTTGTAGCGGCACAGTCGGTTCAAAGCGTCGTTGCTCAGTGGGATGTTCCACTGGCGATGTTCGTTGACGATTCGCTTCTTGATGCGCTCATGTTTGAGGATGGAGAAGGTATGCTCCAAGGCGAAGAGGTTCGATTGGAAGGTTGGTGGGATGAACATCAACTCGACTTGCTCTCCATCGTAGATTCTGACGGAAATACCATCCAACAAGATCTTTCTCAGGTTGCTGGACTTGCTCTTGATGATGCTGAGCATCTCGACCAAGGTCAGTACCGTGGCCTTCTTTCCAGCGATTCCGTGCTCGATGTTGTTCGTCAACCATCGGTCATGTGGCTACGTTTCGAACCTCAAATGGATTTTGACAACGACCAATCGAAAAACCACATGAAAATCAACACGATGCGATCGTACTTCACAACCGATCTCGATGGTTCTGGACAAATCGTTGCTGTTGCAGACTCAGGCCTGGACGAGGATCACGGAGATTTCGGAACTCGAGTTGTCGGAAATTACGACGTGATTGGCGATGGTTCAACAGCAGACAAACACTCAGGTCACGGTACCCACGTTGCATGCACTGTTCTCGGTGATGGAAGCAAAGGCGGTTATGCAGGTGTTGCACCAGATGCAGAATTGTATTTTCAAGCCATGGAGAACGACAACACTGGGAACTTTGTTTCACCTTCCCTGAACTATCTCCTCAATACAGCGTACAATGCAGGTGCGCGGATTCACACCAATTCCTGGGGTTCCTCTGCGACTTCAACGCAAGGCGAGTATACCTCAGAGGCTGAAGCCGTCGATGATCGTTCGTTCAATTATGACAAGGTCAGCAATGGACAAGAAGGATTGACCATTCTTTTCGCTGCTGGCAACGACGGACCAAATCCAGGAACGGTTGGCTCGCCTTCAACTGCAAAGAACGTCGTAACTGTTGGAAATCATCAGGCTCGATACAGTGGTGCTCCGGACAATCTCATGTCAGGTTCATCCCGTGGTCCTACGGATGATGGACGTATCAAACCGGACATCATCGCTCCTGGTGGGTACGTGCGCTCCTGTCGAGCACAAGAGGCACAAGACATCGGCGGTTCAAGTTGGCAATCGACATGGTATCTCGAGTACACTGGTACATCGATGGCGACACCAAACGCTGCAGGTGCTGCGACACTCATTCGAGAATATCTGATTGAAATTGCTCAGCGACCTTCGCCTCAAGGCGCTTTAGTCAAAGCACTCCTTGTTCTAGGAGCACAAGACATCAACTCTCGAGACATTCCAAACAACGACGAAGGATGGGGTCGTGTCAATCTTAAGGACACACTCGCACCTTCTCAGGGTAGGGGCATCTGGGTCGATGACCGGTCTGTTCTGACCAGTTCTGGAACATCGAAATCGTACGTTTTCAATGTCACCTATGCAAATTCACAGCTGAAAACAGTCCTTGCTTGGTCGGATTATCGAGGAAGTCGTTTTGCAAGCAAAGCCTTGGTGAACGATCTTGATCTCGAAGTTGAATCACCCGATGGTACCATCTATCTCGGAAACGATTTTGCCAACGGTCGTTCAACAACAGGAGGGACCAAAGACGATCTCAACAATCTTGAGGTCGTACTCATCGATATGGCAATGAAAGGGATCTGGACGGTACGGGTCAAGGATGCGTATCACGCAGGCAGTGGCCCACAACCGTTCGCTATTGCTGTCTCAGGACAGGGTGTGAACGATCTTCGTCCAGACCCGCAAGTTGTTCCTGATTCGATGCAACTGAACGTCACGATTCCTCAAGTTGGTGATCAGGTACGGTTGACAACAAACGTGTTCAATGCAGGAAACATCAAGGCAGAATCTGTTGATCTCGCCTTCAACGTAAACGGTGTTGAACTCGACCGACAGACGCTCGATATCAATCCCGGAGCAAGTCGACAATCGACATGGTACTGGACGCCTCAACAATCTGGAGCGACCACGCTTGAACTGATCATCGATCCTGACGATATCATTGATGAAATCCAAGAGAACAACAACGTATTGACCCGCATCGTTGATGTGACCGCACCAGGAGTCAAAGTGACAGTTGACGTTGAGGAACGTCAGGTGCAATATGGAACCCAAACTACGACAAGTTGGAATTTGACCTTAGAGAATACGGCCCTGCTTGAAACCAATGCTTCCATCGACGCTCTTGGCGTCTACCTTGATTCGAGTGGAGTCGAAGTGCCATGGTATCTCGGCATGACCGCCTCGAACTTCACGCTTCAAGGCAAAGGTACGTCAGAAATATCCCTGACAGTTGTTTATCCTGAAGCACCCGAACCGGGCCTCTATCGTATTGATGTTGTTGGTCTCGATGTTGACAACGGTATCTCGTACCCTCTTTCGCTTTACCTCGATGTTCTCAATATACCCGAGTTCCGCATCGAATACGATTACTCGATTGTACCCGTTCATCCGGTCGACCCAACCAATCTCACAATCCGCGTGTACAACGATGGAAACACAGAGATTGGGTACGACTTGTTCCTTCAAGCACCTTCGGGTTGGAGTGCTGGATTCTCGGACTTGAGCAACGACCCTGGGGCAACCTCTGGTTCAACCGGCTTGATTCCAAAGAACGGACAAATGGACGTTAGTATGCAGTTTGTTCCGCCGCAAGTTNCGACAGCAGCAGGTGCACAACGGATTGTCACATTGACTGCAATTTCGCAAACGGAACCATCCCAAACGTGGGAGATCGACATTCCGATCGAAGTGATGGAGGTGCGGGAAGTTGAATTGCTGCTTGAATCAAACATCGGTACGCCTCGTCCAGATGCATTGCTGAACCTCCTCTTTACCATCGAAAACAAAGGCAACGTAGACATGACGCTTGTACCGACGCTTTCCCTACCTACAGGATGGTCATCACAGACATCGCTTCAACCGATTGAAATGGCTTGGACGGAACAATCGAAGAACATCCTGATTTCCATCCAAGGCAACGGAAATGCGCTCTCTGGTGACATCCAACTCAACCTCGATGTTGGCGTTCAGAGATTCACATGGCTCGGCGAAATCAATGTCCTTGAACTTCCACAACCGTCTCTGACCTTCTCCGAGTTGCAATTTGAAGATGGCCGTACTTTCGACCATCCGTTTGGACCCGGATCTCATCCGGCAGGACAGGAAATGACGTTCACATGGCTCTTGGTAAACGAAGCGGATGTTCCATGGAGTCCTGAAATATCGACATCGCTCTCACAAGGAATCTTTGGTGAATGTCTCGATGTTGGAATCGTCACCGACGAAAACGTCGTTCCTGTTGTATGTTCGATCATTCTCCCGCTTACCCTCGATGTGGCGTCACAACCATCGTTCTCGTTCACACTTTCCGATGGTGATGTTTCGCTTACAGAGGGGACAAGCATGCTTGTTGCTGAGCAACGAAGCGTGGAATGGGAGATTTCNGGCCTCACNTCGCTNGATGCAACAGGTTCGGGAACCATTCAGGTCCGTGTTATCAACACTGGGAATACCGCGCTCTCTCATCAGTTGACGCTCGATACATCGAAGGGTCTGAATGCAGTAATTGTTGGTGAGGACATCGTCAATGCCGTTGCTGGCGATTCTCAACAATTCACCATACAACTTTCCGGAACAAGTGCAGGAACACAACAACTGACGTTCACGCTGGATGGTGTTCAAGCCGTGGATTCCTCAACATCCTCGGTCAGCATTGAGGTGACTGCATCATTCGAAGAAGCGGATGCTGGAAGCAACACGGTTGTGTTCATCGGAGCCGGTGTTGCACTCGTTGCCGGTCTTCTTGCCGTTCTTTTGGTCCTCCGTGGGAGGAGTGCCCCTAGGAAGCAAGAAATCGTCCCGACGATGGCAGCCCCAGTCCAGCAACAACAAGCAGCAACATGTTGGTCCTGTCGTAACCCAATCCTTGGTCCAATGCGCGGTTGTCCCGGCTGTGGTGCCCGATATCATGCCGATGCTCCGACGTGTCAATCGGTTGAGAATTGTGCCAACTGTGGGGCCTCTGCTGAACAGTTTGTTATGGCTTGATTCGTGAACAACAAAGGACATCCTTTTGATAGGTCAACACCTCCCGATGAATAGGAGGGTCAGAATGAAGACGTTGAATCAAGAGAAGCGACTTGCAGTATTCTTGATTTCATTGATGGTCTTCTCCATGCTTCCCCTCATCGCTCCAATCGCTTCAGCTGATGGAGCACGGGATGCTAGCATCCAAGTAACGGTCTCGCCAACAGCTCAGACCATCAATCCTGGTGAAGCGGGAGAGTACACGGTTCGAGTCTACAATTCCGGCTCAAATCCCGTTACGGTTCAACTGAGTACTGCGCAAGGTCAAGAACAGGATTGCAGCGCGTACAGTTCAACCATTACGCAAATTCCTGGTGCCATTGAAGCAGGCTCCTATGAAGAGGCGACCATGAACGTGACGCTTGCACAGAACGCTGAAGGGTCCTGTGAAACCACAGTCACTGCAAATGCTCAGGATTCACCAGCACCTCCAGACCCCCCAGGCCAGCCGGCAACCGAAACGGCTACGGTTACCAGCACTGCAGGGGATGGATCGGGTAACGCCTTGTTTGGAGTCGATTTGTCCATGGTTACTTCAAGCAGAACGTGGGGCGGAGAAGAAACAACCGAGTGGATCCTCGTCGTTGAGAACACAGGCCAACAACAAGCGACCGTCAACCTTGCATTGGACGAAGACAACTCTGCCTCAGGATGTTCAGACCCAGATACCTTGTCACCACAACTCTCGGAATCATCCGTGACGCTGGATGCTGAGGAATCGACAGAAGTGACTGTGTCGCTTGAAGTCACTAATGAACAAGAGGCCGACAAGTACTGCTGGGAAATCACAGGTACGGTTTCGCAGGACCCATCGGGTAACACGAGCGATACGCAAACATTCGATATCACGGTGCCAATTCTCAAGGAATGCAGCCTCTCTCTATCGAAAACATCGATGAACGTGGAACCCGATGGCGAGGATACGTTGACAGCGACATTCACCAACGATGGAAACTCCGACTGGACGATTCGTGCTGATGCGGCTGGACCAAAAGAAGCGTGGGTTTCATTTGTTGGTGGATCGAGCGGCCTTCTGCCGTACAGCGGTTCAGGAACAAAGGCGTTCAGTCTGAAAGTAAGCCCAGATGATTCCGTGAATGCAGGTGAGGAGCAGACTGTCTACATCCAAGGAAAAGACGGAACACAGGTGAAGTGCGATGCAGAACTGACCATCACTGTTGGCCAGTCGTTTGGTGCAACCATTTCGATGGTTTCCTCACAATTGAACAACATTGAACCAGGAACATCAGCTACAACGTCAGTGACAGTCGAAAACACAGGAAACGGTGTCGATTCGTTCCGAATTTCACCATCTGCACTGCCAAGCGGATGGACTGTGGAATTGGAAGAAACCCTTGTTACACTCGACTCAAAGCACACTCCGAACCGAAAAGAGACAGTTGATGTGACGGTAACATTGCCAGACGACGCGCTAGCAACAGAAGTTGTGAACATTGATCTTGCCGTCGCTCCTACCAGTGGTGGAGAGCCTTACGATGAGGTAACTCTCTCTGTTTCAGTTGCAGCCGTTCACGGCTTCGAGGCCGATTCAGTCGCCCTTACGCAGACGGGTAAGAACGGGAACGAGGTCAAGTTCCCCTTCGCTATTGAGAACACTGGTAACGTTGAGGACAGTTTCCGACTCAGTGTCATTCAACAAACGGCATCGCCATCCTGGGCTTACTTCTTTGAAGATGAGGCAGGAAACCGATTCACAGAAATTTCAGTTGATGCTCGAACTACGAAGGACTTGTTCTTCATTGCAACAGTAACAGACAGCGATGAATACTCCACGTTTACCGTTCGCGTCACCAACAAAGGCGATTCAAACAGCATCGACGACGATGGTGATGGCATTCCTGATAACCAGCGCGAATTGCGCTTCACAGCGTTCCTCACCACCAGAGATTACGCCATGGACGTCCGTCTGGAAGAAGGAGGTCTCGATGGCCGTACTGGTGAGTTGATCCTTGCACCAGGTGACGAGGAAACCATTGGAATGTGGATTCGTAACATGGGTAATGGTGACGATACTGCTGTTCTTGAGCTCACGGGATTGAACGGCATTGCAACCCGTACCGTTTACTCCAAAGGACTTCCAATTGCCTCGAACAACGAGGTCAGCGTCCCATTTGGTTTCGGAATTTGGGATGAGAACAACAGTGCGTTTGTCTTGGATGCTTCTGGAAGTCCTTACCTCGAGAACACTGAGGATGCGATGCTTTCGGAGATGTTGTTCACGCTCAACCTGAGTCAAGGATACAGCGTTCGACCTTACGAGATGTATCTTGAGCTCAAGGTCGAAGTCAATCAAGCCACGCTCACTGGCGAGGGCGGTAACTTGTACATCGTTGTGACCAGCAAATCCAATGCAGCCAACCGAACAGGGCAAGCCACAGTGTCGCTTGAGCGTCCAGAAAATCTTTGATCTAAATATCATCGAACCTGAAACCACTTCGTTTAATCTGATTTACCCGGAAAGTTACACCTTCTCTGTACTGATTCGCAACGATGGGAATGTTGAGACTCAAACAGAGGTCTTCACATCCGACAGTATGCGTGGGTGGAAATTGCAACTTGAAGGGCCGTCAGATTGCGATCAGCTGACACTCTCAAGCCTTGAGTGCTCTCTCAAGAAAGGCGAAATCATGGAAATTATTGTGAAAATAAAACCACCATACGGTGCAGAATTGTCGGACACATTTGACTTCACACTCTCCGTTCAACCCGAGGAAATTGGGGTCATAGGGCGCGTCAACCAACAATTCGACGTGACGGGTGAACCGGAACAAGGATTCTTTGGCCTTGCAGACGATTCAACCCTTGCAATGTTCGGAGGCGGATTCCTTCTTCTCGTTGGCGTCGTCTTCATCCTTGGTCGGCGCAAGTAATTCGGCTGACGTCGCCCGAAAACCAGTCTTCCGAAGAGGGCATTTCGTTCACGGCCGACTGGGAACGCTTATGGAGGGTATTCAAGTCGGTTTAATCAGAGAGCGGATGCTTTCTTGAGGCGATGATAAATGGTCGATACTGGTTCAGTTCCGAGCGCCTATCTTTCAATTGCATTCTTGGCCATTGTTGGTATTCTCATGCCCCTTACAAATTTCATCATGTCTTGGGCACTTCGTCCACGTACAGACCCTTCACGACCGCACATCACACGATCGTATCTTTTGGAAGGGTACGAGCGAGATCATAGCCTCTACCCCCGCCGTCTTTCGACCTTCGAATGTGGAAGCGAGCCGATCGGTGACGCAATGATTCAATTCCACTTCCAGTACTACTGGTACGCCATTATCTTCCTTGTCTTCGACGTCGCCTTCATGTTCCTTGTACTCGGTGGCATGGTGACTGCCGAGGAGACAAAACTCGGCGGAGACATCGCCAAAGCAGAAGCAGGACTTGCCATCATTGCAGTCTTCTTCACCATCATGTCTCTCGGCGTTTGGTACGTATTCCGCAAGCGAGGTCGAATCTACATCTGAGGTGAATCACATGGCAGAATCTGGAGAAAATTATACGGCGTTCAACAGTCGTGCACTGGTCGAAGTTGTTGGTGACGTCACCGACGAAGCACTCAAAGCAACCAAAATTAAGCAACTGCTGTCCGTTCTTGCTGGACGGTTTTTCAACTGGGGTGGCCGAAAGTCACTCTTTACCCTTCACTTGGGAATCAAGTGCTGCGCTATCGAGATGGCAGCAGCGGCAACACCTCGGTTCGATGGAGACCGATTCGGTGTCTTGTTCCGTTCATCTCCTCGACAATCGGACGTTCTTCTTGTCAATGGCCCAATCAGCAAGAAATTCGCTGACAAAGTCGTTCGTCTCTGGGAGCAAATGCCTGAGCCAAAGTACTGCATTGCCATGGGCGAATGCGCTATCTCTGGCGGGCCGTACTTCCAGTCGTACAACATTCTCGAGGGTGTTGACACTGTCATTCCAGTCGATGTTTACATTCCAGGATGCCCACCTCGTCCAGAGGCNCTGATCGATGGATTCGGACTTCTCCGTGAGAAAATTATCCGTATCGGCGGTGCACCAAGCACTGGTCGTGATGGTGAAAAGCCAGTCATTGTAGGAGAGGACTGATCATGGGAATGAGTATCTCTGCTGAACAAAATGCGGCAGCAGCATCCACATTCTCCGAAGAAGCCGAGAAGCAATTCGGTGGTAGCGGCGTTACTGTATCTGTTGAACATCACAGCAATGCAGCAAAGTTTGCATTCATTCGTATGACGTGTCCTCCGCAGCACTGGGTTGCACTCGCTAAATGGCTTCGCTTCGATGCTGGCGTGAACTACTGTTCGATGATCACTGGCACGCACTATCCAGACAGCGCTGAGCGCGGTTGGGGTGTTGCCTACCACTTCCTGCGACAACCTGTTCGAGATGTTGAACCGTTTACGGCCGACGTTCTCAAGGCAAGCGAATTGGAAGGTTCATCCATTCCGCTCGAAGTTGAAGTTCTCATCGATTTACCTGCTGGCGATGCGCCTGTCGTTCCGAGTGTTCAGTCCATTTGGGTTGGTGCTGACTGGAACGAGAAAGAGACATGGGATCTTGTCGGGATTCGATTCGAAGGTCACGAAAACATGCACCGTGTCTTGAATCCACACGACAGCCCTGAAGGATTCCATCCACTGCAAAAGCAACACAACATTCGATATCATGATTTCAACGAAATGTACGATGATGCACAAGGATTTGTGCGCAAACCTGCGGACGAGGGCCGCGTAAAGTGAGGTGAACATATGGCACAAATGTGGATTACAATGGGGCCCCAACACCCGATGACACACGGACTCTGGACACTTCGTGTTAAGGTCGATGGTGAAACCGTCGTCGACACAGAAGCTGAACTTGGATACATCCATCGAGGAGTTGAGAAGATCGCAGAAGCTCGAGATTTTACGCAAGTTACGCCGTACTGTGACCGTCTCTGCTACGTCAGCGCTATGACGTGGTCCAATTCCTACATCTACGCCGCTGAAGACCTTCTCGAAGTCGAAGTTCCTGAGCGTGCTGAATACATCCGACTTATCGCTGCTGAGTTGCAACGACTTGCTTCACACTTGATGTGGCTTGGTGCCTTTGGTCCAGACATCGGAAACTTGACCCTGATGACCTGGTGCATGCGTGACCGAGAGATGTTCCTTGACCTCCTACAAGAACTCGGAGGTTCGAGAATGCACTACAACTACCCGCGTATTGGTGGCGTCAAGCGGGACCTTCCTGTTGGATTTGCTGACCGCATGCTCGTGCCAAAATCAAGTTGTTCGAGAACCGAATCAATGAGTACGAAATGATGCTTGATGAGTCGACGATTTGGTTGGTTCGACTCCAAGGTGTCGGTTATGCTCGTGCTGAAGATATGGTCAACTCCGGCGTATCTGGGCCAAACGTTCGTGCTGCTGGTGTGAACTACGACGTTCGATGGGCACACCCTTACTCCGTTTACGATCAAGTCGATTGGGAACCTGCTGTTGAGAAGCCAACATCGGTCAAAGGTGCTGATTGTTACGATCGATATCGAGTTCGAATGGAAGAGATGCGACAATCGTGCAGAATGACACTCGATGCTCTCGATAAGATTCCAGGCGGAGCGAATACGCATTACAACACAGGCGATGAGATGATCATCACCAAGGCTCCGACACGTGCTCCTGAGGGCGCGACTGGCTTCAGCAACTATGAGTGCACACGTGGCGCTTCTCAGTTTTACATCCAAGGTGGCGGAGACGGTCGTGGAAAGAATCCATACCGGCTTTCCATTCGCTCGCCGATGTTCATCACCATCCCTTACGTTGCAAAGACCATGATTGGCTACAAAGTCGCTGACATTCCTGCTATCATGGGTAGCTTTGACCCTTGTATTGGAGAGACGGACCGCTGAGGTGATACGATGGATGACAAGTACGACCTGAGAAGCCTCTTCATCGGAGAGGAGAGTTTCGCTCACAAGACCATCACATCACTCCTTGAGGGAACACCACTCGAGGAAAGNTCCTCTGCTATCGCTTTCGGTGTCGGAACGTTTGCCGTCGTGAACATCGTCTTCCTTCTTTTGTTCTTCTCTCAATTCGCTATTCTATGGATCGAGAGAAAGGCTGTTGCTCGTATGAACGACCGCCGTGGTGCAACAACCGCTCTTCGTTCTCTCTGGGTGGGAGAAAACGGTGTCACCGCTGGTGCATGGTGGAACATGCTTCCTTTCGGGCTTGGCCGTCCAGTTGGCGTTCTCAACAAGTGGCTCAACAATCGTTTTGGGAACCAATCCGAATACGAAACCGTTGATCGTGTTGGCAACCGTTCGTGGATGGGCTTTAGCATTCTACCTGGTTTCTTCCAAAATGTTGCAGACGGAATGAAGTTCCTCGTCAAGGAGCACATGGTTCCGCGACGAGCCGACAAACTCATTTTCGAAGTTTCGCCGTTCCTNATTGTTTCAACCACGCTTCTCATTCTTGGAATGATTCCACTTTCAAGTGGNATTTATGCTACGAACCCAGATCTCTCGATTCTCTACATCATTGCCATCTTCGGAATCGCACCAATCGGTGTTTTCTTCGCAGGTTGGTCATCGAACAACAAGTACACTCTCATCGGTGGTATCCGTTCAGCCGCCCAACTCACAGCATACGAGATTCCTCTCTTGCTCACGCTCCTTTCGGTTGCTATGCTAACTGGGACCTTCAACATCATCGAAAGCGTTCACTTCCAGCACACTGCAGGNGCATGGAACCTCTTCCTCATGCCATTGGGTGCNGCTCTCTTCCTCATCACCATGATCGCTGAAGTCGAGCGTGTACCGTTCGATATGCCAGAAGCTGAAGCCGAACTGGTCGAAGGATGGTGGACAGAATACGGCGGCATGCGTTTCGGAATGTTGTTCATGGCTGAATACATTCGAACCTATGCAGCTTGTTTCCTATTCACACACTTCTTCCTTGGCGGATGGCACCTTCCATTCCAAGGCCTCATCGGTAGCATTCCGTACCTCGGTCCTGCTTACCTCTTGATTCCTGGTGCTCTCGTGGTTCTCATCAAGGCTTGGCTTGTGTTCCTCATCGTCTTCGTATGGGCTCGATTCTCTCTTGCTCGTATCCGAACCGATCAAATCCTCGAGTTTGGATGGCGTATGCTCCTCCCACTTGCAGTACTGCAAGTCGCTCTCGCTGCGGTCTACCGCCTCTACCTCTTCGATGTTGAAGGAATGGCTGACACCGTTTACGGAGGAACTGCATGGGATGCATTCGGTGTCCCATTCCTCATACCTGCACTGACCACAATCCTGTGGCTTGCCTTCTTCTTCCTCTTGCTCAACGATACGGGCAAGAACGAACGCACTGCACGTATGTACCACGTGCAAACGGTGCAACCCGCAGGTACACACTTACCTGGNCAGGANTGAGGTGAAGAAACATGCCAACACACCCTCAAGCAAAACCGAACTTCCGAAATCTGTTCTGGTACCCATTCAAGATCACCTTGATTACGGCCCTACGAACCTTCCCGTTCTTGGGTCGTATGTTCCCAAAGAGACTGGGAATGGGATACCATAACACCTCTCACCCAGAGTTCCTTGATGATGCGAGTGAACATCGAGCGAAGAGTCGTGCTAAATACAACGACATTTCGAAGCAAGAGTTCGCTCCAGACCGAGTGACATCGGATTTGTTCCCGAGTCTCTGGAAGCCACAAACCGTCCAGTATCCATACGAACGTCTCGAAGACATGGAACCATGGCTCTTCGTTCCTGGAAACTACAATGGTCGAATTGGTGTCATCTGGGAAACCTGTACGGCATGTAAGATGTGTGTCAACATCTGTCCAAACGATTGTCTGCACATGACCACCGAACTCCGTGTTGACGTACTTGACAACGCTGAAGGCGAATACGAAGGCTATGGTGCCGAACTCGAAGTCGGTGGCTATGCGGCTAAGTTCCGTGAAGAAGTCACGGAAGAACTCGAATCGTTCGATTTGATCACAGCCCACAGCGCTCCTCCAGCAGAGTGGCGCTTTGCTCAGGTCTTGGATCTCTCGGGAAGTACTGCAACCGTTCGCTGGAACGATTCCGGCCAAGAGGAAGTCCTCGCTCAATCCGAACTTCGAACAGCAGACGACCAAATCGTCTCTGGTCGAATTGACATTGGCCGCTGTATGTTCTGTGGCCTATGCATGGAAGCTTGCGGTTTCACATCCTTCTTCATGACCAACGAATACGACGGTATGTCTGGTTTCACTCGACAAGATCTCTGGTTTGATGCAAGCAGAACTCGTGTTCTGCCATCTGTGCATCAAGAAGCCGTCGATGGTGAACTTGCAAAGCGTGCAACGAAGGAGCGCGACAAGCGAGCCAAGAAGGCTGCCAAGGCTGCGAAAACCGAAGTAGAAGTCGCAGAACCTGCTCCAGTCGTTGAAGAAAAGGTCGAAGTCAAAGTTGAACCAGAAGATGACAAGCCTTTGAGTAAAGAAGAGAAGAAAGAGGCTGAACTTCAACGTATCAAGGAACGTTCTAAGAACATTGATTTCGATGTTCTAGGAACGGCTAGCGCCGAAGAGAAGGACGATCTAAAAACCATCAAAGGCGTTGGTCCGTTCATAGAGGAGAAACTCAACGCTCTTGGTATCTACACGTTCTCACAAATCAGCAAGATGACAAGCGAGTTGGAAGAACAAGTCAACGAAGCCATCGAGTTTTTCCCTGGTCGAGTAAAGCGAGACGAATGGGCTAATCAGGCCAAGGATTTGCTCGATAAGGAGGATGCCTGAAATGGACGTCGCTTCGGCCACTGAAACCATCATCTTCTTTGTCTTTGCAACGATTACCATTCTTGGGGCATTGGGACTCATCTATGCGCAGCGGGTTGCACACTCGATGCTTTCATTGATTTTCTGTTTCATGGCCGT
>FUFK010077090.1_pt1 | contig 16029 bp, 17 predicted proteins | sample 1021851 | NCBI WGS metagenome assembly FUFK01 (sample SAMEA51879418, study PRJEB19060) | metagenome | reverse complement strand
TCGGCATTAAAGGTGGTAAGAAGTGTCCTGACAACTTTACTTACGCCAGTAATATAAACTCGGTTCGATTTTCAGATGAGGAACTCAAACTCTTATTGAAAGATTTCATCCCCTCTCAATCAATTTGATAAGGTCGGTTGCATGAATTCCGATTTGACCTTTTCTAATCAGGCTCCGTTTATCGTAGCTGAGCTCTCAGGGAATCATGGTGGCTCACTGCAAAAAGCTTTGGAACTTGTTGATGCGGCAAAAATCTCGGGTGCACATGCGGTTAAACTCCAAACCTATACACCTGAGACCATCACTTTAAACCATCGGAGTCCTGATTTCATCATTCAGTCTGGTTTGTGGAAAGGCCAAACTCTTTATGACCTGTATCAAAAGGCTCATACNCCGTGGCATTGGCATGNAGAGCTCATCAACCANGCGANAGCNATTGGTCTTACNGTTTTTTCNAGCCCGTTTGACGAAACNGCAGTNGACTTTCTCGAGAGCTTTGATCTNCCNGCATATAAAATAGCATCACCNGAAATCGTGGACCTCAATTTAATTACAANATGCGCAGAAACCAGAAANCCNCTTATNATNTCCACNGGAATGGCAAACCTCGAGGAAATAAATGAAGCCCTTTCAGCAGCNTACGAAGGAGGGGCTAAGGAAATTNTTCTNCTGCACTGTGTAAGCGCGTATCCGACCCCATTAGANGAATCNAACNTATCTGCNATTACAACTTTAAAAGAAAAGTTTGATATTCCTGTAGGTCTGTCAGACCATACTAGTNNCACNCTAACAACGCTTGTCGCNGTTGGCCTTGGCGCGGTTCTNATTGAAAAACACATAACACTATCNCGCGANAACAATGGNCTAGATGATGCATTTTCGCTTGANCCNGCTGAATTTAAAAANCTTAGCACCGACGCGCAGCTTGCATTCTCNGCATTGGGAAAATTGGAAGTNANTTTATCGANAACCGAAAANGAAATGCTATTCGCACGACGCAGTCTTTATGTCGTTGCNGATATACGAAAAGGTGAAGTTTTTACAAAAGAGAATGTTCGCTCAATACGCCCTAGCCACGGTGCACATCCCAAGCATCTAAAAAGTATTTTGGGAAAATGTGCAGAACGAAATTTATTCAAGGGACAAGCTTTTAATTTAGATATGATCGAAACTGATAAAATTTAAAAGTTAATATGGAACAGATTGATAAAAAGANACTTGTANNNANNGCNCGCCANCANCTGGAAAATGGATNCNTACAAGAAGCNNTACGAATATATCAAGATATTTTAGCTATTGATCCAGNGTACNCNCANGCGCTTCACGATCTTGGAATGATACAATTCGATGCAGGCAATATTTCTGAGGCAATTTTATTATTAAAAAAAACAACGCAGCATGAAGACAAACGTCCTGATTTTCACAATAATTTAGGCACCGTTTTGAAGGCGTCTGGTGACCTTGCAGCAGCAGAAAAAGCCTTTAGAAAGGCTTTGACCTTAGATAGAAATCTCGTGCCAGCGCTTGTAAATATTGGATCTCTTCTTATTGAACGTGGTCGGATCCCAGCTGCTCTTAAAGCTCTNAAAAGAGCAATCGAGTTAGCNCCCGAAAATTCAACNGCCTTATCTAGCTACGCTGAAGCAAANAAAGCCANTGGCGATATCATTGAAGCGCTCAATTCACAGCTGCAAGCCGCTAAGGTCGACCCGTTAGCAGATTTTATATGGCTTAATCTTGCAAATACGCATATGGANCTTGAACAATGGGTNGAATCGTTTGAAGCAGTCAAAAAATCCTTAATTCTGTCACCGAACCGNTGCGAAAGTTGGAGCAACCTTGGTTTCATCAAAGTAAATTTTGGGGAATTTTTTTTAGCTGAGCGATACTTTATCCAGGCGTTGATCATAAAGAGTCATTTTGCCCCCTCTTACAGCGGTTTAGCCGAGGTAAATTATCTACAAAATCGGCTGGATAATGCTCTCAAATTTTCNGCACTCGCTATCCAAAACAGCCCCCAGTCACCATATCATTACCAAAGCCGCAGAGCTTTACAGCTACTAGCCAAAGGCTCCATGATTGAGGGTTGGGAGTTAAAAGAGGCCCGCCTGAAGTTGGACCATAGTATAGATCATCGGGGACGACCCCCACGTTGGGAGGGGCAACCACTACATAACAAGTCTTTACTTATTACCGCGGAAGAGGGGATAGGGGATGAAATATTTTTTGCGAGTTGCTTTAATGATGCTATCGGGACCGCAGAACAGTGTTTAATAGAATGTGATCCGCGTCTAGTTAGTCTTTTTCAGCGCTCTTTTCCTGACGCGGCCGTGAGAGAGGTCGAAAGAACGGGCTCACGATTAAAACCGGTCCAATCATATTATTGGCTCCCCCAAGATCCAAAAGTTGANGTGTCAATAGAGACGGGAAGCTTATTTAGGTTTTTTCGACCTACCATAAATGATTTCCAAAACAAAGTTCCTTATTTGGTACCATGTCAAAATTTGCAACAAAAATGGAAAGAACGGATTTCAGAATTAGGACCGGGCCTGAATATTGGTTTTTGCTGGCGGAGTAAGTACCCGAGCGTTTTTCGCAATCATCATTACACGCAATTAACTGAATGGGAAAAGATATTTGAATTTCCCCGAGCCAACTTTATTTCGCTACAATACGGTAGTGACTGGCAGCAGGAAATAGATGCTTTGCCTCCCTCGATGAGAGAAAGAATAACCGTGTTCAAAGACGCGGATATGTCGGATGATATGGAGACAGTTTTCGCAATTGCTTCAAATTTGGACCTAATAATCAGCCCAAGCAGCACCGTTAGTTGGATTGGTGGTAGCCTTAATATTTCAACTTGGGTTTTTCACCTGAGGCCAAATCATACCCAATTAGGGACTAGTCATTTTCCAGGGTTTCCCTCAATGCGGAGTTTCCCTAAAAATATTAGTGAGACTTGGGATACTTGTTTTTCGAAAATTTACACCGAGCTAAAAAATACGCCAGAAAATCGTCCCTTAACTTAAGTTTCGACTTCTTCAATTTACTTTAATTTCTTCTCCACCAAGTTTCTCGGCAAGCTGAGACGAACAAGGCTGAGGTTAGCTCTTCGCACTCTTCCGTGGTCTCTAAACTTGGCACGCTTAAGCGAAATAATGGCAGGCCAATTATCTGCTTGGGGTTCGCATACAATTCGTTCAATTTTGGTTGCACGAAATATCCCCTCGACCAGTTTACTGATTATAACTCGGCCAAGTTTCTGCTTTAAATATTCGGTATCACCGATAAAAAACCTTAGTCCACACTCGCCGCAGCTGAGTCTTGTCTCGGGCGATGATGAGCTAAAGTACATTTGAGATAATCCTATAGGTACGTCATCTATACAAATTATCGTAGAGCCATGGATAAATGACTCATTCTTTCCATGCGCCGTATCTTGGAAAATTTCCTTGGACCAACTATCTGTCCACCATCGGCCTACATGAGGTTTGGCCAGCCAGGCCTTGACCAGTTCTATGTCTTCATTGCTCATTTCTGCAAAAGCTATGTTTCCCTCTTTGCATCCGCTTATCTTCATTTTACAAACTTCGATAATTTNTTAAGTTCCAGAGTTTACATGCAGCAATACTGATAGCGNATAATGGCTAATTATTTAATCTTAATCTGATCTATCCATTCTTTTGCACTATGGGCCTCTGCACTATTCGGCGCCACTTCAATAATTTTTTTCCAATCCGTTGCAGCATTTTCCGCCTGCCCGACTAAATTAAAGATTATTCCACGCTCTAGAAGAGCTGCCGGCAAATTTGGCAGAAGCATTAAAGCTGCATTTATATCAGCTAAAGCTCCAACAAAATCTTTTAGATTCCTTTTCGCTATGGCACTGAAAAGCAACGCATCACCAAACAACGGGTCTTTTTTAATTGCTATATTGATGTCAGAAAGAGCGCCTGTATAGTCTTTGAGCGCTATTTGGGTTATTGCTCTATCGAGAAAAAATTGAGGCTCGTCTCGAAAAAGATTAATAGCCGCTGTTTGATTTTCTAGCGCTTTTTCAGACTGCCCAATCAACNATCTTGCGTGGCCNGCTTGTGAAAAAAGCTGNGACCGAAGTTGGTNGGTAAAATCATCATCCGTTGTAGCGAGGTTTTCGAATATAGTTGCTGCGGCTTCATAAGCACCGGAAAAAAATTTGCCCGTGGCTAAGCAGTGCTTTGCCGCCGAAAAATCCCCCTCAGCAAGCCAAGTCCTTGCCATCTCTATGCCGTTTTCAGGGTGCATTCTACTTTGCAACATACACTGATTATAGCGCTTTAACTCGCCATCATTATTCCCTGCTCTTGCTTGGAAACATGCAACAAAAAAACATAATTGACATAGACAGAGAATTTGAAAACCGCGGTTCATTATTTTGTTAAATATCCTGTCAAACTTTCGACCGCTCTCAAAATCTCTACCAAGTCTTGTTCGCGTGATAATCTATGATCCCCGCTTTTTATAATATTTACGCGTACGTTCTGACTATCAACATGCTCTGCAAGTTTTAACGAAAGTTGATAAGGAACATCCTCGTCTGCCATTCCATGAATTAGATGAAATGGAATTTCTATTTCTAGTTTATTTCGTAAAACTAAATGCTGCCTGCCATCTTCAATCAAATCCCTAGTGACAATATATGGCGACTCGTCATACTCAGACGCTAGCATGCATTGTCCGTCTGTCATTATTTTCTGTTTTGTTTNATCGTCAAACTGGGACCACATTAAGTCTTCTGTGAAATCAGGCGCAGAGGCAATCCCAAGTATACCCCCAACCCGTTTTGGTCTTTCTTTAGCGGTTAATAGCACTAGCCAGCCGCCCATTGAAGAACCAATCAAAATCTGACTACCTTGAGTAAGGTTATCTAAAACAGCAAGGCAATCGGAAAGCCATTTTCCAATGTTACCATCCGTGAAAACTCCCGAGGATTTACCGTGACCTCTGTAGTCAAATCTCAAAAACGCCTGCCCTTTTTGCATTGCGTAATCCTGCAATGCAAGAGCTTTTGTGCCTTCCATATCCGATGCAAATCCGCCAAAAAAAATAATTCCTGGTTCGGCCCCAGATAGTTTATTATATGCAATTTTAACGCCATCGGAACTGACGAAGTAACTCGTTTCCACCTTTGGAGGTTTCATAGTCGTTTTAGACATATTGTTTTCTCTCTNTGATACCTGGCCGGGACTATCTTATGACTAGCTTTAATTCTTCATACTACACAGCCATTAATACGCAATATGAAAAATTAGGCTTTGATTTTTTTAGACCCAAAAACTCGTCCGTCTCGCCCCTACAGTTCTACAAGTTTTACCCGCTCTAAACTCGGGTGGGGTCGAGAGAGGTACACTTGAAATTTCAGATGCTATAATTGCTTCGGGCTGGAGATCGGTCGTGGTTTCCAAAGGTGGAATGTTGGTCGATACTCTACAGAAGAACGGGGCGAAGCATCTCGAGATAAATATCGGTGCAAAGAACCCTTTCACATGGCCAAAATCTCTCAGGAAACTTAAACGTGTGATTTCAGAATACAATGTAGATATTGTGCATGCTCGGTCTAGAATGCCCGCATGGATATGTAAATATGCAGCTCAGCAATGTGGCGTTCCATTCATAACCACATTTCACGGTCGCTACGGGGACACAAATGCATTAAAGAAAATATATAACTCCATTATGATTCGAGGGGAGTTTGTGATCGCGATATCAAAGTTTATTGCTGATGATATTCAGAGCCGCTATCGGATAGAAGATGATACTTTGAAGATTATTCCGAGAGGTGCCGATATATCATTATTCAATCCCGAAGATGCCTCACAACAAGCTGCTAATCGACTAATTAAAGAATGGGGAGTNCCAGATGACACCCCTGTAATTATGTTGCCAGCACGCCTCACTCGCTGGAAAGGTCATGAAATTCTCGTAGAGGCCCTCTCACTCATAAAAGATATTCGTTTTTTTTGTGTTTTGGTAGGAGATCACGATACAAAAAAAAATTACAGGTCTGAGTTAGAAAAGATAATTAAATTCCAAGGCTTAACAAATAAAGTGAAGATAACTGGACATTGCAAGGATATGGTATCGGCTTATAAAATTTCAGAAATTGTTATATCGGCATCGTTAGACCCCGAACCCTTTGGACGGATAACAGTTGAAGCCCAAGCTATGGGTTGTCTGGTAGTTGCGGCTGACCATGGCGGGGCACGGGAAACAATTCAACACAATCGAACCGGTATTTTAGTTGAACCCAGAAACAGCGAGGCCTTGGCTGATGGGATTAAAAAGGCATTAGAAATGCAAACTGAAGATCGAAAATCAATGGGTATTGCGGCCAGAGAATTCGTTGCGGGCAATTTTTCAAGGGAAACTATGTGCTATAGAACTATGTCTTTGTATTGTCAGCTTTTAGACTTAAACCCGCAGTTGAATAGTTAGCCTATGCCCCAAGAAAATATTTTGGTGATAAAATTGGGAGCTTTAGGTGATTTTATCTATGCTATTGGCCCAATGCAGGCTATCAAAANNCANCACAAAACGGCGTCTATTACNCTCCTNACCCGANCATCTTTTGNGGAGTTAGGGAATGCAACAAAACTNTTCNATAATATATTGATTGATCCTGAGCCAAAGTTTTGGCAACTCAAAGGTCTTTATGAGTTTGGTAGCAAAATAAAGTCTCTCCAGTTTGATAGAATTTATGACCTCCAAACCTCCGATCGAACAGGTTTTTACTACANATTNTTCAGTTTATTCAAAAAGCCTGAATGGTCAGGNATTGTGCCAGGATGNAGTCATTATCATCATTACNAACGNCCAACANTTANGCANACGCAAGATCGACATCGAGAACAGTTAGCTATTGCAGGAATTAAAGANGTGNCCAACCCNGATTTATCTTTTATGACNGGTGAAACAGATCTATTTGGCCTACCTCTTAACTTTGCCCTTATTGTTCCAGGAAGTTCCCCTAAGATGAAAGTTAAAAGATGGCCGTCAGAAAACTTTGCCTATATTGCTAATGCCTTGATTAGCAATAAAATCACTCCTGTTTTAATTGGAGGACAAGATGATCTCGATATCATTAATGCCATTCAAGAACGGTGCCCCCAAACTATCAACTTAATTGGGAAAACGACTATTTTTCAAATTTCTTCATTAGCGCGAAAAGCAAAAGTTTGTATCGGGAACGATACCGGACCAATGCATTTAATAGCCCTTTCAGGATGTCCAACGATAAGTCTGTTTGGTCTTGGATCTTTCCCAGATAAGGCCTCCCCAAGAGGAGAAAAGATAAAAGTTCTTGCAAGCGAAAAACTCATAGAGCTAACTGTAAGTGAAGTCGAGGAAGCAATGACGAACCTACTAAAAGCAGACTAAGTTAGATAATAGACNATTCNAATGAACCNATTCTCTGACNANCAGCTTAAAGACAATCTTGAAAAAACACTTAAGCAAAATAACTATTCAAAAGAAATCTGGGTTTTTGCATATGGCGCNCTTATGTGGGCACCATGTTTTGAACCAGAGGTNACACTTTCTAGCACTTTAAAAGGTTGGGCGCGAAAACCTTGCCTATGGACATTAACCGCAAGAGGCTCCAAACAAAACCCCGGGNTCGTATTCGCTTTAGACAAGGCGCAAAGAAACTATTGTCATGGTTTAATTTTTAAAATTTCCCAATCTCGATTAGAAACTGATCTTCTTAACTTATGGCGAAGAGAGATGTCCGTTGGTCTTTACAAACCAACTTGGTTACCTGTAGCAGCGGGAACAAAAAAAATCATGGCCCTATGTTTCGTAGTTAATCGCCATCACAAGTTGTTTATTAAATGCGTTTCGAAAAATGATCTTATTTACGCCATCACAAATGCCCGTGGTGAATATGGAACATGTCTAGACTACTATCAAAAAACGCTTAATAGCCTGAACAAACTAGGCTTAGAAGATAATTNTATACACANGCTCGTTACAGCNGCTGTCGNAAAGTCNACCGTCTAATTCGGAGTTGTNTTTAGNTTNNGTGATAATGGATGATACGTTGNATTGATGACCTCTTTTCCATCTTTTGNAAATGAGAATTTACATTGGGGAGCTTTTCTCTCTCCACACCATCACGTTCTAACCACCGGGTTAAAGTATACAAATATGCATCACAAATACTAAAATGCTCTCCAAGCACCCAAGGTCCTATAATCATCTTTTCATCTATAAGTTGGAAACAATTTCCTACGTTCTCCGGCACCTTCGCCGTCATTGACGCAATCGCCGCCTCATCATTAGACCACCGTGCTCCTCTGCTGAGATGAGCATGAGCAACGTGAACTGTTGAACATAAATAACTATTAAACTCCTGAGCTTGTGCAAGTTTGAAAGGTTGGTCCAATGGAGCTAAATTTTTGCTTGGGAAACTTTGAGCTAGAAAAAACAGAATGGAAGGTGTTTCAGTTATTATTCCATCTACAGTTTGTAAGGCGGGGACNCGNGCTTTTGGATTGATCTTCANGTAATCTGCTTGNTTNTGCTCACTTTTNGTAAAATCNANNAGCTCTAGCGAATAGTCTGCGCCAACCTCCTCAAGAANTATATGCGAAGCCAGNGCACAAGAATTTGGCGAGTANTATAANCGCAATTCTCTCTCCTTTTTATTCGGAATGCGGATTAATTTTTAAANCTACCATCTACAAGAGAGCTTTAATATCAAAAGAAGAATCCTCNAGCTTACTCATTTCAGGGTTATTTTTATTNTCTAAGAGTTTTTTAGCTATCAAAAAACTTCTTCCATCATTAATNGCNTCGACTGCTAATAATTTTTCATCTTTGAAGTACCAAGTCGANTCTGACCCGGGTCGGTTTCCAAGTCTTGTAACTGTGCGATTAAAACCAACATTTAAACCGGCNATCTGGAGTTTNACATCAAATTGGTCTGACCAAAACCANGGATAAGGTCTGTACGCCATTTTGCGTCCAAACAGTGTAGCCGCCGCAACTTCTGCTTGATCAATGCTATTTTGGACTGACTCCAGCCTTATAAGATTTCCACCATACGGAAAGCGCGCGCAGTCGCCTGCAGCTACGACATTAGGATCGGATGTAAGGCAAGACTCGGTTACAACAATTCCATCATTCACAGTCAGCCCAGCNTCGACGGCTAATTGTTGATTAGGTCGTATACCTATTCCGCAAATNACCAAATTGGTCTTTATTTCAGAGCCATTATCAAAGCGCGCGCCGCAGACTCCTCCCTCCTTTTCTAAAAGTTCTACCAAGCTTGTTGATCCTAATATCTTTACTCCATTTTTTTTATGGAGTTTCTCGAAATACTCAGATGTGGTGGTAGCTGCAACTCTTTTTAATATTCTTTCTTCGCGTTCTATTATTGTGACATCGAGCCCGAGAGTGGACATCACAGCTGCAACCTCAAGGCCAATATATCCCCCTCCAATCACAAGTACCGATGTCGCTGATTTTAATTGGACCGCAATATTATCGACATCATCTATGTTTCTTAATGTATGAACACCATCAAGATTGCCTCCCATTGAGTCAGGCAATCTGATTGCCTCAGACCCTGTTGTCAGAGCCAAACTCGAATACGAAATAGATTGACCACTTGCCAGAAGTAGGCTCTTGTTTTGAATGTCAATAGAACTCACTTTATTTTGCAGGTATAGAGATACTGATTGATCGTCATACCATTTAGTGGGCCTTAATAATAAGCGCTCAGATTGCATCTCGCCGATTAAGTATTTCTTTGAAAGCGGTGGCCTTTGGTAAGGGGGATATTTTTCCGCAGTAACTAAAGATATAGAACGCGTGTCCCCCAACGAGCGTAATTTTGATATCAAGGANAAGCCTGCCTGCCCGCCACCAACCACAACTAAATGATTACTCATTATACTGCGAATTCCCNCTATAAAGGGCCNTGAAAATTAAACAAAAATTTCTGGTTGGGCTAATTTCATAGCCCAAATCTGTTCCAAAGTGCGCGAGCTTCGATACCGTCTAAAAAATCATCTATGAGTGCGCTTGCTGAGCCACTGTCCATTTTACCCGATAATCCAAAACGGGATAAGAAGCCGGCCTTTTTTTCAAAAATTTTGAATTTAACATTCTCTCCGAAACGCTCTCGCATTATCGTTCTCATATCTCCCAATCCATCTATTAAACCTAGCTCTTTTGCTTTTATGCCGGTCCAGAAAGCTCCACTGAATAGTTCCTCTGAAGAGCCTTTTAATTTTGCACCTCTTCTTGATTTTACCCAGTCCTGAAATAAATGAAAGATTTCACCTTGCAGGGATTTTAGGTGAGCTACGTGATCAGAATTTTCTGGCTGAAAAGGATCCAACATTCCCTTTTTGTCACCNGTTGAGTATATTCTTCTCTCGACACCGATTTTACTAATGGCCTCGGTAAACCCAAACCCCGCAGAAACAACACCTATAGAACCTATGATTGAGCTGGCGTTGGCATATATCTCATTTGCTGCAAGTGCTATCCAGTATCCCCCCGAAGCAGCTACATCCTCGCAAAATACAAAAACTGGTTTATCTTTTTCATCAGCGAGATCGCGTATCCGTTTTNGGATAAGGTCCGCTTGAACCGGAGACCCCCCAGGCGAGTTAATGATTAGTGCAACAGCAGATGCATTTTTCTGATCNAAAGCCGCTTCTATGTTCGATTCAACACTTTTTAAATTAAGGCCCCGATTAAAATTGCCNGCACTGCCAATAATGCCTGATAACCGAATAACTGAGACTTGAGGATCGCGCTTTCGGAATGGAATTAATCTTTTAAGAAATTTCATGTTTTGACTTGGTGTCCTTTTATTAGTTGCATGCAGCTAAACTAAGATGAAAAACGCCTTTTTACATCCTTTCGACTAAATATTTTTGTCATATATATAATCAAAATACCAAAAAGAAATAATACTAATCCTGTTGGCGCTATGAGAATTTCGAGAATAATTGGATCCCATAAATACGGATGGGCATACCTCGAAACCGCCGGNTCCAGCAANAATAAACTTTCGGNGTGGAANCTGTACCAAAGNGATCCGATGTCCGGNATAGAAAAACTACCAAATAATAACCAACAGACAACGTCCCAAAGACCTAGAAAAATGCCTGAGAATACCAACCCTTGCCCAAAGAGCCTTAAGCAGCGTCGCATGTCTGCTCCTANAACGACCAAACTTATTCTATATTTAAACGAATTTATCATAAAAAATTCTGCAAAAACTTTTTAAATATTGATCCTAAGCTATAACCGTTGCATTAACTGATATGTGCAGCTAATCTGCGAGCCGATTTGGAGGGGTGGCCGAGTGGCTTAAGGCGCACGCTTGGAAAGCGTGTTTACCGAAAGGTAACGCGGGTTCGAATCCCGCTCCCTCCGCCATGGCGCAGAACTACAGGGANTTTGTAGCTAGTGATCTTCCGTAAAAAGGGCGTTCGCCGTCTTGTAAACCATGAACAAGTTAAATTCGAATTCAACCTTAAAAAAAGAGGGTTATATACTTTTNCTAAAGTTATTTTAGGATTTTAGACTGGATAAATCGCAATGAATATACGACTTCGATTAAGTCAGATAATTGAAGCACGGGCCACGCAACTGATCATCATCGCTCTGATCGTTCTAAACGCTATAGTATTAGCTTTGGAAACCAGCGCCTCAATTGTACTTCAATATGGAAGCATTCTAAGGTTAGCTGATCAGATTTTACTTAGTATTTTTGTGGTTGAACTTCTTCTAAAAATTTTCACTCAAGGACGACAATTTTATAGAGATCCGTGGAATATTTTTGATGCGACTGTTATTGGAATCGCTCTCCTGCCGGCAACAGGTCCATTATCAATACTGCGTTCATTAAGAATCCTTCGCATCCTGAGACTTATATCTGCTGTCCCTTCTTTAAAACGCGTCGTGAATGCCCTTTTGAAAGCTGTGCCTGGCATGGGTTCTGTTGTTCTTNTGCTNGGCGTCATTTATTTTATCTTCTCGGTGATAGCCACGAAGTTTTTTGGCACTGAGTTTGCCGATTGGTTTGGAGATATTGGAAAATCCGCGTATACGTTGTTTCAAATAATGACACTTGAAAGCTGGTCNATGGGAATTGTACGACCNGTTATGACGCAGTTTCCTCTAGCCTGGATGTTTTTTGTCCCATTTATCCTTATCACATCGTTTGCCGTTCTCAACCTCTTCATTGGAATTATAGTAGACGCCATGCAACGCTTCGATGATGACGCGAATGGACAGGANCCTTCANAAAATGTTCCGAAGCAAGAAGATAATACCATGGAGGAAATCCAAGCATTGAAAACAGAGATCCAAGAGCTCAAACAGCTTATCCAGAAAATAAATACGNGATAAAGGCGAACTGCAAAGTAGCTTAAAATAACATCTTCATAAAATGAAGATGCTTAAACGTGAGGAAACTTTTNCGTAAACTTTCGTCAATTAAACGAAGCCCAAAAGGGCGACTGCCCTGATACCTACTAAGTAGATGATAGCCGTCCCAACAATAATCGCAGCTAGCTTTAGCAGCCATCGGAAATTATTCATATAGACAAGTCCTCGTGTTTTAATTCACAAAAGAAGAGATACATAATGACTAGTTTACTCTATAGATTTGTAGCTCCAGTAAAACATAAGTTTATTCAAATAGATAAATAGTTNCAAATTAGCCACCAAACAAATCTGATATTTTTAGANAAGACACGCTTCGCTAATGAGACGACTGGAGGATTGATTGNATTCAAAAATTGGCCCTCTTTCTGTAATAGACCTGCGTAGTGCCGAACTTTTGTAAATGNCAGACTAATTTATACTTTTTATACTTTCCCCGCCGGTAAAAAAGAAAGGGGTTGTTTGACTCTTTGTTAGGAAATAAGAAAAGATAAACGAGGCAGTTATCTACCCGTGTGTCGTTTCAATTTGGCAAAACCCATGACTGTACAGTAATGACGGGTGGTGCAAAATGCCTTTCCCTCTATGGCTTAGGACCTGATTTTCATATCTATGAAAATATAGTAGAAGATCTTAAAGCCTGGCGTGTACGGGCGATAGCTCACAATATGTATGAACAACGATGTGATTCTTTGTAAAACTTTCCAAAAGATATAGCGACATTCAAAAAGATAACTAAAACTTTTACTCTGTCTGTAAAATTTGAGGGCTATTCATGTTGAAAATATTAAATGAACGCCAACGTCAACAACTTAAAGAAAATGGATTTGTTGCTCCAATCCGAGTCTTTTCAGAAGAAAAAGCCCAAGCGTATCGCGCTTGCTTAGAGGCCTTCGAGTTAAGTGCCTCCGACGCTCCCCCTGAAGAGACACTTGCGACTTTGTCACGCTTCAAACCACATTTACTATTCACCTGGCTTGATGAAATCTGCCATAACCAAAGCTTACTAGACGCGATTGAAGATTTGATTGGCCCAGACCTTCTAATATATTCCACAGCTTTTTTTATTAAGAACGCCGGTGACAACGCATACGTACCCTGGCACCAAGACACCGCCTATGCCGACTTTAAGGGTGGCAAACAGGTCCGAGCATGGGTAGCTTTTACAAATAGCAATAAGCGAAATGGTTGCATGCGGGTAATCAAGGGTTCNCATCTTCGGAGACTTANCCATAGAGACGATCCGTTAGACGAAAATAATATATTATTTAGGAAAGAACGACTATCTGAAGATATCGATGAAACTTTGGCAGCCGACTTAATTCTCAAGCCTGGTGAAATGTCAGTTCATGATTATGGAGTTGTTCACGGGTCAGAGGCTAATAATAGTGATGATAGGCGGATCGGATTTGCTATCGCATTCATAACGCCCGACACCAAGCCCGTTGGAAGAAAGGAAACCGCTATGCTTGTGAAGGGCTCTGCGTCTGAGGCTGACTGGGAGCTTGAACCAAGACCAAAAAGGGATTTGGACCAACGTGCAAAAAAGGCTCACCGGCATGCTATGAAAATACGGACTGGACACTTTTATAATACAAAAGGCACTGTCACTGGATAATGAAGGTTGGCATAATTATATTCACGACGGAGTATTCCATTCAACCTGCTGAACTTGCCATTGCAGCCGAAGAACGAGGAATAGAGTCACTTTGGTTTCCGGAACACTCGCATATACCAGTATCTCGAGAATCACCGTTTCCNGGAGGGGGTGAACTGCCTCGAATGTACTATGATGTTTTTGATCCATTTGTAGCGCTGAGCGCCGCTGCAAGCGTAACTAGTAACATTTTGATCGGCACGGGAATTTGTTTAGTTGTACAAAGAGACCCAATCCAATTAGCAAAGGAAACTGCAACCCTCGACACCATATCTAATGGACGTTTCTTATTTGGTATCGGGGCGGGCTGGAATGCTGACGAAATGAAAAACCACGGAACAACTAACTTTAAAACACGTTTCGATTTAATGAGTGAGCGGGTTGCCGCGATAAAATGTATTTGGTTAAATGAAAAGGCTTCGTTTAGTGGTAATTATGTAAATTTTGATGACATAGTTGCTTACCCAAAGCCTAAGTCGAAACCGCACCCCCCTATTTTCGTAGGTGGAGGTTTTCCTCATGGCGCAAGGAGAGCTTTACAATATGGGGATGCGTGGATGCCTAGCGGAGTGAGTTCATCTGGAATGAATATCTACGAGGTAATTCCACGCTTCCGGCAAATGGCTGCTGAATTTGGAAAGGACCCTGACAGTTTCCCAGTTACATATTTCAATCTCGACCCAAAGATAGAGGATATAAAAAAACTAGAAGATTTGGGGATAGATCGGGTTGTCTTTGGCTTACCTTCAAAAAGACGTGATATTATCCTACCGATTCTCGACAATCTCGGAAAAAGTTAATCCCATCCCTGTTACAGGGTAAATAATCGCTGTAGAGTATTAAAATCCAAAGGAGGGCCGAGAAATGCGCGCAGTTGGCTTCTACGAATATGGTAATGCTGATGTACTTCAAGTTATAGATTTACCAGCTGTAAACGCTGGAGAAGGTGAGGTGAGGGTTAGAGTGCACGCCGCTGCCATAAACCCCACGGATATTCTTTCTAGATCTGGAGCGAGAAAAAGACCGATGGGGAAAACGGATACGTATGCCAATAAACAGCCCGTTGATGCCCCGCCATATGTTCCTGGTATGGATGTCGCCGGTGTTGTTGACCAGGTCGGCGAAAATGTAAATACGGGCCTTAAAATTGGCGACTCTGTAGTCGCTATGGTAGTGCCGATGGGTTCACATGGTGGGTATAGAGAGCAAATTGTTCTAAAGGCTAACGCTGTAGTACCAGCGCCTTCATCCTCGAACCATGTAGAGGCTTGTACGTTGCCCATGAACGCACTAACCGCCCGCTTATCACTCGATTTGTTGAATCTAAAGGCTGGACAAACACTTGCGGTAACCGGCGCAGCGGGTGCCTATGGCGGATATATTGTCCAATTAGCCAAAACGGAGGGCCTAAAAGTGATTGCTGATGCCTCAGATAAAGACCGAGAACTAGTTTTATCNCTTGGNGCAGACATAGTTCTGCCGCGAGGAAACCAGATAGCTAAAAGTATTCGCGAACGTTTTCCAAGCGGGGTCGATGGACTAGCTGACGGTGCAGTTCAAAACGAGCTCGTTGTAGATGCAGTGAAAGATGGCGGCGCCTTTACCGCAGTTCGTGGTTACGAAGGCACGTCACAACGAAATATAAACTTCACTCAGACATGGGTTAGAAGTTATGATGGACAGTTTGCAAAGCTCTCTTCCTTAGTTAAGCTNGTTGAGNATAATAAGCTAACANTGCGGGTTGGGGACNTCTTNNGTCCCGAAGATGCGCCAGTCGCTCATAGGCGCCTTGAAGCTGGAGGAACNCGAGGAAGNTTGGTTTTAAAATTCTGACGAATAAAGTCTNATTAACGTCACAAATNTGTTTCTTTAGCTCTGAGCNNNGCCAGACGACGAGCGGAAACTATAAAGTTATAACCATCCTA
>FUFK010047958.1_pt1 | contig 16029 bp, 20 predicted proteins | sample 1021851 | NCBI WGS metagenome assembly FUFK01 (sample SAMEA51879418, study PRJEB19060) | metagenome | reverse complement strand
CTACTTAAAGAAAATGCTCTTTATTTATCAATTATAATAATAATTTTAGCTATTTCATTAACAGTAAGTAGCATAGATACTCTGGTAAACGCTATTTCTAGTTTAATAATTGTTGATGGGAATAAAGTTATCAAATTCAAAGGTGATTATTTAAAACTATCTAAGCAAATAATAATATTAATCTCTTTAATTTCTTTTTTCGTGGCATCAAAAGGAATAAGTATTTTATATTTATTTTTACTGGCTGATTTATTTTGTTGTGCGGCTGTACTAAGTGTATTTTATAGTTTTTACTCTAAAAAATTTACTGAAAAAAATGCATATGTAGCTATTATTGTTGGATTAATTGGAGGAATTCTTTTATTCCCAAGTCCTGACTTTTCAAAATCAATTCTGGTCGGAATAATATTGCCTATAGACTTTTTACCTATATTTGTCTCTCAATCCTTGCTTTTTTGCTCATTTATTGTTGCAACATTTTTACCTATTTTAACTTGGAGACTAAAATAAACCATCATTTACATCCTGTTTATATAAATATATTATAAAAGTTATGAGTTTTATTTTGCCATTTATTGTATTGATCATTGTAGTTGTTTTTATTCATGAATATGGACACTACTATTTTGCAAAGAAATATGGTGTTGGGGTAACTGACTTTTCTATTGGTTTTGGAAAAGAATTATTTGGTTGGAATGANAAATCTGGAACAAGATGGAAAATTTGCTGGATACCCNTNGGNGGTTATGTTAAATTTTTTGGAGATCGAAATGTTTTTTCCCAGGCGGATCAAGAAGANCTTTTAAAAAAATACAATAAAGAAGATCAAGAAAAGCTTTTTGTCACAAAACCGTTGTATCAAAGATCATTGATTGTTGCAGGTGGTCCAATTGCAAACTTTGTTTTAGCAATATTTATTTTTTTATTCATATATATGTTTGCTGGAAAAGACTTTACCCCAGCAATTATCGATGAAGTTCAAAAAGACAGCCCTGCAGAAATTGCTGGAATGAAAAAAAATGACATAATACTTGAGATAGATAATAACAAAGTAGAGAGTATTCTTGANGTTTCTAAACTAATTTTAATGTCAACATCTGAAATAGTTGATTTTAAAGTTTCTAGATATGATCAAGAATTATTATTAAAAGTAAAACCAAAAATTGTTGCTGGAGTTGATAATCTAGGAAACAAAATTAACAAAAGAATNATTGGCATAAAACTTAGTCCNTATAACAATGAAATAAANCATAAAAAATTAGGACCAGCCAGGGCATTAATTGAGTCTTTTAAAGAAGTTTACTTTGTTACCACTTCATCTCTTAAATATATGGGCTCAATGATTACTGGCTCTGGAGACAGTTCTCAATTAGGAGGNCCTATTAGAATAGCTAAAATTTCAGGTCAAGTTGCAGAGTTTGGAATACTCCCATTTATTAGCATGATGGCTTATATTTCAATTAGTCTAGGTTTAATAAATCTATTTCCCATCCCACTTTTAGATGGTGGTCACTTAATGTTTTACGCTTTCGAAAAAGTATTAGGAAAGCCGTTAAGCCAAAAAACTCAAGAAGGTTTTTTTCGAATCGGAATGTTTTTATTATTAACTTTGATGTTTTTTGCGACTTTCAACGACCTTAAAGATTTAGGCTTATTTTAAAGGCATTTTTGACAGTTAAAAAAGCTATATAAATCAACGTTTTTTTACAACTATATGTTGTGCCAAAAAATATTTTAGACACAAAAAAAAAGCTTGAATTATCAATGATTTTGTTAAGTATATAAATATAACCTTTAAAACCGGAGCTAAAATGAACAAAAAACAACTTATAGCGAAACTAGCTGGGTCGTTAAATCAAAGTAAAGCTGATGCTGAGCGTACTTTTGATACAATTACCAACACTATTTTGGATGCTTTAAAAGGCGACGATAATGTGAAAATTGCTGGTTTTGGTACATATAAAGTGGCTAAAAGAAAAGCCCGAATTGGCCGTAATCCAAGAACTGGAGAACAAATCCAAATCGCAGCTTCTCAAAAGGTAAAATTTTTACCTGCAAAAGCACTTAAAGAAGTTTTCAACAAATAAACTTTTTTTAACAGCCTTTTTTAAGCTTAAAAACTTGAAAAAGGCTGTTACTACATGCACTTACTGCATACCTATTTTTCCTAACTATCATTAGTTTTTAATTTTATTAAATTTATAAGAACACCTTTAATTAAACGGAGGTGAAATGGTTAAACTTTTAAAAAAACTGGTTGGTCCATTAGTAAGTTTATTTTTCTTACTAAATATGACTAGTGCCGGTTATGCTGAAACTACAGTTTCAGCTGAAGTAGGTTTCATATTCAATACATTTCTTTTCTTGGTCTGTGGTTTTCTAGTAATGTTTATGGCAGCTGGATTCGCCATGCTTGAATCAGGAATGGTAACATCAAAAAGTGTATCAGTAATATGTGCCAAAAATATTGGATTATTTTCAATAGCTGGAATTATGTTCTGGATGGTTGGATATAATTTAGCATACGGAATTCCAGAAGGTGGATACATTGGAAGCTTTACTCCATGGTCTGATGCAAGTTCAGTAGATACTGGATATGCAGATGGATCTGATTGGTACTTCCAAATGGTTTTCTGTGCAACAACAGTTTCAATTGTATCTGGAACATTAGCTGAAAGAATTAAATTATGGCCGTTCTTTTTATTTGCAGCTATTCTTTCAGGTATCATTTATCCAATCGTTATGGGTTGGCAGTGGGGAGGTGGCTGGTTAGCAGCTGCTGGTTTCTCAGACTTTGCTGGCTCTACTCTCGTTCACTCAACTGGAGGTGCAGCAGCATTAGCTGGAGCAATTCTATTAGGAGCTAGAACAGGTAGATTTGATAAATCTGGAGCAGCTAAACCTATGAAGCCGTTTGCGGCGTCATCTGTACCATTGGTAACAGTTGGAGTATTTATTTTATGGCTAGGTTGGTTCGGATTTAATGGTGGATCACAATTAGCAATGGGAACATTTGATGATGCAGTTGCTGTATCAAATATTTTCATTAATACAAATTTAGCAGCCTGTGGTGGTGTATTAGCAGCTGGAGCAGTAACTAGATTAATGGCAGGTAAAACTGACGTTATACAAATGCTTAACGGAGCAATTGGTGGTCTAGTAGCAATTACAGCTGAACCATTAATGCCTTCACCGCTAGCAGCAATTCTTATAGGTGCAATTGGTGGACTAATAGTTGTGTTCGGAACTAAATTATTATTCTCACTTAAAATCGATGATGTAGTTGGAGCAATTCCAGCTCACTTATTCGCTGGAGTATGGGGAACATTAGCTGTTCCACTTACAAATGGTGATGCATCATTCGGTGCGCAGCTTCTTGGAGTAATATCAATCAATGCATTTGTNTTTATAGTTTCACTAATAGTTTGGGGAATTATGAAAGGTACAATGGGTATAAGATTGAGTAAAGAAGCAGAAAGACTTGGAACTGACGTTTCAGAGTCTGGTGTAATTGCATACGCAATAAGAGACTAAAGAATAACTATCTCTCTCTCTATAGTTAGAAAAGGCCCCTATTTGGGGCCTTTTTTATTTAATACTATTAATAAAATCTAAAACCTCTTGAGCATGGCCTACTGCTCTAATGTTTCTCCACTCTTTTATAATTTTATTTTTTTTAATTACAAAAGTACTTCTAACAGTGCCCATAAATTCCCTGCCCATAAATTTCTTTTTAGCCCATGTTTTGTATGCTTTAAGAGAGGTCTTNTCTTCATCAGCTAGTAACTCAAACTTTAGATTAAGTTTTTTGCTCCATTTTTGATGACTCNCTAAACTATCTTTTGAAATTCCATAAATTGTGCATCCAAGATTTTCAAATTTACTTAGAAGTTTATTAAAATCATTTGTTTCAATCGTACATCCACTTGTATTGTCCTTTGGATAAAAATAGATNATAATANANTTNGATTTTACTTTATTTAATTCNACNGTTTTTCCAGATGTAGATGATAATTTAAAGTTTGGAGCTTTCATATAGNNACCTTTATTTTTTATAGTAATATATTTTATTTAGTGTAATAAACATTTATGACAATAAAATCAGCATCAACATTAGTCGCAGAAGCTCTAAAANAAATAAAAACCATATCACCCAGTGAAGCTTTAGAAAAAGTTAATAATAATACCTGTAATCTTATTGATATAAGAGATGTAAGAGAATTAGAAAGATTAGGTAGAATAGAAAACTCTTCTCATATACCAAGAGGAATGTTGGAATTTTGGATGGATCCAGATAGTCAATATTTTAAGGAAGGAAAAATCGATATGAATAAAGAAATAGTTTTATTCTGTGCAGGAGGACTTAGATCAGCTTTAGCNACNAAAACTTTACAAANNATGGGTTTTACTAACATTTCTCATNTNGATGGTGGATTTGGNTCAATGCAAAATTCTGGATTTAAAATTGTAAAATAATCCTGAAGTTANTCTAATAAATTTATTCTCTTAGCGTAAAACATTCTANNAATCCAATAAATTACCAAACCAATTGGACCAATAAAGTAAGTTATAATTAATGGAATAAAAACTAAATATTTTGACATAAATAATTTTTGACTATCTTTCATAATCCAGGCGCCACAAAATAAATTTACAGCCAAAAAGTGTGTCCAAAACATTATTAAAAAAGCTTCTGCCTCAAAGAGGTTTCTTAAATCGTATAAACCAAGATACAGTGTAAAATTATAATCAAAATCGTATCCAGAAACAAAAAAGTAGTAACCCAGATAGCAATACACAGCAGACAATATTAAAAAAGGAACAACAGATGTTACTAGCAAACCACAAACTTTAGATTGTGGAAAAACAATCAAAATCAGCCAAAAAGGTATTACACCAATATTTAACCATAAATAGATCATTTCTATGGTAAAAAAAGCTGCTATTTGTTCAATCATAATATTTTTATATTATATTAAATAAGCGCATGATTCCTATAAAAAATAAAAAAAAGACATTAGAAGTCACGGTAACTGAAATGACTAATTTCGCACTTAATTATGTAGAAAAATTTGCTCCATCAAAACAACAATTGAGAACGTATTTGTTAAAAAAATATCTTACGTCAAGAACTCCAAATATAAAAAAAAATGATGTATCAAATTTAATCGATATTGTTCTTGAAGATCTTGAAAAATCAAAATTTATTAATGACAAATTTTATTCAGAATCTAAAGCAAAAAGTTTAATACAAAGAGGATCTTCAATAAATAAGATAAGAAATTATTTAATCAACAAAGGCGTAGGTGAAAAATATATAAAAAATACTATCGAACAAATCAAAGATAAAAATGAAGACCAAGATTTTTTTTCAGCTATAAAAATTTGTAAAAAAAAAAGAATTGGACCATCAAGACAGGAGGACAATAGACCTTTATTTTATAAAAAAGACATCGGAGTATTAGCACGCTCAGGTTTTGATTTTGAAGTTTCAAGAAGAGTAATGGATTTAGATAAAGATGAATATTTAAAGATTATAAATCTTCTTTAGTTTTTTTATTTTTTTCTTCTAAATAATATTGAATTTTGTTTTTTATATAATTTTTGACCATTACAAAAACTATTAAGCCAAATATTGAAACGGATACAATGATTATTAAAATTATTCTTAATTGCTCGCTCATTTTAATTTATCGCTTCTTTTAATAATTAAACTTGGATTTTTAAAATCTTTTTTTCCATATCTAATTTCATTACCATCAAAATCTCTAATTATACCACCTGAGTTTTCTAATATGGCATGTCCTGCAGCAATATCCCACTCACACGCTCTAGGTTCAGCAACATAACCATCAAATTCTCCTGTTGCGATAACGCAAAATTTGAGTGAGCTCTTCATTTTAACGTATTCTGTTACGCCGATTTTTTTATGAATTATCTCAATTTCAGGTTTTAATATATTTGAGTATGAAACAACTTTTACCGAATTTAATGAAGTTAATTTTTTACAATCTAATTTAGTTTTTTTATTATTAGATAATTCAAATGATTTATCTTTTCCATAAGAATAAAACATCCTTTTTTTCGCTGGTGCATTGATTAATCCTGCAACAGCTTTNCCATTTAATATCAAACCAGCATTTAAAGTAAATTCCTCTTTGTTGTTAATATAATCATATGTTCCATCAATAGGATCGATAAGCCAAAAGTCTTTTAGATCNNTTTTAGATTTGTTGTGNGAAGTTTCTTCAGAGACAATTGGAATTTCAGGTGTTAATTCTAATATTTTTTTTGTAAGAAGCTTATTTACTTCAATATCACCATTACTAACTGGCGTATTATCAGATTTAATTTCTTTTATTAAACCTTGATTTCTAAGTTTAATAGAGAGATCTCCTGCAATTAAGAAAGTGTCAATTAAATTTTCGATAATATTTTTTAATTTAGTTTCATCCATTACTTTCAATTCTCTCTAGCTCAATATTATTTGCATTTATCACTTTTTTACCAACATTTTCAAAGTTCACAGTTACTTTGTCTTTAATTATCGACTGAACTTGACCAATACCCCAACTTTTGTTGGCAGGGTTAATAACTTTGTCACCTGGCTCAAAATCTAAAATCATTTAATTTAACTTATAATAGAAATAAGTATAAATACCATCAAATGAATTTAGAAACTAACTCTTTAGGATTTAATAAAAAACCATCAGAAACAACAGTTGTTGTTGCAATGTCTGGAGGTGTNGACTCCTCGACTGTTGCAGGAATGATGAAAAAAGAAGGTTATAAAGTAATTGGTATAACTTTGAAATTATACGATGACGGTAAAGAGGTTGCTGCTTCAAAACAATGTTGTTCAGGTCAGGATATAATGGATGCTAAGAGGGTAGCACATAAATTAGATATAGAACACAAGATACTATATTACCAAAGTAAATTTAAACAAGGTGTTGTTGATAATTTTGTTGAGAGTTATTTAAAAGGGGAAACGCCAATACCTTGTGTGCAATGCAATCAAACAGTCAAATTTAAAGATTTATTTGAATTTTCAAAAGATTTAAATGCAGATGCTTTAATTACAGGTCACTATGTTAAGAGTTTGACGCAAAATAATAAAACAAACATGTATAGAGCAATAGATGAGAATAGAGATCAAAGCTATTTTTTATTCAATACCACAAGAGAACAATTAAACTATATTAGATTTCCATTAGGAGGATTATTAAAAGATAAAACAAGAGAAATTGCAAAAGAGTTAAATTTAAATGTTGCAGATAAACCAGATAGCCAAGACATATGCTTTGTTCCTAATGGAGACTATGCATCAGTAATAAAAAAATTTAAACCAGAGTCCTATAAAAAAGGAAATATTAAAAATTTAGATGGAAAAGTTGTTGGCGTACATGATGGAATAGTCAATTTCACAATTGGTCAAAGAAAAGGAATTAAAGTTTCCAACGAGGAACCATTTTATGTAATTAAAATTGATGCTGAAAAAAATGAAATATTTATAGGACCTAAAGAAAAATTAGCAAAGACAGAAATTAATTTAAAAAACTTAAATATTTTGGCAGACAATCAAGAATTTAATCAAAAAATTTTAGTTAAAGTAAGATCCACTGGTAAACTTTTAGAGGCAAATGTAAATTTTCAGAACAATAATGATGCAAAAGTTAATCTTTTTAGTCCTGAGTATGGAATTTCACCTGGCCAAGCTTGTGTATTTTACAAGAAAGACCAATTTGGTCATAAAGTATTAGGTGGTGGTTGGATTAAAGATTAAAAATTTTATTTCTTTTTATTTTTTTTTCTAGCTCTTCTCTTTTTAGAGCCCATTTTTCTACGGCCTCTGTGTTTTTTTGGGTATCCCATAATCTCCTTAGTTTTACTATTTTATTGACTTATTTGGTGGATATAGCATTGTCCAANNAACATAGCAATTTTTTTATGAGCANNTCNTTTAANACNTTTTTAAAACATACNGCNAAAGATTTCCANAATCATTCAGTNAATCCNCCNGTNGTANGNGCATCTACNATAATNTTNAAATCNATGAATGANATNAGANNAACTCAGNNTAAATATAANAAAGATCCANGNGGNGGNNATTTTGATTATGGNAGACANGGNACNTCAACAACNCANATTTTACAAAAAATNNTNACNAANNTNGAGGANTCTTATCATGTNTTTTTAACNCCNACNGGNTTTGGATCTGTTTTNTTAGCNATTTTTAGNGTTGTAAGACCNGGNGATGAAATNNTNGTTGCTGACCCNGTNTACAATCCAACNAGAGTTNTNACNCAAGANTTTTTAAAAGAATTTAATATNAAAACNACNTTTTANAATCCTCATGATTTAAANTCNCTNAATAAAATAATTAANAAAAAAACNAAATTAATTTTNGTNGAAAATCCNGGTAGNAANTCATTTGAATTTCANGATNTATCAAAAATAATATCTATNGCNAAAAAAAGNAAAGTNTTNACNGCNATNGANAATACNTGGGCAACACCATATTTTTTTAAACCNATGAAANTNGGNTTTGATATGTCNATNGTNTCNGCAACNAANTATTANTCAGGACANTCNGATGTAATGGGAGGNAGTTTAGCAGTNAATANAAAAGTTTTTAAACATGTAGAGAAANCNCAAAAAATNATTGGTTTNAGATTAGGNCCTGATGATGCNTANTTNATAACNNGAGGNNTNAGAACNTTAGATGTNAGATTAGATAAACATCAAGAAAANGCTANAAANGTNGCAGNATTTTTATCAAANAATAAAAAAGTNAAACTTNTATANCCNTANNNNAAAGGATCNCTNAATTATAANTTATGGAAAAAATATTATTCNGGNGCNTCTGGTNTAATGGGTCTNAAAATNAAAACNAANGATANAAAATCTGTAATNAANTTTGTTAANTCNCTNAAATTATTTGGNTATGGNTATAGTTGGGGAGGNTTTGAAAGTTTAGCACTNCATCAAAGTAAAGCNGANNGAGGNAATAGNATNCATTCAGATATTAAAGATGATGAAACAATTGTAAGGTTACATGTTGGTCTTGAAGATCCAAAAGATTTAATTGAAGATTTGCGAAAATCGCTTAAATTCATTAAATGAGTTCTGAAAAATTTTTCACAACAAAAAAAGCTTTAATTACTTTAGTTGCAGCATCCTCTGTCGTAATTGTCTCACTTGGTATAAGACAGACTTTTGGATTATTTTTTTTTGATTTTAATACCGACCTTGATATTTCTATTTCACATTTTGGATTTGTAGTTGGATTGCAGCTTTTGATGTGGGGAGTTTTTAGCCCTGTATTTGGATATATAACTGATAAGTATGGAGGTGCAGCAGCAATCTTTATTGGTTTTTTATTTTATTTAGCAGGATTGTTACTTTTCTATTCTGGATTAAATACTGGGTATTATTTTACATTAACAATTGGCTTGTTAATTGGAATAGGTCTAGGTGGAACAGCAATAAGTATTCCAGTATCAGTTGTTGCAAAGCATTTTCCTGCCTCAAATAGAACAATTGCTACAGGTATTGTAACATGTGCAGGTTCATTTGGATTTTTTGTATCACCACTGCTTGTTAGATACTCTTTAATTGAAATAGGTTGGGAAATTACTATTTTGTATTTCTGTTTTTTATTAGGCATTGGCTTAATTGTTTCATTGTTTGTAAGCACCCCTAAAATTCCAGCAGGAACTAACAATCAAGATAATAAACAAACAGCCTCAGAGGCCTTAAGAGAAGCTTTCACTAATAAAAGTTTTATATTTTTAACACTTGGATTTTTTGTCTGTGGTTGGCATATCGCATTAGTAGCTACACACATTCCAAAATATATGATGGATAAGGGGATGCCCGATTGGACAGCTGCAATGATATTAGCATTAGTTGGAGTATTTAATATGATAGGAACTCTTGGTAGTGGTTATATGGCAACTAAGTACAGTAAAAAGAAAGTTTTAAGTGCCATATACTTTTTAAGAGGAGTTTCTTTAATTTATTTTTTATTCCTTCCACCAAGTATATTTAATTCAGTTGTATTCGGTGTAACGTTTGGACTTTTATGGCTTTCTACTGTTCCACCAACGAACGGTTTAGTAGGGCATATTTTTGGAACAAAACACTTAGGTCTTTTATACGGTATTGTATTTGTTAGTCATCAAATTGGGTCTTTTCTTGGAGCTTATCTTGGGGGAGTTTTTTATGAGATCTATGGAAATTTTGATTATGCATGGTACGCATCTATCGCATTATCAATTTTCGCAGGCGTGATACATTTACCTATTATAGAGAAAACAATTGAAAGAACTCAACCAGCATAAACTTAAATTTAATAAATATTTAGAAAAACTTTATCAGTCTAATAAGCCCCTTATTATCTATAAAGTTGATGGGGGGTATAATATTTATACTGATTTTTCAAAGAAGATAAGGCTTAACAAAAATAATATTGCAAAATTCTTAGATAGCTTTTCTTCGAAAAAATATAAAAAAGAAACTGACCTATATGTAGGATTTTTTGGTTATGAGATTTTATGTAGCCTTTTAAATTTATATATAAAAAATCAAAAAAAAATGAACTTCTACAAAGGTATATTTTATAAGCCTGAAACTTTAATCAAAATAAGAAACAAAATCATTATTCATTCAAATTTAAAAAAAACTAAATTCAACGAAGTTTTTCAAAAAACTAAAATTCTCAGCCCTTTCAAACTAAATATAAACTTTAATAAATATCAAAAAATATTTGATACATTTTCTAGAAAAATTAGAGAAGGAGAAACTTATCAAATTAAAATATGCACAAAATATAAGAATAAATCGACTATTAATTCAGTAAATTTCTTTTGGAAACTAATGAAGATTAATTCATCACCTGAATCATTCATGATAAGAGATAAAGATTATTCAATAGTTAGCTGCTCACCAGAGACTTTAATTCATAGAGTAGGCAATATTATTAAAACTAAACCAATTGCAGGAACATTAAAAAAAAATAAATATACAACAAAATCAAAAGCTTTGAAATTCTTTAGGAATAACATCAAAGAAACTAAAGAACATAATATGATTGTTGATCTTGAGAGAAACGACTTATCTAGAATATGCAAACCAGGTACAGTAAAAATTAAAAAGCAAAAGTATGTAGAGGAATATAAACACCTATATCACTACGTGACTAGTATTATTGGAAAATTAAATAGTAATATTTCAATTAAAGAAATAATTAAGTCAATGATGCCAGGTGGATCTGTAATTGGATGCCCTAAAATAAAAACTTTAGAATTACTTAATTCTCAAGAAAAAGACGATAGAAATATTTTTACCGGAAGTTTTGGATATATAAAATTTAATGAAGATATGAGGTTTAACATAATCATTAGATCAATTTTAAACTTTAAAAATAGATCAGAAATATCTGCAGCTTCTGGTGTTGTATTGGATAGTAATTCAAAGAAAGAATTTAATGAAAACTTTATAAAAGCAAAATCACTTTTGGAATTATTTAAATGATTTATATTATTGATCATCAAGACTCATTTACTTGGAATGTAGTTCATCAATTTTCTGAATTTGATGAAGTGTATTGCTCAAATTACTTTGATATAAATAAAAAATTATTAGATAAATGTAACACAATTGTATTTTCTCCAGGACCAGGTTCACCAAAAGATTATCCAACATCATTAAAGATTTATAATAAATTCAAAGGAGCAAAAAAAATTATTGGTATTTGTCTTGGGTATCAATTGATCTTATACGGTGAAAATGGAAAAATTATTCAGCAAAAAAATATTTACCATGGTTTTCAATCTACTGTTAAAGTTACTAGCAATAATTCTATTTTTAAAAAAAATTCAATTTTTAATGTTGGCAGGTACCATTCACTCAAGTTAAAAGAACCTTTTATAAAAGAAAACTTTAATATCACAATGAGATGTACTAAATCTGATATAGCAATGGGTTTCGAAAATACTCAAGATGATGTATATGGATTTCAGTTTCATCCAGAATCTTTTTTGACAAATAATGGTAAAATATTTATTAAAAAAATCTTATCAGCGTAAAAATTTTAAAGAAATTGAGTTTGATGATTTATGGAACAAGGATGGAGTTTTTACGACAATGTGGATCTATAATAAGCCACCTAAAATTCTTTTTTTTAAAACACACATTGATAATTTAATAAAATCATTAAAGGCTTATAAGATTTATGATAAAGGAATAAAAAGTAAAATATTACAATTAATAAATGAAAATATAGATAAAACCATATCTTATAATCATTTACTCAGAGTTGCTTTAAATAAAAAAACTATTTCAATATCGCTTAGAGTTAGAATTAAACCTAAGCAAAAATTCGGTATTAAATTAGTCCATTATGAAAGAGTGAAACCTGAATATAAAAACTTAAAATACAAAAAAATATTAAATTATTTATCGAAAATGAATACTTCAAAAGAAGACATTGCTTTGTGTGTAAATGATAAAATATTTGAAACTGGAACTTCAAATTTATTATTTGTTAAAAAGAACAAAATTTATTCAGCAAAAAATAAATATTATAGAGGAACAAACCTTAAATTTTATGAAAAAAAATTTAATATTATTAAAAAAAGATATTTATCTAAAAGAATTANATCAATTTGATGAAATCTTGCTNGTNGGTTCTGGTAAAGGAGTAGTTTCCACAAGTTATATTGTAGATAACAATTGGAAGAGACGGAAAAATAAAATATTTAATTCAATGTACAAAACTTTTGAAAAAGAATTTAAAAAAGAAAAATATATTTTAAATTAAAAAATGAGAGATCCCAATAACCCTTGTTTATTTTGCAATATATCAAACACTGATTTCGAACTAGAAAATGAGTTGGCTTACGCTAGTTATGATACTTACCCAGTTTCAAAGTATCATGCTTTAATTGTTCCAAAGAGACATGTTGAAAATTATTTTGAACTTAATAATGAGGAAGTCCTTGCCTGTGACGCTCTCCTGAAAAAACTTAAAAAGAAGCTTGAAATTAAGGATGATACAATTGAAGGATTTAATGTTGGATCAAACTCTGGTAAAACTGCAGGACAATCAATTAATCATTGTCATATTCATCTGATTCCTAGAAGATCGGGAGACGTTGAGAACCCACAAGGCGGCGTTAGAAGCGTAATTGCCTCTAAACAACATTATGTGCGTAAAACTAAATAATTATTAAGATTATAAGCTGTTGAAATGTCATTATATCGCGGTTGATCTATTTAAATAAGTGTACTAGAAATCTTATGCGGAAGGAACAAATTCATAATGATATCAACTAATCCATTTTTAATACTTGCTGAGACTGTACCACCATTTTTGATGCAATCTTTTGTTATTTTAATGGGTTTACTAATTCTAGTTGGAACAGTTATGGATATTATTCATAAAAAAAATGTGAAGTATTTCTTTAATAATGCAAAAAAAGCAAAATTATCAGCTACAAAAACATTATCAACAGGAGAGAGAATATCTGTAATTTCAAAAACTATAGCAAGCGACATTGCTACTACATCAGAACTTGGAGCCGGTAAAAGAAGAGTGGCGCATGTAATGGGAATGTATGGAACTATACTTTTTTGGTTAGGTTCAGTTGTAATGATCTTCTTTTATACATCTCCAGGATCTACAACACCCGCAGTATGGCCAATGATATGGCATATTGGAGCAGCACTAACCGTATTAGGAGGATCTTGGTTTTGGTTCTTTCTAAGAGTTGATGTTTATTCTGAGGCACAACCTTGGTTTAGAGTGATTAAAGCTGACTTATTTGTTTTAGCATTAATAGCATCATCTTTATTTGGTTTGATATGGTCTTATCTACAATCACTAAATCTTGTTGGAAGATATGATGATATGGTTTTTTTAGCATTATTCATTTTTGCAAATCTGGTTTTATTTGGGGGAGTATACTGGTCAAAATTTGCTCATATGTTTTATAAACCTGGTGCAGCAATACAAAAAAATTTAGCAGAAGCTGATGGTTCAAGAGACAATTTACCTCCAGAAGCAGACGCACCTGAGCAATTTGGCTTAGGTATAAAAAGAGAAGAGCCAAAACATTATTAATATGATAAAAATTATAAAGGAGAAAAACTAAATTATGTCAACTTTTGTATATATGACTCGATGCGATGGCTGTGGTCACTGTGTAGATATTTGCCCATCAGATATAATGCATATCGATGAAACAATAAGAAGAGCAAAAAATATTGAGCCAAACTTTTGTTGGGAGTGCTATTCGTGCGTGAAAGCATGCCCTAATCATGCAATTGATGTGAGAGGTTATGCAGATTTTGCACCAATGGGACACAGCGTAAGAGTTAGACGTGAAGAAGAAAAAGGAACCATCTCATGGAAGATAAAATTTAGAAATGGAACTACAAAAGATTTTGTATCTCCAATCACAACTAAACCTTGGGGAAAGTTTATTCCAAAACTTGCTGAAGGAGATAAACCAAATCAGGGAGAGATTAATTCTCAAAGATTATATACTGAGCCAGAGGGTTTAAATATTGATGGAGAACTACCATCAGTTCCTAAAGAAACTTTCAAAAAGGGAGTTTATTATTAATGGCTAAACATAAAACTCATTACGAAGATTGTGATGTTCTAGTAGTTGGAGGTGGAATGGCTGGGACAGGTGCTGCATTCGAAGCAAGGCACTGGGGAAGAGATTTAAAAATTGTTTGTGTTGAAAAGGCAAACATAGATAGAAGTGGTGCGGTTGCTCAAGGATTGTACGCAATTAACTGCTACATGGGTATGCAATGGGGCGAGAACCAACCCGAAGACCATGTTAGATACGCACGTAACGATTTAATGGGAATGGTGAGAGAAGATTTAGGTTATGACATGGCTCGTCACGTAGACTCAACAGTTCATATGTTTGATGAGTGGGGCCTACCAATGATGAAAAATGAAAAAACTGGTCGTTATCTGAGAGAAGGTAAATGGCAAATCATGATACACGGTGAAAGCTATAAGCCGATAGTTGCTGAAGCTGCAAAAAAATCAGCTGACAAGATTTATAATAGAATAATGATCACTCATCTTTTAATGGATGAGGAAAAAGAAAATAGAGTAGGTGGAGCTGTTGGGTTTAATATGAGAACTGGAGACTTCCACGTTTTCAGAGCAAAAACAGTTATTGTTGCTGCAGGAGGAGCGTCTCACATATTTAAACCAAGAGCTGTAGGAGAAGGTATGGGAAGAACTTGGTATGCTCCTTGGAGTAATGGTTCAGCATATGCACTTCCTATTGCAGCTGGCGCTAAAATGACCCAAATGGAAAATAGAATTGTATTATGTAGATTTAAAGACGGATACGGTCCTGTTGGTGCATATTTCCTTCATTTAAAAACTTACACTCAAAATGCTAATGGTGAGAATTATGAAAAGAAATGGTATGAGCAAACTAAAGAGTTAGTTGGTGAATATATAGATCATCATCCAACTCCTACATGTTTAAGAAACCATGCATTTATTCAAGAAACAATGGCAGGTGGAGGCCCAATTCACATGGTTACTACAGAAGCTTTCCAAGATCCGCATCTAGAAACTGTTGGCTGGGAAAATTTCTTAGGAATGACAGTTGGCCAAGCAGTTGTATGGGCATCACAGAATATTGATCCTAAGTATACAAATCCAGAACTTACTACATCGGAGCCTTACGTTATGGGTTCACATGCTACATGTTCAGGGGCATGGGTAAGCGGACCAGAAGATCTATCACCACCAGAATATTTCTGGGGTTACAACAGAATGTTAACAATTGAGGGACTTTTTGGAGCTGGAGACACTGTGGGAGGAAGTGCACATAAATTTTCTTCAGGATCATTTACTGAAGGTCGGTTAGCTGCAAAAGCTGCAGTAAAATATATTGAAGATCAAAAAGCTAATGATATTAAAGTAAGTGATAAGCAATGTGAGGATTTTAAAACAGCTGTTTATAAACCACTTGAAAATTA
>FUFK010061472.1_pt1 | contig 16033 bp, 25 predicted proteins | sample 1021851 | NCBI WGS metagenome assembly FUFK01 (sample SAMEA51879418, study PRJEB19060) | metagenome | reverse complement strand
AGGCTGGCCCACATGATGCGGGCATCTTCGACGCTCATGATGAAAGAGCCAGCCCAATCAAACTTGTGCTTGATGCGGTGGTGGCGGACAGACTTGCAGACGTTGACCTTTTCGCCGGATTCAGAAGGCTGAAAAGCAAACTTCTGGTTGTCGTCGAGGAGAAGGGTGTGGACCGTCATTGGGGTGGTTGTCCGAACTGAGCTAAGTATGGGCCTAGGTGCAGGGCTTATGTAGGGGATTGTGCAGCTTGTTGAGTTGGCACAACCCCCAGGGCTAGGTCAGGCGTTGACAGGGACAGCAATGGCGCGGACCTTCTCGTAAGTGAGGCCGGTGGAAACAAAAACGCGGTTCTCGCTGTCCCACAGGCGGTATTCAGTGCCTCGCCAGTTAGCGGCAACCTCTGCGGTCTGCTTCAGGCTTTTCTCGGCGAGATCGGGACGGCCTGCCCAGCTGGGCTTTTCGTTTTTGACGGTGCCGTCGCTGTAGGTGAACTCCAGGTAGACGGCGTGGGTGTAGGTGCGAGCTGTCTTGCGGGTGAACACTTCGCCGTTCTCAGCGGTGGCGGTGATCTTGCGGGGCTTGGTGGAAGTCGTCATGGGGTGGTTGACTGAACTGAGCCAATCATGACCCCCGCCTGCATGGTCTATGCAGGGGATTGTGCAACTGTTTGAATTGTCACAGTGGCCCCTGGACGTTCTCCGGGCCCGCAGTATCTCTGGCTCGCGATCAGCTTCACCACGAAGCAATCGTCGGCAAACGCCGCCCCAGTCAGCCCATCAAGCAGGCTCCGGCAGCATTTGTCCACGTCATTCCGCTTCACGGTGTAATGCCTGCGAGCTGATGGCAGCACGTTGCCTTTCGTCCCAAAATGACTTTTGGGGCGCAGAAACCGGAATTCAACGGTCACGCTGCAGGCTTCATCAATCAAATCCCCGCAGGCAGCCAATGCCTCAGTTCTTACGGCGTCCCTCCAAGGCCCGACACGTTTTGAGGCTTCTCGCATCCCGTAACGGGTGCGAATTTTTGATCCTTGCGGTGCGGCTTCGATACCTGAAATTTCGATGTCGTAACGCATAAAAAAAGCGGGGTGCCTTAAGCCCCGCTCAGTGCAGCTATGCCCTTTGACGCTAATTCATGTCATTCATCCCGCAAGGCGTCCCGTTTACGTCACTTCCAACAGCACTACGCGGAACGCTTCAACCCAATCAGCTGGCGGTTTTGTGGGTCATTCAGACCTATGCCGGTGCCAACTCCGACTGTTGGCCGTCGATCAAAACCATCGCTGATGGTGCGTGTGTTTCTGTCCGTACTGCTCGGGCTGTTGCTGGGCAGCTGGAGTCCATGGGACTTCTCCAGCGAGAGTCACGAAGAAACGACCGAGGCGACTGCTGTACGAATCTCTACCGGGTCACCGTCAACCACCTGGCCAACGTGGCCCCGCCACCGCTAAACCCCCCGGCACCTCCTGCCGTACCCCCCGGCAGGATATGCCGTACCCCCCGGCAAATGGTGCCGGACCCCCCGGCAGGAGCTGCCGCCGAACTAAATACAAGGGAACTAAATACAGAAGAACTACAAACAGCCAGTAAAGCTGCAAAAGGCCGAAAGCCAGCACGAAACGACTACAGCGAGGAGTTCCAGGCCTTTTGGCAGCAGTATCAAAAAATTGCCAATCGAGCGACAGGTCAATCCAAGCCCAAGGCGTGGGCTGAATACAAAAAGCTCACCAGAGGCGTCCAGAAGCGCCTGCAAGGGGCCTTGGCGGCTTCGTTGAAGGATCAGGCCAGAGGAGAGCAAAAGGGCCGCTTCCTGACCTGTTACCCCGATTGCTTCCGCTGGCTTCGCGATGGCCGTTACGAATCCTTCCTGGAAACTGCCACAGCTGCCCCTGTCAAACCCAGTCGCTTGACCCATCCTGACGCCCAGGAAGGCGACCCCTTCTAAAACCACCCCAAACCAATGACTTCATCTCACAAGCGGTCTTCGCTAGACCGCGACACAACCTTCTACGCCCCGAAGGTCTCTTGTTTCGCCTGTTACGACTCTGGCATCGTCACCAATGGCGACGGGCTCCTGAACCACTTCTTGCCCGATTACGACGCCGAAATTATCGACGGAATCATCCATCGGCATGGTGGCTCAGATTTAGCCGTTATCTGTCACTGCGTTGCCGCTTACGACTCCCAGGACTACGACGCACAAACCACTCGCGCCGGGTTCCGTGACTCCACAGGTGTGCGCACAACCGACACCAATGGCCGTCAACAACCCTTGGGCGTCAACGTTGACAAGGACATCATCCGCGACATCCACCGCAAACGTCGGGCCAACTGGGAGGCCACTGCACGCGATCTAAACGCCTTAAGACAACAGGTCCGCACTGGCCGCAACCCGCAGCTGCCTGCATACATTGCTGACGTGAAAGAGCAGCTCAGGAACGTTGAGCAGCTCCTACCTTCAATTGATTGAAATGCCCCACCTGTCCATCAGGCAGCAGCCTGTCGTATCCAGGCTGTCTGTCCTTGTCGATGAGGCCAAAGCTGTTGCCTCTGCTGTCCTCGATAACTCAATCGACGAATCACAGCCCATACCTGTTGAAACTCAACAACATCTCTGCAAACAATTTGCAGAAATCAATGCACTAATTCATCGAGCTTCCAATGGCTAGAGTCACAATCACCCTGGATCAAGAAAAACTCAACGCTTACAAGCGCATCGCTGAGCAAGAGTTAAAACCCCTTTCGACTGTCATCGCTGATCACCTCACCACAACAGATTTCAAGCCCTCGCCCGCACACCTGCACAAGGCCGCGGCCGATGTTCACTACAAGTTCAAAGGCTTTCTATCCCGTGATCAGGCCTTTCACATAACCTCAGTCGCTCTTAATTCACTTCACCAAGCTTCCAAGCCCTGTTAATGTCGGGGCATGGCTGGCAAATCGACCAACGTAGAAATAGACGAGCGGATCAATACCGTTTACAAACTCTTATTGGAGGGCAACAGTAGAACCCAGATTCTGCAATATGGCGCGGATACCTGGGGCCTTAGCACTCGTCAGCTAGAGGAGTACATCAAGCGGGCCCGTGACCACCAGCGCCTAGACGCTGAGCTGGAGCGGCCTGAGTGGCTTCACGAGTCGCTCTGTGCCCTCAAGGACATTCAGCGCAAAGCCACCAACAAAAGCCAATACAGCACAGCCCTCAAAGCCATTGAGCTGCAGGCCCGGCTCCTGCGCTTTGAGATGTCATGAGCCTGGCTGATGATGTTGTAGGCAGTGAACCGCTGCTAGCTCCGATCCTTGACCTGCAGCGATTCAGCAAGCCGACCACCGCAGAAGTTCTGCAGCGTGTCCAAACGGGGTTGCTCCCACATCAGATCGCTTTTTGCCAGGACACAGAACACCGCAAACTTGGCCTGGTATGTGGTTTCGGAGCGGGCAAAACCTACGGCCTAATTTGCAAAAGCCTTTACATGGCGGCCCTGAACGTGGGCCACGTTTCTGCTCTGTTTGAGCCGATCGCCCCGATGCTCAGAGATATTCTCATGAGAACCATGGACGATCTGCTCCAGAAGTGGGAGATCCCCTACGACTTCCGGGTCAGCCCCTTGCCGGAATACCGCATCCATTTCCGCGAGGGCTCGCACACCATCCTTCTCCGCACGATGGAGACGGCCAACCGGATCCGTGGCCAGAACCTGTGCGCCGTTGGTTTTGATGAGGCCGACACCGCCAGCAAGACCGTTGCAACCCAGGCCATGCGGATGGCCCTTGCACGTCTGCGTTCTGGCAACGTCCAGCAGTTCTATGCAGCCACCACACCAGAAGGCTTTGGCTGGGCATTCGACACCTTTGAGAAAAACGCAGGCGATGACACCGCGTTAATCCGCGCTAAAACTACGGACAACCCTTTCCTTCCAGAAGGGTTCATTGATTCTTTACTCCAGAATTACCCAGAGCAACTCATTCAGTCCTATCTGAACGGAGTCTTCGTCAACCTGAACACTGGCCAGGTTTACGACCGTTTCGACCGAGCGAAGCACGTCATCAAGGCGGCCCCGGTCAATTTGGACAATGAGCCACGCCACTGGGGCTGTGATTTCAACATCGGAAATTGCAACGCAGTGTGCGGGGTACGCCTGGGCAATTCATTTCTTCTAATTGACGAAGTGAAAGCCCATGACACCGACTCAATGGCAAAGGCCATTAAGGAAAGATCAGCTCACCTACAAGTTCCTATATATGTCTACCCTGACAGCTCAGGTGGAAACCGCAGCACTAATGCCGCGAGAACAGATATCGAGCTTTTGCAAATGGCCGGTCTATCAGTCGTCGCGGGTAAATCGAACCCTCTCATCCGCGATCGGGTGGCTGCTGTACAGGCTTTGCTGGAAAATGGGCACGGGGAAGTCAGGCTCCAGGTGCTTGAGAAGTGCGAAAGGATGATCGAGTGCTTAGAGCTGCAGGGCTACTCAGAGCGCAATCCTGAGCAGCCGGACAAAGAAGGTGGTTATGACCACCTGCCAGATGCCTTGGGCTATGCCGTCTGGGCTCTATACAACCCGCTACACGCTCGGGCAGGACGTGGGACGGGGATCCGTGTATATTGATGGCACTGAAATCTCACGGACAACGTCACAGACCTGGGAGCCTCTGGTAACTCAGCAACCTGTGACCCCGTGAACAGATTTGCTGAGCTTGGGGTGCTGGCGTGCCCAGTCCAGGGGATGCAGAGCTGGACCGATTCGTTCTCTCTTGAGCGTCTAACGGGGTTGAAGGCATTGGAAGGGGAGCTGGCGCAAGCCGCTCCCCTTTCTTGTGTCTGCAGTCTGCTCGATTAACATCAACTAAAAGGGCCAGGGGCTGCTGTGTATTCGTCAATCGCTTTTAACCGGCAAACCATCGCCCCTGCTGACGATGTTTTTGCGCCGAATAAAGCTTGGCAGGATATGTCAGAGCATTGGGTGCTGATTGAGGATCTGATTCAAGGCACTGCACACCTGCGCTCGAAACAACGGAAATACCTGTTTCAAGAATTGCGTGAGAGCGACGAGAGCTATGAAAATCGCTTAAGTCGATCCACATGTGCGCCTTACCTCAGCAGGATTGAAAAAATGCTGGCGGGCATGTTGACCCGTAAACCAGTGCGTTTGATTGACGTACCTGATCGCATCAATGAGCAGCTTTTTGACGTTGATCTGGCTGGCAACGACATCACACTCTTCACGTTTAACACCGCGCAGACCATGCTCAGGTATGGCCATGTCGGTGTGCTGGTCGATGCACCCAAAACACCAGGAACCGGCCGACCCTTTTGGAATACCTACAACCCAAGGGAAATCATTGGCTGGAGGTCTGAGCAGCAGGACGGCAAACTGAAGCTGACTCAGCTGCGGTTGCTTGAAACCGTGATTGAGGATGAAGGTAAATACGGCGAACGCACCGTCGAGCAGGTGAGGGTGCTGACTCCTGGCGCTTTTGAGATCCACCGCCGCAAGGATTCAGGTGAGTTTGAGGTGGTTGATGAGGGCAGGACTGGGCTCAATGAAATTCCGTTTGCTGTTGCTTACGCCAACCGCTACGGCTTTTTGGAGTCACGGCCGCCACTGGAGGACATCGCAGAGCTAAACCTGAAGGCATACCAGATCCAAAGCGATCTGGACAATCAGCTGCACATCTCCAGCGTTCCTTTCTTAGCTATCTACGGCTACCCAGCCAGCGCAGAGGAAATTACTGCAGGCCCTGGCGAGGCATTAGCTCTGCCTACTGAATCCAAGGTTGAATTCGTGTCCCCGCCTAGCGATGGCTACGACGCACAGTTCCGCAGGCTGGATCAGATTGCTGAACAAATCAACACTCTGGGCTTAGCCGCTGTGCTGGGTCAAAAGTTAAGTGCAGAAACCGCTGAGTCGAAGCGAATTGATCGCAGCCAAGGCGATTCAGTGATGCAGGTCATTAGCCAGCAAATGCAGGACTTAATTGACAACTGCTTACGCTTCCATGCCGCTTACCTGGGCGAACGACAGGCCGGAAGCAGCTTCATCAATCGCGACTTCCTTGGCCAGCGTCTACAGCCCCAGGACATCCAGGCCCTGCTGCAGCTCTACACCGCAGGCACTATCACGCAAGAAACGCTCTTGCAGCAGCTCAGCGAGGGAGAGGTGCTTGGTGATGATTTTGATGTTGAGGCGGAAGTGGAGGCAACTGAGATGGGCGGTCTTTCAGGCACGCAGGAACCTAAAACTGAAGAACAGGACGAAGGGCCGGAAAGTTTGGAAGAAGAGGGCCAAGATGAGGAGGTAGAGGAGGAGCCTGATGTTCAGGAATAGGAGCGAGGACAGGCAAAGAAATCTTTTTGTGTATCAGGGTGAATGCCAAGGCAAGTTTTTTGCCGTTGCCAGAGTCACTTGGTACAGAGGCGGTCGGATCTGCCGTGTCCAGGAAACAAAGCTGCGCGATAGCTACGACACAGTCACCAATACCGCCAAATTTGCTGCAGTTGTCGGCACAGCTCTGCGCGAGGGTTGCGACGTTTCTGTCCATATCGAGTGCGAACCATCTGAACTTGGCCTTGAGGATCTGTGACTGCCACGCCTTCAAGCGGTCAACGCCGCTTACTTGAGCAGAGCATTAAGGACGGCGGGGTCGCAGGAATCCCTACGTCGTACTACCGCAAGGCGTTGGATCTGAATCGGTTTAGCAATGGCGTAGCCAACAAACTGCTGGAGTCTTACCGGCGGCAAATCGTCAAGGCGGTGCGAGAGCTAGAGGTCATTGACAAGATGCCAGAAAGCAAGAGGCCTGAGTTCAAGGCTGCACGAATGCGGGCNCTNATCCAACAGAATCTTGATTCGATGCGGTCATGGTCTAAAAGCAGCGTTGACGAGCTGATCAAGCAACTAGACGGTTTGGCTGATGTCGAGGTTGCTTTCGCCGCTGGCGAGCTTCGGCGTGCAGTGCCTGCTGATTTCAGGTCTTCGGTGCGAACGGTTGAGGTCACAGAGTCATTTGCAAAGTCTGTTGTCTCAGCGGACCCATTGAACGTTGGCACCAACCTGCTGCAGCAGAACATCGAGGAGGCGGTCAAGGGCCCTGGAGCATTGATGAAGCTGACGGCCCGGCAAGGAGCAATCATCCGTATGCCCGATGGCAGAAGCGTTAAGAAGGCGTTTCGTGGATTAGCTGAAAGCCAGGGGGAGCTGTTTTCTCGTGCGGTTCTAGATGGCCTGATTACTGGTGAAAGCACGACATCCATCGCTCGGTCGTTGTATGGCGAGCTTGGCTTTTCGACCAAGGCCCTAACCCCGCAACAAGTGGCGCTAGCGCAAACCGGCAACGCTTGGAAGCTGGCCAAGCATCAGGTGCGAACTTTGGTGCGGACAAGCGTCAATGCGACGGCCAATGCGGCCAGTCAGCAGGTCTACAAGGCCAACCCGGAGGTGACNAAAAAGTATCGCTGGGTNGCCACGCTGGACAGCCGGACTTCACCGATCTGCCGCAACTTGGATCAGTCGGTTTATGAGTACGGCAAGGGCCCAACACCAGCCAACCCGCCGCACTTCAACTGCAGGTCTACGACAATTCCAATTATTGATTACGAGGGCCTAGGGCTTAGTACGCCACCAAATACCAAGGGATACCGACCGACCCCAGAATCGAAGCCAAACACCAAGGACCCTGATGGTGGCCGGGTGCCGGTCAACGTGAGCGCAGCGCAGCACATTTACGACCTGCGGGCGAACACCAAGACAGGACGCAAATCGAAGTTTGAGCCAAGTGCTGCCCAGTCGCGGATGCTGAACGGTGGGCGAGACACGGAGGCAGGCAGGTTAAAGGCCCGCTACTTCAACCGGCTAGCTGATCGCTATGGCCCTGATGGGGCGATGAAACGGTTTATGCGTGCTGATGGCACTGAGGTGAGCCTGGAGCAGCTGCGGTCTCGTTATGGGCAGCCGGACAAGATCACGCAGGGCAAGAAAGCCGCGGCCCCTAAGCCAAGGCGTGCGCCAGCCCCGCCTCCAGCACCAGAACCGACATCAACACTGAAGCCGATTAGTTCAGCCGGTTTCAAAAAGGCTTACCAAGGCAAGGGACAGTTGAACCTGTCTGAGGTTTATGCGCAGCAAGGCTTCAATGCGAAGTCAGAGCTGGTGAAAGACATAGATGAGCTTTTAGCCAGAAAAGATTTGATCACAGACGTGGATGGCAAAGACAATTTGGTGTTCTTCCGTGGCATCCCGCAACAATCATCGGTTGACCAATGGCAGGGGCGCGGAAGTCAGGGCGGGATTCATTACGCCGGCAAGGGTGTTTATGGCAACGGCTCCTACATGGCGGCTGCTGGCAAATCCGGCAAGTATTCAGTCGAAGCGGCACACTCAACGGCGACTTCTTACGCAGGTGACAAGCGTTCTTTGGTCACTGCATCAGGTTTGAAAAAAAATGCCCGAGTCTGGCGAACTTCCGTGCCTGTCCCTAAGAACGACCCATCCTTGGACCGCGCTGCAAACAACAAAGCAATCAACGCCGCTCGGATGGAGGCCCACAACGAGTGGGAAAAATGGAGCCTTGGTGTTGTTAAAGAAGCTAAAGCCAAATACGGCGAGGATTTGAACGACATAGGCGAAGCTGCTGCGGCCCTGGGTTACGACGGGTATCAAGTGCCAATGGCGAATCACGGGCGAGGTGGCAGCGAGGATTATTGGGTAATCTTGAATCGTGGATCTCTTGTGAGCATTGACGGCCCTAGCCCAATACCAGCCACAAGATTTCCTGGAGACGACATTGTTTTTGAGGCTTGGACTGAGGACTAATGAACTTTGAAGATCCCAAAATTTCAAGAGAGTTGGCAGCCCTAATTCAAGATGTGCCGTTTGAACAGCGTGCAGCGTTTAGGGCGTTTGCCCAAAAAACCAAAAGCATGAAGGCGTTCAAAGCGTTGATTGATGAAGGTTTGTTTGGCTCTGTCTCTGCCAGCTAGTTAAGCTGAGGGCACCTGCAGCCCTCCCATGCCAAGAGGCCCCGGCACCTACGGCTCACAAGTCGGCCGACCACCTAAGAAGAAAAAAAAGGGAGGTAAGAAAAAATGAGAGTTGGTTCTCGCGTTGCGTGGTCTTACGGCAACACAAAAACCACAGGCAAGGTCCTTGGCATTGCCAAGACCAATCGGGTCTCAATCAAAGGTCCGAGCGGTGGCACGGTCACTAGGGTGGGCACCCCACAGGACCCCATTGTCCGCATCAAGTCAGACACGACAGGCAACACAGTCCTGAAAAGGCGTTCAGAGCTGTCGCCTGCGAAAAAAGCTAAGAAAAAATAGCTATGCCTCCCATTGAAAAGGGGGGCCATCGCTTTGAAGGCCTCAACAAGCCGATCATGACGCCAGACCACCCGAAATATGCAGCGGCAGTCGTCATCAAAGAAAATGGCAGCGAACGTTTGATCAGGTTTGGCCTGCAGGGTGCGAAACGCTTTCCAAAGCGTGAGGGCGAGAGCAAAGCCGCAGCAGAAGCACGCAGCAACTGGAAGAAACGCCACGCACAAAACATTCGCCGCGGCCCAACTTCTGGTGCTTACTGGGCGAATCGTTTTCTTTGGTAGTAAATTTGGCGTGTAATTAACCCTGCGGGTTACACATGCCTGAAGAGGTAAACGTTGAGACGGCTGCGCCTGATCAACAAGACCAAAGCCAAGAAATCCAGCGTTTGATGCAGCGCATCGACGCAATGGATGCCAAAAACAAAGAGCTGCTGAACGAAAAGAAAAAGTTTGCAGACCTTGAAGGCCGCCTGGCGTCTTTGCCACCTGGCACCGATGTGCAGGAACTGTTGGAGTTCAAGCAACGCACAGAACAAAAGCAGCTGGAGAGCCAAGGCAAGTACGACGAAGCCCTGACCGCAAAGCAGCAGCAGTTCAAAGAGGTGCTGGAGCAAAAAGATCAGCGCATCAGCGAGCTGGAAGAAAAGGTCCGCAACCTTGAGCTGATTAACCCGGCGATTGCGGCTCTAAGTGAGGTGGTTCACGACCCTGACTTGGTGCTGAACAACTTCATCGACCCGCGCAAAATTAAGATCGAAGACGGCAGGCCGATGGTTGATGACGGCGGCCCGTTGCCTGTCGGCATCCAAGACTGGGCCCGTAGCAAGTTCTCAGAGGAGCGGCGCTACATCCTTAAGGAGCCAGGCATCAGCGGCAGTGGTGCGCCTACTGCCCGTGCAACGCCGGGAACTTCAGGCCTTGACCCTGAAACCGTGAAACTTTTTGCACAAGGCCGTCAGGACATCCAGCACGAAATTTATGACCGTGAAGGTGCTGACCGTTGGAAGGCTTATCGCAGAGCTGCGGAGCAATACAACGCAAGGTAAGATTTCAACAACAGTCTCAAAGCTGCGCCGAGAGACTTAGGGCTGCGCCCGCACTACCTGTAAACCTATTCGGAAAGACATGGCCACCAGAAGGTCGGACATTATCATCCCCGAAATTTTTACGGGCTACGTTGAAGAGCAAACCACCAACCAGGACAAGTTTCTGCAGTCTGGCGTTGTTGCTCCTCTCGCAGCCCTAAATGCTTCGGAGGATGGCGGCGATTTCGTCAACATCCCAAACATCAAAGCCAACCTGACAGGTGACTTTGAAGTGATGAGCGACAGCACATCACTGACCCCCGGCAAGATCACTGCCGACAAACAGATTGGCGTTGTGCTCCATCGGGCGCGAGCCTTCGAAACACGCGACCTTGCCACCCTGGCCGCAGGTACTGACCTGCAAGCCGCAATCGGCAACAAGCTGGGCGCTTACATCGCGCACCAAAAGCAGAAAGATCTCATCTCCTGCCTGCAAGGTGCTTTCGGTTCACTAAACGCCAACACCAGCAGCTCTGCGCTGTTCAACCTGTGCCTGGACTCTGAGTCTGGCGACAGCCCCGCAGTGCTTTCCAGCCGTACCGTCTCCCGTGCCCGCGCACTGCTGGGCGATCAGGGCGACAAGCTGAGCGTGATTGCCATGCACAGCTCGACGTACTTTGATTTGGAAGAACGCAACGCCCTGCGTTACATCGACACCTCTGACGTTCGTGGTACCACCACAACGCAATCTGGTGGCGATATGAGCAACACTTTCGGCAACCCTGTTGTGGCCGAATATATGGGTATGCGTGTCGTGATCTCAGATGACATCCCAACCGCTGGCTCTGGCGCTTCTACGGAATACGCCGTTTATATGTTCACGCCGGGCGCTGTCGGCACTGGTGAACAATCTGCGCTCCGTACTGAAACTGATCGTGACATCCTTGCCAAAAGCTCGGCTGTCAGTTTCGACCTCCACTACCTGTATCACCCGATCGGGATTAAGTGGGCTGTAACTACAACCAACCCGAACCGCACGCAGCTCGAAACCGCTTCCAACTGGTCGCTGGTTTATGAGACCAAAAACGTGGGCATCGTCCGGGCGACGGTTGTTTCTAACCACGACTGACGGAGGTAACTAACCATGGCTTCAATTTTTGAACTTGAGTCCCCGACTTTTGCGCGGGAAACCTCCGGCATCACCGTCGTTGCTGCTGGCAACGAAGCAACCACTCTCACCGCTGCTCAGTGTGTGGACTCTCTGGTCCGCATGACCCCCAGCGCAGGCCGCACCGTGACCACCGCAACTGCGGCGGCCATCGTGGCTGAAATTGTGGGTTGCAAGGTTGGTTCTTCTTTCCGTCTCATCCTGCGGAACGAGGCAGCTTCAACCCATGCAATGACCCTTGCAGGTGGTACGGGTGTGACCCTGCACTCTGACAACACCAACACTGCTGCTGCTGCTGCCACTCGGGAGTTCATCGGCGAGGTGACTGCTGTTGCCAGCGGTTCAGAGGCAATCACTCTGTACTCAATGCCTTCGGGCGCTCACTGATGGCTCTATACGCTTTTCGGCGTATGAGGGAAAGGCTGGCCGCTTCTCAGGAGGCGGCCTCCCTTACTTCTCAGAAGGAGCCAGAATCCAAAAAAGCCCCGGTAAAGGAGGCCAATGGCAGTAACAATCGACGCAACGGTGGGCGGCGCAAGCGCCAACAGCTACATAACGCTGGATGACGCGAACGATCTGGTGGATGCCATGGTGTCCAGCACAGACGTGTCTAAATGGAGCACGGGGACCGATGACACCCGCAACCGTGCGCTAGCTACTGCCGCACAACGCCTAGACCGTGAGCGGTTCCTAGGCGCAAGGGCAACCAACACGCAGGCACTGCAGTGGCCCCGTGATGGTGTTCGCAAGCCTGACAGCTACACACCTGTGTATAGCTTTGGTTTTGCGTTTCGGTCAGTTGTTGATTACTACACGACCACCGAAATCCCAGATCAGGTCAAGCGGGCCCAGGTGGAGCTGGCCGTTTACCTAAAAAACAACGTCGATGGGCTTGGCCTTAGCGGTTTGGAGGACTTCCAAAATCTGCAGGTTGGCTCGATCAATATCACGCCAAACTTCTTTGGAGCTGTCGGTGCTGATCGAATCCCGCCGATTGTTGAGCGGTATTTAACAGGGCTAAGGATGTCGGGCCCAGGTAACATTGCAATAAAGCGGAGCTAACCATGGGCATGAGTTACGACGTTGTTTCTTATGAGCACGTCTCAGACGACCAGGCCCATACGGGCGAATTTGTCGGATTGGTTGCCTATAAGGCCACAACCATCAGTGCAATGACTGCTGAGCAGGTCTCTGGCAACGCTTTGAGCAGCATGGCTGTTGCTGCTGGCACTGAGATCTACATCAGGTTCACGTCCATCACCTGCGCCAGCGGCGGCGGTTTGTTCCTCTATAAAGCCTGATCAATGGCCCTTGGTGATCGGATCGCAAAGGTACTGCCAAAGGCCTTCGCCAAAATAGGAACAGAGGTGACCTTCCGCAGTGTTGCGGCAAGTGCTTACAACACTTCAACGGGCACAATCACGCACACCAACACGGACACCGAACATAAGGGCACCCTTAGCAATGTCACCTCACGCGAAGCCAATGGGCTGATTCAGGCGGGGGACAAAATTTTGAAGGTGCCAGCATCTGAGTTTGCATCGCGGCCAAACACTAAGGACAAGATCGTCATCAGCACTGTTGTGCATGAAGTGGTCGAGCTGAGAGTCGAGGAGATTAACGGAGTCGACTTGTCCTATGACTTTATTTTGAGGGTGTAGCGATGGCTAAACAGATCCCGCTAGGCAAGATCCCGGAGCATCTACGCGAAAGCATTCGGCTGGTTGTTGCGGCAACAACTTTGGAGGCAGAGGGCCGTCTAAAGGTGGCCACGCCTGTGGGTGAAACTGGGCGTCTGCAAAATGCTTGGCAAAGTGACACGCCATCGCCGGGCGACAAAAACCCTGCGGGGACGGTCCTCAACAACGTTGAATACGCCGAGCCGGTCATTTACGGCACAGCGTTACCGCCGTCTTGGAAAGGTCAATTCAGGACAAGACAAGGCACGGTCCCTGGCTTCCCTGACCTAATCGCAAAAGAGCTTAAATCGTGGGCAGAGGGTGAGTTTCAAAAGATCTTGCGGAGGCCGTAATGGCAGCTGCAGATCTAAATGCGATCAGAGCAAGGATTGAGGCGCAATTCGCTGCGGGTTTTGGTGCAGTTGTTGTTGAGCAGGATGGCGACAACTTGATTAGTCAAGGCGGCTTGATCGTTGTCACAGAATCGCCTGAGGCAGATGCAACGCCTTCAGTCTTCAGAAATGAGGCTTACACCCCTACACCTGGCGATTCATTTGTGCAGTGTTTAGTGTCGTTTGCTGCGTCGTCTTACCTGACGTTAGGCGGCACAACTAACTCCACTAATCGAATCGACGGCACGATACAGGCCAATATCTTCACGCCACAGGGGGTTGGCCCTGGTGCTAACTACGATTTGGCAGACCGTGTTTGTGCTTTATACACGCGCCAAATTTTGGACGGCATCCAATTTGCCGCTATTTCAGGCCCAAGTGTTGTCACTGGCGCACAACCGCCATCGTTTTTTCAATCCACGGTCACTGTGCCCTTCAACGTCTTTGAGGAGCTTTGAGCAGTGGCGGTTGCTAATCGAAACACGATCAGAGGCATTGTTGAAGGCAGGCTCGCCACTGAGCTGGCTGATGATCCTGCGCTGCCTGTCGTGTTTCACAACATGGCCTACACACCAACGATCGGGTCTAGTTGGGTGCAGTGTCTGCTGAGTTTTGGCGCGGGTGAGTACCTGACGCATGGGGCCACGACGAGTGCTAGCAATCGTGTTGTCGGCGTTGTTGTCGTAAACGTCTTCACCCCTTTAGGGCTAGGCTCAGGCGCTAACTACACTATCGCCAAGCGGATTCGTGACCTATACAATAGGGCTATCGTGTCGGGGGTTTACTTCGACGCTCCAATAGGTCCAGAGGTTCAAGCTTCTGCTTCCCCCGAGGGCTTCTTCCAAACTCAGGTCCGTGTGACCTTTGAATTCATCGAGGAACTCTGATTATGGGAACTTATCGAGGGGAGGAGGGCAGCGTTAAGTTTGATGACGCTGGCTCCTCTGCGAATGCAATTTCTAGCACTCGGTCGTGGTCGCTGACTTTGGACAAGGCAGTGCTAGAGACCACTGCAATGCAGAGCAACTATGCGGGCAAAATTGGCAGCATTATCAGCGGGTCTGGCTCTGCTGAGCTGTTCTACACCGCGACGACTGGCGAAACCCAAGCTTTTGTCGATCACATCAATACTGTCAAAGACGATGGCACGGCGCTCTTTGAGTTGTACTTGAGCACAGGCGATAACAAAAAAATAAGCTTCGACGCCGTAGTAAACAGTGCTGATTTCACGGCAACTGTTGGCGAAATATCGGTCATCACGATTGGGTTTGAAACTAACGGCACCATTACCACCTCCGGCATCTGATCATGGCTCTTTATCGCGGCGAACAAGGCAACGTGCTTTTTGACAAGCACTCTGACGACACCCTTACAGAAGTTGGGGCTGTGCGGTCTTGGTCTCTCGACATTGTTCGAGACTCTCTCGACATAACAAAACATGGGGACGATTTTCGCGATGTTGCTGGCGGCTTGATCAGTGGCAGCGGGACCATCGAGATGTTTTACGAAGCCACTGCAGCTGGTGCAGGCAAAGGTGATTTGGCCCGTGAGATTTTGGCGACAGGTACTGGCCTGGCTAACACTGCACGCGCTNAGCTTTATACGTTCGACGTTGATGGCTCTCAAGGTGCTACGAGTAAAAGAATTAGCTTTAATTGTTTGATTACGAGCACAAGCTATGGTGCTACTGTTGGCGAGGTACAGCTCGTGACTATTGGTTTTGAAACCAAAAGCACGATTTCAATAGAAACAGTTTCTTGACCTAACGGATGTCTTCCAAGTCTGACCGCACAGTCGATTTGTTGGTTGGGGCGTTTGATCTCAACCAACGACGTAAGTTTGAACTCAAGACACCTGCAGGCGAGAAGCTTGTCGATTTATATTTTCGGCCAATCACCCGTGCCGATCGCAAAAAGGCGCAGACATACGCAAACAGCGTAGAGGCGCTCGACATCAGCACACAAATGCTTTGCCAGGTCGCTGAGCTTGAAGACGGCACCAAAGCGTTTGCTGCAGGTGATGCACCAAAGCTGCAGCGTGAGCTACCTGAGGCCGTGCTCAATGATCTTGAGCTGTTCCTTTTCAGTGTGGCAGATGACACCGCTGACATTGATGACGCAAAAAACGACTGAAGCAGGACAAGTGGACTTATTTTGAGTTCTTCTTGGCCTGCGAACTGGGCATGACTGTCAGCAGGCTTCGCACGGAATTAACTGATGCGGAGCTTGTCCATTTCGCCGCGTTTTATTCGATAAAAGAAGAAGAGGAAAGAAAAGCAATGGAGCGCGCAAAGCAGAGACGGCGGTAGCATTGAACTATTGCTGGGCGGCTTGTGACTGAATCAGTCCTCAGGTTTAGGGTCGAAACTGCTGATGCCAACCGCAAGGTGGCAAAGCTTGAGGAACAAGTCCGCAAGCTAGAGATTGCCCTGAAGGCTTCAGGCGGTTCTTCT